>Ga0153933_1000229_pt1 | contig 25158 bp, 25 predicted proteins | sample TSNJ017MetaG_FD_102275 | JGI IMG/M metagenome (GOLD analysis project Ga0153933, IMG submission 102275) | Attine ant fungus gardens microbial communities from New Jersey, USA - TSNJ017 MetaG | ecosystem: Host-associated > Fungi > Mycelium > Unclassified | place: USA: New Jersey, Wharton State...
ATAAGGGCGGCGGATGGAGCGCGCCTTGCTTCCGCTTCGACGAGCCTGTGGCGCGACAGGTAACGCTCTAGTTACCACCGCCTCTTCCCTCCTCGGTGGGAAGGCTCCAAAGAAATTACAACGACAAATATCCCCCACCGATCTTGCTTGCGACAGAACAGAGGCAGGAACAACGATAACACCTTGAACACCGATAACACTGTGAACACCGTGAACGCCACCAATACCGCGACCGCGGGTCTTGGTTCCCGCTCGTTAACCGCGTTAGCAACGGCGTTTCTCCTCACCGGCTGCATGGTTGGCCCCAAATATCACGGCCCGCCGCCAGAAGCTTCCGCCGATATCCCGATCAAGTATAAGAACGGCTCCGGCGGCGACGGGCATTGGCGCGGAGCTCGTCCCAGTGATACAGAAGGCGCGGGAGATTGGTGGCGGGTTTTCTCGGATCCAACCCTGAACCGCCTCGAAACCCAGGCGTACACCGCGAACCAAAACGTTAGACTGGCGGTAGACCGCATCGATGATGCCGCGGCCCAGGTGCAAATTGCGGCTGCCGATCTCTATCCGAACGTGAACTTAGCATCCAGCGCGACGAGGTCACGCACCTCGTCAACCGGTCCGTACACGCCAGAGCGCCTCGTCGGCAGTACCTCCAGCCTAACCGGCGGTAGCAGCACCGGCCGGTCGACGCCCGTGTTTACCGGGTCGAACGGGCCGGTTCTCGTTGGTCAGCCAATTTCGTATACCTCATGGAATTTCGAGAACCCGGCCCAAATGCGGTGGGAATTGGACTTATTCGGCAGAATCCGGCGCAACGTCGAGGCCGCTCGAGCGCAAACCGAGCAAGCAAAAGCGGACCTCGCCGCTACGCTTTTGAGCGTCACCGCTAACGTAGCCACAGACTATTTCACTCTTCGGGCGTTAGACGCTCAGGTTGTGATTCTCGAGAATACCATCGCCACCCGTCAGGGCGCACTGCAAATCGCAGAGGAACGTTTTGAGGCCGGCCTCGTAGGCGAACTGGATGTGGCCCGTGCCCAATCGGAAGTAGCCAGTGAGCAAGCCGAGCTTGCCAATGTCCAACGTTCACGCGCTGAGATGGAGAACGCCATTGCTACGTTGGCTGGAGAACTCGCCAGTAATCTCCACTTGCCGCCGGGCGCTATTGCCTATTCGCCCCCTAGGATTCCGGCTGGTCTCCCAAGTCGTTTGCTAGAGCGCCGGCCGGATATCGCTTCCGCAGAGCGAAGCGTTGCGGCTGCCAACGCCAGAATCGGGGCGGCGATCGCGGCTTTCTACCCGGATGTCACAATCAATGGCGCCACTGGTTTTGAAACCGCGAACATTGGGGACATCTTTGCCGGACAAAGCCTGATCTGGTCACTCGGACCGAGCATCACTGTCCCCATCTTTGAAGGGTTCCGTCTCAAAGCGGGATTGCGAAGTGCCAAGGCACAGTATCGCGAAACGGTGGACAATTATCGAAACCAAGTTTTGAGCGCGTTTGAAGATGTAGAAAACGCATTGGCTGACATCAGAAAATTAGCCGACCAATATGAAGCTCAGGAACGGGCCGTCGATGCGGCAAAACGCACGCTGGATCTCAGCGAGCAACAATATGACAAGGGTGCGGTAACTTATCTCGATGTATTGGATGCCGAGCGAACCTTGCTCTCCGACGAACAGATCGCTGCCCAGCTAGCCGGTTCCCGGCTCCAAGCCACCGTGCAGCTAATCAAGGCCATTGGCGGGCGATGGGAGAGGGAGTTCAGCCGGCCGCCCCTAAATAGCGTAACCTCTGTGAAGTGAAGCTAGGACTGAAGACGCGAGCGATACGGCGAATGGGTGATACGGCGCACCGGCGACGTGGCGAATGGGTAGTGCGGCGTACTCCGACTGCAAACCGCTAACTGCTAACTGCCAGCCCGTTCACCGCTTTAGCTTTTTCTGATAGGCGGCGAAAAACATCAACGCACCAAAAACCAGCATAACCAAGCCCCACCACAGATTGACGTTAATACCAAGGGATCGAGCATAGTCAGCGCTTAGGCCCACCAGACCGTAAAGCGCCAGCAACAGACCGAAGAGTACGAACAGAACACCGATCAGGTAACGAAGATCAAATCCCATAGGCTTAGCGGAAGATGATGTTTAAGATCAAAGTCAAAATCAGCACGCCGATGCCGAGAGGAACAGGGCGACTATACCAACGGCCCCCGGATGAGGTGTCTTTCTCGGTCAAAGCGTAAACCAACCCGCGCAGTTCTTCGTCCGGTCGAGGCCGAGTGAACAGACTGACCACAATCGTCACGCAAAAACAGACCACCCAGGCATAAATTGCAGTCCAGAAGTTCTGCGCCATCTGGCTGGCATAAGTGTGGACAACGGTGATCCAGCCGCCCTTGACTCCGGGCGTTGCGCCCTCGCTCAGAGTAAGGCCGTGATGCAATGCAGCTGCCAGGGTGCCGCTCAGCAGACCGAAAAAAGCTCCATGTCCAGTTGCGCGCTTCCAAAACATGCCCAGCAAAAAAGTGGCGAAAAGAGGCGCGTTAACGAACGCGAACACCAGTTGGAGCACGTCCATAATGTTGTTAAATGCTGCCACGAAATAGGCAACTGCGACCGAGAGCGCGACCCCGAACACGGTGGCAAATTGAGCCATCTGCAGATAATGCCGATCGTCGGCATCACGCCGGATGTAAGACTGATAGATATCGTAGGTCCAGACCGTGTTGAAGGCCGTCACGTTACCCGCCATACCGGACATAAAACTGGCCAGCAAAGCCGTTAGTCCGATTCCCAACATCCCGCTGGGAAAATAGTGGAGCAGCATGTTGGGAATGACCATGTTATAGTTCAGCACCGGCTGGCCTTGCTCGTCCTTTACTATCTGGCCTGTCTCCGGATTCGTTTGGGGTGGAATCAAACTAGTTGGGTTAGCGGCGGTAACCTCAGCAGCGGGAGAAGCGCCATTTCCTCCAGCCGATGGGCCTGGGTTAACCGGATGGGTTAAAGCCAAAGCGAGCAAGCCGGGAAGAATCACCAAGAACGGAAACAGCATTTTAGGGATCGCCGCTATCAGTGGAACGCGTCGGGCTGACGCCATGGAATCGGCTGCCATGGCGCGTTGGATCACAAGAAAATCCGTACACCAATAGCCAAACGAGAGGACAAATCCGAGTCCCATAACTAAGCTGAACCATTCGACTCCCAACGGATTGTTGTGAGGATTATCCAAGCCGGCCCAGGCATGAAGGTAAACCGGTGGCAACTTCTGCTGCAAACCTTGCCAACCTCCCACGTTGATGAGGCCGAGCGTAACCAGCGGTAAAAAGCCGGCTACGATCAGAAAGAACTGTAAGACCTCGTTATAGATCGCGCTGGTGAGACCCCCAAGAAAGATATAGCCCAACACGATCACCGCGGAAACAATGATGCTGGCGTGAAAGACCCATTGGTTAGACAACCCCAGCGCGCGGACAGGCGCATCAAAGACGTGTAGGGTCTGAATGAGTAATGCCATGGCATACATCGAGATTCCGGACGACATCACCGTCATCACGGCGAAGGTAATGGCATTGAAACCGCGAGTTTTTTCGTCAAAGCGCAGGGAAAGATAATCAGGCACCGATCGGGCCTTTGAGCCGTAATAGAACGGCATCATAAAAATCCCGACAAATACCATGGCGGGGATTGCGCCCAGCCAATAGAAATGGCTGGTGGCGATTCCGTATTTCGCCCCGGAAGCGGCCATGCCGATTACCTCTTGCGCGCCCAGGTTTGCCGAAAGAAAAGCCAGTCCTGCTACCCAAGCGGGAATGGATCGTCCGGAAGCTAGGAAATCGGAACTGGTCCGCATAAAGCGACGAAGAAAGAAACCAATCCCAAGAACGAAACAGAAGTAGATCAGAATGATCAGGTAATCGATCCAACGAAGTTCGGTCGATTGACTCATAGGACCTCCGGCAAATGTAGTCTCTCCTTTGAATCGAACGAAAACAGATGGGATTCAAGCATAACTTGCGTCGTTAGCTATACTAACCTTCGCAGGACACATTTTTTTGGATGTAGGGAGATTGGTGACGTATCCCAGTATTTGGGTGATTAAGCTCCGCCGGCGCGAAGTATTTGTATAGCTAATGGTTTAAGAGTGATCGGTAGCTCCTGCCTGGACATCCGCGACTATAAAGATATTGCTCCTGCGGAGCAGGAGCTCGTCCCTACCGCCGAATATTTATGTGGACGAAATCCATAAATGGCGTTTGAAGCACAGGAAGTGCTTTTTGTCTCAAGCCGAGCCTGACCAGGGAAGAACGACTTTAACATGAACCGCCAACTGCCAGCCGAACTCAACCCTACGCCTACCAGCGAAATGATCGACCCGGCGGCGCGGAGAGACATCATCATCGGCGTGTTGCTCGCGATGTTTCTGGCCGCGCTGGATCAAACGATTGTAGCTCCGGCGTTACCGACGATCGGTTCTTCGTTGGGCAACCGGGAATATCTTTCGTGGATTGTAACCGCCTATCTGCTAACGGCGACCGCGGTGACGCCGCTTTACGGAAAACTGGCGGATATCAAAGGGCGGCGTCCCGTGATTTTTGGAGCCATCGGAATTTTTGTAGCAGGATCGGTCATCTCGGCTTTGGCGCGATCGATGTTAACGCTGGTGATCGGACGAGCAATCCAAGGAATCGGCGGCGGCGGTCTGGGGGCGTTGGCCATGACCGTGATCGGGGACGTGGTCGCTCCTCGCGAACGAGGGCAATACCAAGGGTACATCTCCGGGATGTGGGGGATCGCAAGTCTAGCCGGGCCGGTAGTGGGAGGCTTTCTCTCACAAAAGTTACATTGGTCCATGATCTTCTGGGTTAATCTGCCGTTAGCCGCGCTTGCCATCGTGGTTTTGAATAATCCACTGAAGAAGTTGCCTCCAATCCGGAGCCAGCATCGGTTGGATTTGCCGGGTGCGATTCTAGTGATCCTGGCCACGACTTCTTTGATGTTGGTGTTGACTTGGGGAGGTTCGCGATACGCCTGGACCTCGCCCCCAATTCTCGCACTGACTGCGGTGTCGCTAGTATTTTGGGTGCTGTTCGGCCTGAGGATTCATCATTGTGCTGAGCCGATCCTTCCTATCGAAGTATTGAAGAACCCGATCGTAGCAACGGCCAGCGCGTCGAACTTTTTTGCGATGGGAGTGAATCTCGGGCTTAGTGTCTATATCCCCCTGTATTTACAAGGGGTTCGGCACCTGGACCCAAGCTCGGCCGGTCTGAGCTTGGTGCCGTTGATGGGTAGTATGGTCTGCGGCGCCGCGTTCTGCGGTTGGATGACAACCCGACTGAGGCATTATAAACGGGTTGCATTGATTGGAGTCGCCGTGGGGGCCTTGGGTGCATTTGCGCTGGCGGCCTGGGCGGATGCCTTGTCTTACCTGGGACTGGAAGCGATTCTTATGATCGCGGGGGCCGGAATCGGGACCGCATTTCCATTAGTGATTATTAGCGTGCAAAACGCGGTGGATCCTAGGCACCTCGGTGTAGCGACCGGTGCGGTAACTTTTCTGCGGGCGCTCGGCGGCGCCATGGGTGTTTCAGCCCTAGGCGCGGTTTTTCTGGGTTACGGCTTGGCCCAAAATACGGAGACGGCCAAAGGCCTAACCGACCTTGGGCCCCGAGCCGGCGCGGCTTTTGCCACCATTTTTCTGACCGCTGGCATCGGATTGGTGATCACCGAGTTGTTTCTATTTTTGATGGAAGAAAAACCGCTGCGAGGCGCACGGGGGAAGGTGGAGGTGATTAGTGATTAGTGATTCGTGATTAGTGGGGGCTCGCCCTGAGCAAGCCTAAGCGCGTCGAAGGGGCGGTAGGTAGGGCCGAGGATAATGCGGGTGCAGGTTCTGGCTAGGCTCGTGTATGTGGAGCAAATCACTTTGGAAAATTTTGTGAAAATTCTCGCAGGTTCCGTGCGGCGGTGGGAAGTCACTGAGTAGGGGCAGCCACCGGACGAAAGCCACGCTATTTATCGGGTAGGACACTAAATCCTCAGCGCAGGGGCGGCAGCACGGGTTGTCTCTGTTTTTTCGAGGGATAGCGGGAGTCTCATGGCGGCTACAATCAGGAGGGCGTGGAGACTACATAAGAGAACAAAGCTACTCGTAAAAGCGTTCCCGATACCGTCGGGAGAATGAATCGCTAGCTGCCAACCGAGAACGGTTGCGCAAAGGGTAGTCAGTGTCGGCCCTCCTAGACGTTGTACAATGTTCAAGGAGGTTGTTGCCATCGGCAACTGCTGCTTGCTCACCGATGCATAAGCAGCAGAGATCGAAGGAACGCCTACCGCGCCGATGCCTACGCCTCTCAGGAATAGTGTGCCCACCAGGATCGGCAGATTGAAAGGATGCGAGCTCAAATAGAGAAACGGCAGTGTTCCCAGGAAGGCTACCGATGCGCCTCCAGCAGATGTCGCTCTGATACCGAAACGCTGAGTTAACGTCCCCAACCATGGATAGGTGCACATCATTCCTAGTCCAAGTGGAGCCATTAGCCAGCCGGTAACGCTGGGCGACTCACCCACCGCCCGCACGAGGTACACCGGTATCAACATCTGACCTGCAAACGCCAAGCCGTTGGTCGTGAACTGAGTGATCGCAGACGCGGAGAAGGTTCTGCTCCGGAAGAGCCGCAGGTCAATCAATGCCCGTTCCCGGTCCTGCCAAGCTTTCCGGATAAAGGCAACCAGGAGAACGATCGACAGCAGCAAGGCGATAACCCCAGGGTTCTCCATCAAATGATCCGATCCGTATAGAAAGAGGACCAGGCTGGGCGAAAGCAGGAGAAAACCGATCAGGTCGAATCCACGGGCAGGCAGCGTTTCCTGGCCATCATCCGGAAGAAAAAGGAATGCCAGGATGACCGCAATGATGCCGACGGGCAAATTGATCAAGAAGAGCCACTGCCAGGTCGCATGTTGGAGAATGGCTCCGGCAATCACCGGGCCAAGGAGCGGCCCCAACAGGATGGGTATGGCCGCGTAACCAAAAACACGCGCCATATGTTTGCCGGCCACCACCCGGGTTAACATCAGTTGCGCCATCGGCGCCATCAGGCCACCGCTGATACCCTGCAGAACCCGGAACCCGATCAAGGAACCTGCAGACCAGCTTAAAGCACAAAGCGCTGAGGCCAAGGTAAACCCTGAAAAGCAAATGAGATATAGTCTCTTAGCTCCGATCCGTTCTACGAGCCAGCCATTGAGCGGCAACATCAGGGCCAACGCTAACAGATATCCGCTAGTAACCCATTGGATCACGGGGAGGCTGGTATGCAGTTCCGCAGCCAGGCTGGAAAGCGAAACGTTAACGACGGTAGCGTCTAGCTGAGACAGGAAGGAACCCACCACTGCCACCCCGATGATCTTCCATATTCGCGGATCGAGCCGCTCCTTATCCGATATCGGCTTAGACAAGAGCCTTCAAGACCTCCTCGGAAGTGCGGACCCGAGCCAGACGCGGGAAAATTTTCTCTACGGCGAAGCGATGTTCTTCTCCGTCCTGAGCAGAACAGGCGTCTGCCACCACGACAAATCCAAAGCCCAGGCCGGTCCCCTGACGCAGCGTTGATTCGACCCCAGCGTTGGTGGATACGCCGGTTAGCAGAACGGTATCGATCTTCCGGATCCGGAGTTGTTCTTCCAGCCCGGTGCCGGCGAATGCGCCCCAATGGCGTTTCGTAATCAGCAAGTCCCCCGGATTGAACCCGGCCGACGAGGCAAGTTCCGAGAACTCCTCCGGCATCTGTCTGGGATCGAAGGATCGCGGCTGATCGACCGGCAGGTCGAGGAATTCTTTGAGATTAACCCGGACCCAAACGATCACTCCCCCTTGGGCACGCAAAGCGTCGGCTATTCGCCGGTTTCTCTCCACCACTTCCGTCACGGGATAGGGTGCGGCATTGATCTGCATAATGGCGTTTTGCAAATCGATAGCAATGAGCGCGGTTTTTTTTGAATCAAGATAAAGATCAGGCATAACCAAACGGTATAAACAAATAGGTTATTGGATTGGAGAGTTGAATTCGAGGGCATCCTCGCTTTATATTTACGAATATGAGGTCATCCTCGATTTCGTCAAGGGCCGTTCGCGTCGCTCCTCAACAGGAGCGGTCCGCCCGCCGGCTAGCAGGTTTTCTGCAGGCCGCGGCAGAACTGTTCTCGGAAATAGGATTCGAAGCCACCACCATGCAGGCGATCGCCGACCGGAGTAACTCGTCGATCGGGGCACTTTACAATTACTTCCCGGATAAAGAGTCAGTCGCTACCACGCTGCTCAATGGCTATGCCGATGAATTACATTGGCGGATCCAGGCGCTAATGGAGCATTCAGAGAAACTATCCACAGTCCAGTTCGCCGGATGGTTCATCGACTGCATCATCGATTTCGCCAGAGAGCGGCCGGCCTATCTGAATCTTCACAGCGTTCCTATTCGCGTTCGCCGCGATCCCGCCGCCCGCAGGGCATTACGCGCGATTATCGCCAATGCTTTTCTGAGTAAGAATCCGAATCTCTCGTCGGAACGGGCGCTATTAACCGCTAACGTCGCAGTCCAGATTGTTAAAGGTCTGATCAATCTTTATCTGGAATCCGATACGAAGACGAAACCGCTGGTGGTAGCCGAATTTCGCCGGGTACTTACTTCGTATCTCGAAGAGGTTTTGTCGAAAGAAACTCCGTGAGGAAGAGGGTGAGCAGGGAAAGCTGAAAGGTAAGGCGTCGCGATTCCCTTCGTGGCCTTGGTGATCTTAGGTAGATCTTCGATTGGCGGTCACGGTCCGCGATGTTCACGACGATGCCGGCGTTCTGGGCGCGCCTTGGGCATCAAGCGCGGGCACGCGTTCCAATGCTGGGTCGTGGCGAAGCGAGAGAACAATCACCAATGCTGCCAGCGCAACGCCGGCCAGCACCAGTAGCCCATCGGTAAAGCTTCCCGTTGAGTCTTTGACTACACCCATCACCGATGGCCCGACGAAGCCCGCGAGATTACCAATTGAATTGATGATGGCGATACCGCCGGCGGCGGCAGCACCGGACAGGAAGGCGGTAGGTAAGGTCCAAAACACCGGCAGAGAGCCAAAAATGCCAAACGCAGCCACACTGAATGCTACCATCTTCGCGGTTGGGTCATTCAGAAAGGCGCCGGCGGCTAGCCCGCCGGCGGCGACGAATATGGCGAACCCGGTGTGAAAGCGCCGTTCCAGTTTCGCGTCTGAACGACGCCCCCACCACACGATGGCGACCACGCCCACGGCGTATGGAATAGCGGCAACAAAACCGGTCTGGAGATTGGACAGACCGAACGCTTTAACGATCTGCGGCAGAAAGAAGCTCAAACCGTAATTAGCAGCGACAGCGCCAAAATAAACCAGGCTTAGCGCCAGGACCCGCGGGTTCAACAAAGCTTGGAGCACACTGTAGTGGCGGGCCGCCTCGCGCTGGCGTTCCTCGGCTGCCAGGCGATCAACCAGCCAGCGCCGTTCATCGTCGCTCAACCACTCGGCATCAGCCGGCTTATCGGTAAGATAGAACAGGATCACAACCGATAGGAACAATGCCGGCACTGCTTCCAAAATGAACAACCATTGCCAGCCATGCATCCCGAAAACTCCATCCAACCCGAGCAACCCGCTGGATACCGGGGCGCCCACCACAGTGGAAAGTGGGATCGCCGCCATGAAATACCCGATAACGCGAGCGCGATACGCCGCCGGAAACCACAGCGTCAGATAGAAAATCATGCCGGGGAAGAAACCGGCTTCGGCCACGCCTAGTAAAAACCGGACCACATAGAACCAAGTCTCGTTACCCACGAAAGCCATCGCGCCTGACATGATGCCCCAGGTGACCATGATGCGTGCGATCCAACGCCGTGCACCGAAATGAGCCAGCGCCAGGTTGGATGGGACTTCGAACACTCCATAGGCCAGGAAGAAGATGCCTGCACCTAAGCCATAGGCAGATGAAGATAGTCCCAGGTCTTTATTCATCGTCAGCGCTGCGAAGCTGACGTTCACTCGGTCGAGATAAGCGACGAAGTAACAGACTATTAGGAAAGGGACAAGGCGAACAGACACCCTTGCCATCGTTCGTTGTTCGAGCGTGTCCATGGGGAGATTGTCGCCCTTAACGTCCCTGACTAAGTGGTTTTCTACCGCAGGGCTAACCACTCCGTCAACTACTGAGCACCTTCGTTCTCGTCCCCATTGTCGTTCTCGTCCTCGATCCCTCCCGCCGCTGAGCCGCATTCACGCAGAGACCGAATGCCAACATCTTGCTAATTCCGGCCTACGTGTGCGAAGGAACCCAAAAATATGGCCATCGAATCGTTCTCGCTCCCTTTCTCGCAACCCGCCGTAGACGACCTCCGTGATCGATTAAGGCGAACGCGCTGGCCGGAAGAAATCATCGGCGCAAATTGGGAGTACGGCGTCAACCTTGGGTTTCTGAAGCAGATCTGCGCCTATTGGCGAGAGAAGTTTGATTGGAAAGCTCAGGTCGAGAAGTTCTCCATCTTCTCTCACTATCGATATAAGCTGGAAGATATCGCGATCCATTTCATTCACGTGCGCGGTAGAGGTCCGGCTCCAATCCCAATAATTCTGACCCATGGCTGGCCGGCGTCTTTTGTGGAAATGATGCGCATAATTCCATTGCTGACGGATCCGCTCGCTCATGGAGGCGATTCCGCAGACTCCTTCGATGTGGTGGTGCCATCCCTGCCTGGTTATGGGTTCTCGGAGCGGCCAACACGTCCCGGTATGAATTTGCTGCGCGTTGCCGATTTGTGGGCAGCTCTAATGAGTGAGCTAGGATACAAGCGTTTTGCAGCCCAGGGAGGAGATTTGGGCGCCGGGGTAAGTACCGCACTCGGCTTACGCCATCCTGATCGCATGATCGGTATCCATCTGAATTACATTCCCGGCTCCTATCGCCCGTTTCTGGAGACGGATGCCGTACTCAGCACGGAGGAAAAAGCGTTTTTCAACTTGGCGGCCAAGTGGTCGGATGAGTCCGGAGCGTACGCTCACATGCAAAGAACGCGGCCACAGACCGCCGCCTACGGCCTGAACGATTCGCCGGCAGGTCTGGCCGCGTGGATGCTGGAAAAGTTTCGCGAGTGGTCCGATTGCGCGGGTGACGTCTATCGCCGGTTCCCGCCGGACGAACTGTTAGCAAATGTAACCCTCTATTGGATGACGCAGACGATCCCTTCTTCTTTCCACTTGTATTTCGAGGGCAAAAAAGCACCGCTTCAGTTCGGCAAAGATGATTTTATCCCAGCCCCGACCGGAATCGCCCATTTTCCTAAAGAACTGCCTTTTCCGCCCCGGTCCTGGATCGAACGCGGGTATAACGTCCGGCACTGGACAGATATGCCGCGCGGAGGCCATTTTGCGGCCGCGGAGGAACCGGAACTGCTGGCTAACGATTTACGCGCATTCTTTCGGCAGTTGCGGAATTGAGGCCGCGAGATAAAAGGTGGGGACGCGTGCCCGGTTATGCAAGTCGTGGGCTTCGATGCTGTTGGCAATCAAAGAAAAACCTGGACTCCGACGGATCGCGAGGACGCGATCTCTCCGGGGCGCTGCGTCTAACTAGTTGAGTTTGCGAACAGCCTAACAATTCGGCTGCTGGCAAATTAAATGAATCTTATTTCGGTAGAGGTCATCCGTGACGACGCTTTCGATCCTTCTCCTTAGCGCCTCATCCTCATCGGGTAAATCCTTTTTGTCCAACGGCTGCGGCTCCTGGAGAGCTTCCTTGACGTGCCGTTTCGCTGCTTCCATTTCATACCAAAGGAAAGCTGGCGTTTGCATAAGTCTCCTTTCCAACGTTCCAGTGCGCCGCTCGAAGGCTGATCGGAACCGCTGGTCACCGTTGTTTAATCAGATTTTCATCTGAGGCTTACCTGCACTCCAATATATTAAAGTTCCAATATTGATAGCCGGCAGCTATTATAGTTCATGGAGCTCCGGCATCTGAAATACTTTGTGGCAGTGGCTGAGGAATTGAATTTCGCCAGAGCCGCTCGCCGCGTCCGCATCGCTCAACCTTCCTTAACGAAACAGATTCAACAACTTGAACAAGAGTTGGGATTTCCTTTACTTTATCGCACCAAGAAAAAAGTTGAGCTTTTGGACACAGGTCACGTTCTGTTAGACGAAGCCCAGCGGCTCTTGCGCCAGGCCGAGAAAGCTGTCCAGAGCACACAGAGAGCGCATGCCGGACAGAGCGGGCTTTTGGCCATCGGCTTTAGCTCGTCCGCCGCACCAGAGGTTCTGCCCAGGATTTTGCGAAAATATCATGCACTATACCCGAACGTCGTGCTCGACCTCGCAGAAACGACGACCATCAAAAACGCCGAGGCCTTGCTCGAGAGTACGATGAGTGTCGCCTTGCTCCGATCGCCTACCTTTTTGAGCCGCGAGCAATTCTGCTTTGAAACCATTCAACGCGAGCGTTTCGTGGTGGCCTTGCCAGATTCACATCCGGCAGCAAAGCAAGAAAGCGTCCGGATCAAGACGTTGGCAAATGAGCCTTTGATCGTGCCCCCTCGTCAGCTCGGATGGGGATACGCGGATTCCATCTTCCAGATCTTCCGTGACCATGAAATTGAACCTCGGGTCGAAGAAGAAGCTACTGGAGCTCTGGCGGTTGTCAGTTTAGTAGCAGGCGGGTACGGCATTGCTTTGGTACCAGTCTCGCTGAGTAATTTGCGTCTACCGGGACTGACTTATCGGCCGATTAAAGGACGGTGTCGAACCAGTGATCTCACCTTGGTTTGGAGGCGCGATAGCCGCGCATCGACCGTTCAAGCCTTTCTCAAGGTGGTGAGAAAAGAATTTCCCGGCGAGAGACGGCGAAGCGGCGAAGGGGCGGAGACTTGAAGGCCTGGTGACGGTAGTCAACGAGCGGGAACGGTGGTAGGTCGCAACCGGGCACAAGTCGAGGCGGTGCTGGACGGTTCGATCATGCTCGGGATCGGATTCTACAGCTATTCGCTAGACGAGGACGAAAATGAGCAGGTGTGCACTCAATTGCTACTTCGTTCGCCGGTTGAAATCGTTGTGCCGAAAAATCGGCACTTTGCCAAAGGAGCAGTTCCCAGCCTGAAAGACTTTCGGCACGATAAATTCTTATCTGTCGCTCCGGACTATTCGTTTGGTTACGAACAATGGTTACGTGACCTTTGCCAACGTGTCGGCGGATTTGAACCAGAGATCGCCGCCTTAGCCGATTCACCCGATAGCCTTATTGGGATGCTGGCGGCGGGACGTGGTGTTTTCGTGGGACCAGAGGTTGCTATCCGCGGAAGACTCGGACTTTGGAAATCGGCGGGTAATTTTTATCTGTTAACTGAACCTGAGAGTCATTTTGAGTTGTTCGCCCTTTGGAAAAAACAATGCTCAAGGGAACCGATAATTTCTAAGTTTATGGGCTTTCTGGTTGCCGAATTGAAACCGGGAACGGACGCGAATGGACGCGAATAAAAACCTAACCGCAGCCCCGGGATTCTCCGAGATGAAATGGACGCGGATATACGCGAATTTCGCTGTGCTGCACCGGCATGTTTTTGCGGTAGAACCTCTCCCGGTTCAGCGGACGAGCCGGGCGACTGCCCGCAAGTAATCCTTTTTCCAGCGACGATAGTGTCTCTCCTTGAAATAGAAGAGCCCCACGACCCAAAGAACAAAAAGGATATATACGGAGTGGTAAAGACAGAATAGCAACGGAGAACCAAGGATCAGAAAGGGTGTATGAGCGATGGCCCCAATCCCTAGCAATACGCCGTAAACCAAGACGTTCATCGGGCGCGGACGCCGTCGCCAAAGCCACCAAGCACGTTGCCGCTCCTCCACGGTGGCCAAGGATTGGTTGCCAGGTTTGTGCCGAAGAATTGAATCGGGATCGAGCTCGGGAAACCCGTGGAAAATCCAAGAATACGAATCCGGGAAATTTGCCATACTCAAATCCGATACGGCAGGAATCTCACGCAAAGACGCCAAGACGCCAAGGGAAGACGCAGAGAAATTTGCAAAAACTCGCCACGCTAGCGGTAAGCGGTAGGCACTGGGGCGCCTTTTCGAAAACACTGCTTACTGTCTTGCTCGGCTGCACGACGCTGAACCGTTCCGGCGCGGCCTTCGGGGAAACGGCGTTCTCACGATGATTGATGGCGTCGAGCGAAGGTTCTGCTTTTAGCCCGATTACCACAGAAGTTCATCGAACACCAGCGGCGTTTACCGGGCCGGGATTCGTCCACAAACAGGCCTCGGCAAGTTGGGTCCGCACACAGTTTAATCCTAGTTGGAGAGATGCGAGTTAGCAGGTCGATGGCGTCTCTAGCAATAGTGGCCAGCACTGGGGAGAGGGTTCGCTCACTTCGCCAATCCGCCGATCGGCCATCGGAACTCAATTCAGGTACTAAAGTGGCTCGAGCAGCCCAGACGTTGATGGTGGCAATATCTTCCGGGACTGGCTTACGCGATTGGCGAACGGCACAAGCTGCCCGATAGATCGCTTCTCGCAGCAAGCGCGCCGAGGCTAATTCGTGCGCGGAGGGCTTAGGCGATATTTGCAGGAATCTGCCTTCCACACACCAACGAGCGAGAGTTTCGGGATCAGAAATCCGCTCCCGGGGTTCCCTGGTTCCTCGCTCCCCCAAGGTAGCGACCAAGGCAAGGCAGGGTCTGCGGTTGCCCAAGCGGAATTGGGTTGAACGTGGGCGGCCGGGCTTGGTTTTGGGCTCACTCATACAAACCAGTTTAACTGGTTGACAGGAAATAGCTAGCGAACTAACCAGTATAAAAGGTTATAATTCGCATGAGCACACCTCCCGTTTCCGCTAGTCTGGTCGACCAAACTTCTGTGTCCGGTGCCTGGCCACACGCGAAGGCCCTGGCAGGCGGCCTTCGCTTTCATTACCTGCATCAGGGGGCCGGTTTCCCCGTTATTTTGCTCTCGGGTTTCCCGGAGAGCTCTTACGCCTGGCGTAAGGTCATCCCTAAGCTAGCCAGTAATTATCGCGTGGTGGCCCCTGACTTACCCGGTCAGGGGGATTCCGATCAGCCGGCCGAAGGCTATGACACAGCGACTGTCGCCAAACGACTCGATCTCTTCCTGTCCGAGCTTGGCTTGGACCGTTTCCATCTGGTGGGACACGATGTCGGCGCCTGGGTGGCCTTTACCTACGCTGGCACCTTTCGTTCTAAGATTGAGACGCTTACCCTCATCGACGCCGGTATCCCGGGAATTAGCCTCCGGGCTGAGATCCGACTAGAGGAGGCGCATAACCGGTGGCATTTTCTGTTTCAGCAAATCCCGGAACTTGCGGAATCTGTGGTTGCCGGGCGTGAGGAAGCCTATATCACCTGGTTCTTTCGGAATAAGGCAGCGCGGTCGGATGTCTTCAACCAAGATGATGTCAAGGAGTACAGTCGAGTCTATTCCGCCCCGGGCGCCATGGCAGCTAGCTTCAAATTCTACCAGGCCGTGCCTGAATCGATGGAACAGAATCGCGCGCTCGCCGCAAAGAAGTTTTCGTTCCCGGTTCTAGCCATCGGCGGTGAACGGGGTTCCACTCCAAATATCGGAAAGGACCTACGGCCGATCGCGCCGAACACCCGCGGCCTGGTGTTCCCGTGCGGCCACTATATCCCGGAAGAAGAGCCGGACCGGCTAGCGCAAGAGTTGCAAGCGTTTTTCAAGGCGGAACAGAGAGAAAAAAGCCCAACCGCAGATTAACGCAGGTATACGCAGATAAAGAAAAATTCAATAAACCACGAATGGACCTCTAGACGAAAATCTCCAGATAAGTTTTTTTGCGACCTTTGCGCCTTTTCGCGGCTATCCAAATTTTTGCTCCTTCCCGCCCTTGGCGAACGTAGTTTTGTGTCATTATACCGGGATGAACACCCGCCCTATCCCGCACACGAATCTGAATGCATCGGTGCTTTGCCTTGGGACCGCTGAGTTTGACTCCTCTATCGACGAAGCGACCGCTGAAGAAATCCTCGAGACTTATCTTGATGCCGGAGGAAATGTGTTGGACACCGCCGAAATTTACGCGGCCTGGCTCCCAAACGGGGAGCATCGGAGCGAGATCTTTCTTGGTAATTGGTTACGTAAAAACAAAAACCGGGACCAGCTGATCATTTCGACCAAAGGCGCCCATCCCCGGCTCGACAGCATGGACAAACCGCGCATGTCCAAGGCATTCGTCGAATCCGATCTCGATTCAAGTCTAAAGCGGCTTGGTACTGATCACGTTGACATTTACTGGCTGCACCGCGATGACGCCAGCACTCCGGTCGATGAGATCGTCCTGATGTTGGAAGACTTTCGCCAAGCCGGAAAGATTCGGTACAGCGGTCTATCGAATTGGACACAAGTTCGGGCGGAAGCGGCTAAAGTAGCGGCGGATAAACTCGGGGTCGAGTCTTTCATCGGGATTCAGAATCAATGGAGCTTAGCCAAAGCAGACGCTGCCAAAGGGGATCCGACCTGGGCTTATACTGACGAGTCCTTTGCCCAATGGCACGCAGATCATAACATCGCCGCGTTTCCGTATACGACGCAGGCCAACGGATATTTCCGGCGGCTGGAAAATAAGAGCCTCGATCAAACGCGTGAACTGGTGCGGGCGCTGTTTGACAGCCCGGAGAACCGCGAGCGTTATGAACGAATCAAAACCATCCAAGCGGAGAACGGGCTAAGCACGGGAGCAATCGTACTCGGCTATCTGCTCAGCCAGCCGTTCCCGGTCTTTCCGATTATTGGGCCAAGGAAAAGGGCTGATCTCGTCGAATCGTTCGAAGCGACCCGGGCAACCTTGAACGGTGATCAGCTCGCGTTCCTGACGCTAAAAAAGTGAAGATGAAGTCACGCAGGAACGCGGGCGGACCCAGCCCGGGTGGCCATGAAATGGCTTAAAAGGACAGCCCAGGTCCGGCAGCTGCCGGACCTGGGCTGTCCTTTTAGGTCATTTCATGGCCACTGCACACTGAGCTCGATTATCCCCGCGGGATAAGTCCGACAGCTTCGATCGAGTCGAGGACGAAACATACGGTGAGAAAGTGTTAAAGACGGGTAAAAAAGTGAAATGGATTCACCTATCCTAGCCGGGCCTAAAGAAAGAGGGTGAGCCATGAAGGATTCAACGGTTAACGATGCGATGGTCAAGGATAAACCACACCATTTTGAGAAGGTTATGCTGTTGCCGGCTATGATTTTACTTGCACTCACGGGGTGCTCCGCGCTAAGCGGTACCTCAGCCGGAAACCAACCGGTGAAGAACACACAAAGCTATCTGGAGCAGAGCTCAAATCTGCCCGCAGACATCGATGGCGATGACGACCCGGACTACGAATGGTTCTACTAAAACGCGTTCGCCGTTCGCAGTTGGGCTCGGCCGAACCCATACCCTTTGCCCTTCCCTCGTTTAAGGAATGGTGCGTTCGGGAAATGCTGTTAACCTTGATTTGGCAGTGAAATTACGATTACAATTCAATTCAATCCGCTTCCGGTTGAAGCGCAGCGAGGTAGCACAGTTCGTCCTGACCGGGAAAGTGGAAGAGAACATCATTTCCGGCGGCGGCGACGCGCAAACATTTGTTTACAGGTTAGAATCGACCGCCAAGGTTTCTTCACCAACCGCGACCATGAAGCCGGGGGCTATTATCGTGCAGGTACCGCCGGACACAGCAAGGACATGGGCTTCCACCGATCAAATTAGCATCGAAGGCGAACAACCGGTCGATGATCAGACCAGCTTGCGCATCCTGGTCGAAAAGGACTTTGCTTGCATCGATGGTACCGACGAGCAAAACGCCGATACCTTTCCTAATCCGTTAGCAGAAGAGCGCAAGCTGTCTGAAATATTACCCGAGCGCGGATTTTCTCTTTAGGATTGGAAATACCGCGGATGGTCCAGATCGGCGATTAACCCGGGCTGCTCGGGCTGCCAGCCAAGAACTTTCCGGGTTCGCTCGCTTGAGCTCGGAAGGTCTATGGCGGCAAAGAACGTGAACCACCCAAAATGCTTAGCGGCTTCATCGGCGTTCAGGCTAACAACCGGCACATTGAGCCGGCGGCCGATGATCCCGGCTATTTCTTTGAACGGAATCCCTTCTTCGGCCGCTCCATGATACGGGCCATTGACGAGTCCTTTCTCGATTGCGAGCCGGTAGATGCGGGCCGCATCGAGGCGATGTACCGCCGGCCACCGGTTGAGTCCATCGCCCACATAGGCCGAGACCCCCTTTTGCCGCGCCAGAGCGATCAGGTGAGGAACAAAGCCGTGATCCCCCTCGCCGTGCACAGTCGGAGCAAGACGGACAACCGAAGCGCGTACGCCGCGCTCGGCCAGAGAGATAGTCGTTGCCTCCGAGACCCGCGGAAGCGCATGCGACGCCGGATCCGGCCTATCTGCTTCCGTCGCGATAGTTCCCTGCTTTTGAGTTGCCAGCCCGGAAGACGCTAGCAACGGGCGATCGGAACCTTCGAGCACACTAGCAAGCGCCTCGATCGCGCGGCGATCCACCTCACAGTTTTCCACAAATGTAGAAAAATCATGGATAAAAGCAGTGTGAATCACACCATCGGAGTTGGCGGCTCCACCGCGTAAGCTCTTTAAATCTGTTAGATCGCCGCGTTGCACCTCGGCCCCGGCAGCGGCCAGAGACTTAGCGGCCGCATCTGAGCGAGCCAGGCCGACTACCTGGTGACCTGCATTGAGCAGTTCCTGAACAACGGCAGAACCGACGAACCCTGTAGCCCCAGTTACAAAAACACGCATATTCTGAGTTCCTTTTGGAGGTTAATGATTACGAGGTCATTATTGCATCCGGTTGTACCCCGGTAAATCCACGGAAGTCCAAACTTATTGCTTAATAGTCCAGGTCGTGCTCCTATGGCTTCCGTGATTCACATTCCGGCCTGAGCAGGTTTTATGAATAATCTCCGCGACAATCTCATAAAAACGATCAGATTCTTTGCGCCAGCGGAGGGACTGAACGCAACTCCGATTCACGGTGTTTATTGCCTAAAATTCTCTCACCCGGAACGTTTTTCGAAGCGCCGCTGGCGATCGTGTTTAGCCCTTCTGGCCCAAGGCAGCAAGGAAATCGTTCTCGAGCGCGACGTCTATCACTGCGACGAAAAGCATTTCACCGCTGCTCTGGTGGATCTGCCGGTTGTTAGCAGGATCACCTCGGCATCGCCCCAGAACCCGTTTCTCGCCATGCTAATCGACTTGGATCCCATGATCGTGAGCGAAACCGCAGCTCAACTGAGCGAGGACAACAACGGAGACGCGGAGAAATCTCTGCGCGCAATTTTTATTGGAGAAACGAACGAGGAAATGTTGGCAGGCGCCGTTCGACTGGGAAAGCTTTTTCGCATATCCCAAGACGCACGCGTGGTTGGACCTTTAGTGGTCAGGGAAATGATTTATCATCTCCTGAAAGGGTCACACGGAAATGCGATCCGGCGTTTTGTTCGTTCCGGGAGCAAGACGCACATTATCTCCCGGTGCATCTATGGCCTGCAAGCGGAGCTCAACCGCGATGTCGATGTGCCGGCTTTAGCCAAAGCCGCCCATATGAGCCGGTCCGCTTTCTTCGAGCATTTCAAAGAGGTTACGGCGATGAGCCCGATTCAGTATCAAAAGCGTCTCCGCCTACTCGAGGCCAGACGGCTTATGGTCGATGCCGGTGAAACCGCCGAAGCCTCAGCCTTCAAAGTGGGATATCGGAGTGCATCCCAGTTCAGTCGAGAGTATTCGCGAATGTTCGGGAATGCTCCATTACGGGATGCGCTGAAAATGAGGACGAATGGTGGCGCGCAATTGTTAGGAGCGAGATAGAGGGGAGCCGAACTTCGCCTAACCGGTGCGATCGTTCTCTGCGTTTGGATTCAAGATGCCCGTCGGGATCGGAAAGATCTTTTGTGGACCGTTTGCGGGGAGGCGGTTCACAGCAAAATGGTCGCGAGGCCGGGCCCGGTCTCCGACCGAGTCGGCCTCGCAAGCGAGGCAGCGCTCCACGGCGGCTAGGCACCGCGATGGTCACGGACTCGTAGAGGGCACAATCTGTATCATATTTCCTTTGGCGGACTGGCTCCGCCAATTGAGGTACATGGTGGCCGGCCCGGTTGAGGTGTGCGTGTATTGGACCGTAATCGGAACCGGTTGATTTGGAGTTAACTTCACCGAAGCACTGATCGTTCCGAGTGCGGACGACTCTTTATCGATGACTTTCTGCGAGCCAATCCAGAGGCGGCCGACATTATCAGAAGTCAGGTAGAAATCGAACGAATCGGATTGCTCGACGTTACCATTTTGCGCAGGAATATTTTCAATGTAGCCGCTCCAACTGATACCGTAACCGCTCGGAAGCACGCCTGCCGACGCATCCGGTGAGTCTGTCCCCCGGTAGGTGTTCAAATCGAATCCGACTACGGGAGTAATCGACGTTTTTACCGGGGTACCCGAGAAAGTGGTATTGTTATAATAACTCACGTTCAATACCGGCAGACTGTTGTAATTGTTACCGGTAAGAGCTTGAATTTCGTAGGTCTGCCAAGGGTGCCCGTCCGGATAGATGGTGCCTTGGAAAGGAGTGACGGGTTCGACAGTGGCTGGATCGGTAGCGGTTTGTCCCCAATGAAACCGGGTGTTCGTATCTCCTATCATCAACTCCCAAACGAGAAAACCCGTTGTGCCGCCATAATTTTGGACCACGCCGGCCATGGTCATGGGGAAGGCGTATCCCCAGGCGTCATCATATCCTCTTTCCAGGGTTTCCGTGTTTAACACGTTTACGTCGCTGCCATTGATCGGCCCGGCATAACCTAAGTAAGGATGCCACGCGTAGAAATCGGAGAAATAAGTTCCTTCGTCTTCCTGAACCTGAGGTGAGTTGATCGGTTGAGTGGCGCCGGCGGCAAGTATGGCCATGCGTCCATCATTCATCAACTGAGCCCGTCTCTCCTGCATGGAGCTGAGCCCGCTGCAGCCCGGCTCATTCATAATTTCCCAATAGAGTATTCTCGAGTCATTCCGATGTACGGAAACGAAGTCGGTAATATAGTTCTGCAAACTCGTCTTGTAGGTGGTGCTACTAGAACTCGAGATCGGATTAAAATAGTTATTTTCAACGGGTTGGCCCGGAGACTCCACCCATTGGCTGTTGGAATCGCCCCAAATTGGAGGCGGCTGGGGACCGGGCTGCGGGTCATAGTTCCAGCAGTCATCGTAGAAGATGGGAGCGACTTTTAAGTCATAGTTCGCTGCGATTTCAAGCAGGTTTTCAAACTTACTTAAAAACCCGACTCGGTCTGCCAGCCAATTGAAATAATGGAGATAGACCGTGATCGTGTTCATGCCGTAGGCTTGCGCATAACGCAGTTCTTGATTGACCTCGGCAGGATTGTAGTTATTCCAGAAATCGATGGCATTATCTGCGCTATAAGGGTTGTAGATCGCACCGACGACGCTCGAGAAATCGTAGACGGGCGATGTCACTTTCGGATAAGTATAGATGGTAATGTTGCTGGCGCTCATACTAGGGCCGAACCGGCGCAGGCCAAAGGCGCCAGCTAGGAAAACCGGGCTCAAGTTGTTGGTCGCATCGTTGATGCTAAGTACCTGGACGTAATCGAGGTAGACCAGGAGCGCGTTTCCCTGGGTAGCCACTTTCAAGTGGTGGGTGCTTCCCGGAGTGATGCTAGCTACCGGATACTCAATAAAATTGGTCCAACTATAATTTTCCCGGCCGACTTCGAGCTGGTTACCGCTAACATCAAGTCCGATGTAATAACCGGTGAGAGTGTCGTAGCCGCCTCCTGCGGAGGGGTTGGTCACGTGGACGATGAAGCCGGCATTGCCGGTATCTCCGGTAGCTGATGAGCCAACGGTTACATCTGCCTCGTAAGAAGCAGTATCGTAAGTATTCGCCAGCGCGACCGTTTTGTCCCCCAGCCCGGTGCTGCTGTTTGGTTGGGGAGGAATCATTATGATTAAAGGCGAAGAACCTTGCTCCCAACCTTGCGTGGTACCGGAAGAAACGAAGGGAGTGAAATCTTTGAACACTAACGTGGTTTTGCTAAGAGGCTTGGGTGGCGCGGGCGGAGTGTACCGCGACAGACCGGCAGTAGGATCCGAAATAACCAAAGGGGGTGCCGGCGCTTTGAGTCCGAGCAGAACGGCAGATGAAGGAACACCTGGCGCGCTGGTGTCCGCAAATAAGGCAGGGGTGGCCGCAACGCTTCCCATCGCCAAAGTGAGTAGAAAGCAACGGCCGGCGAAGACAGTTGGCATGTTCATAGGAGGAATTTTTTCCGCTTCGCGGAGCAGCTAGGTAAAAGGATGACGCAGCCAGCAGAAAGTGATCGCCTGAGCCGGCGACACCGACGGCACCGCCCCTTCACCCGCGGCAGGAGATAGACCAGAGCTGAGCACCGCCCCTGCGTACGCGCAGCGGAGTTGTTTCATTCTCGGAGGGACACTGGTCCTGAGAAGGAGAAGAAAACCGGTTCGACCCTTCCATGGACCGGATTAACTTAGGAACGTTCGTCGTGAACGCTCACAATCTCTCCTCTTTTTTTGCCGCGTTGGCAAATGCTATTTTGGAAGAGCTGTGGTGACGCCACCAAATTGGTGACGCCGACTTCGCCGCGACAGCGGCGAAGCCGGGCACGAAATTGAAACTAACTGTTCGAGACTAATCGTATCTGTTCGGCCGAGCGCTCTCCAATAATTTGTTCAAAGAAACCGAGCGCGATTCGGTTCTGCGTCTCAACATCCGGTCCACTCGAATCGACCCGATCTGCTGAGGTCTCAGTTTCCTTTAAGCGCTGCTTATAAATTTCCTGGCGCACCCGGTATTCCTTCCAACGTACTGATTCACTCATAATCACATCCTTTTTTGCATGGCGCCTAAACCTGTGGACGGCCTTGGCTGGATTTCCCAAGACTGGATCACCGGTAAATTTGCATGCAAGCAAGTACTTGCACGCTATTCCGGATATTGCAAGCGATTACTTGCAATTGATCCCCCCTTTTTCAGGATTTTTTGATGACGTGTATGAGGATACCGCAAGGAAAAATCAGGAGAACGTACGGCCCCGAGCGCCCCTAGAAACGGGTTGAACGTCATGGCTTTGATTAGCGACTGCGTTTGGCCAGTCCTAGGCCTCGACAGATCCCGGGGACGCGATCCCGCCAGGACGATCGGCGGCACAAGCGTACAGTGAGCCCTCCAATGAACCGGTGCGTTTTTAGCTCGGACCGGGTTTACCGATACGTTTTTACTATCCCGATGCACTAGCGGTATCTCAGAAAACCCGAGGCAGATCGCCTGGAACGGGCTAAATCCTAGCACTGCGGACGAAGTTCGAATTGAATCAAATCCGAGACTGAATAACCAAAACAATTCCTAGGGCACAAAACAGGATCGTCGCCAGCAAACCGTAAAACAGAGCCAGAAACCGAATCATTCTTACCTCCTTGTAATAATTGAAGCTCTACCACCTGGTGGGAATTGGAAGAGAAGCGGAATAGCCGCGGAAAAACGGAAAGAACGCCAAATCCCACCAGAGCAAACGAGAACACTAAGGTTGGACGCTAAGAGAGAGCGATCGGTTACCAGGCCGGTAAAATATTCCTTCGTCCACGACACAAAGCTCAGGCCCTCCGGAAACAGACGACGGTGCGGGCACGCAGAATAAAAAACCGACTCGATAAATCTAAAAACGCACTACAGAGCAAGTGGGCTAATCGTGAACAAATTTGGGCGATTGACCGTCCTGCACCTCTATGATAGGCGCTTCCTATGAGGAAATGGACGTCTCTCATCAGAACCACCTGCGTGGGTTTGTTTGGTTTGTTTGCCTTGACAGCGGCCGACAAAATGCCGGCGCAGGATATCCCGACCTTCAGCGAACCGGAAGTAAATGCTTTCGTGAAAACTTATTCGGAGTTTGCTGATGAGTATGTGGTTGCTTACCGGGCGATGAAAGCCGGGGACAACTCGAAAATGCAGGCGCTTCAATCGAAGTCGGCTCAGTTGGAGACCGAATCCGCCAAATTGGCGGGGAAACTCAAGCCTAATGAGACCGACAAATTCAATGCGTTTGTGACCTCCTGCGCCCAAAAGATATCCGGCGTGGCGCAGTCGAGGTAGACCCGGTAGGGGCTAGCTTCCGCTCATCTCTTTAATCGGTTGGGACGAGCTCCGCTAATCCATTTCGTTGGTCCTCCGGATAGGCGCGGATGAGGAGGAGCTCATCCCTACCGTTTTCCGCTTGCGTCTCTTTCTCATATCTGGGAATATATTTCATATATGCAACGAGCTTCTCTCGAATCGGCAGATACCGACGCCCGGCTCGCTCTGCGTCTACATCAGCTCCGGATGGAGCACTCTTGGTCACTAGAAGAGTTGGCGACAAAGAGCGGCGTCAGTCGGGCAACGCTTTCCCGGATCGAAAACAACGAAGTCAGCCCTACTGCTTCTGTACTCGGCAGATTATGCGCAGCCTTCGAGCTGACCATGTCTCGTCTGCTGGCCTACATCGAATCTGATCTCCCGGCATTGGTTCCGAGAGACGCGCAACCAGTCTGGACCGATCCCGAGACGGGTTTTCGCCGACGTTCGATCTCGCCGCCATCACCAGACTTCGCGTGCGAGCTACTTCAATGCGAATTACCGGCCGGCACTCAAATCGAATATCCTCTTCCTCCACGACAAGGTTTGGAACATCACCTGTATCTAGAGTCAGGCGCGCTAGAGTTGCGGGTTGACGGATCGACGCATCGATTATCCGAGGGCGATTGCCTCCGTTACCGGCTACACGGACCCAGCTCGTTCAAGGTACTTCACCGGCGTCCGGCCAGATACTTTCTTGTCATCCGATGAGCACGGGGCACCGCCGAGAGCGCCGGGAACGCCATCAACGTGGAGAAAGCAGAGAGCGAGGCGCGCTCCGCAGGATCGAAATCGTCAGACTGAATAACGACGAGCTAACCAAGCATTTGGACGCGATCGCTGAGATTCTTCACGCTTGTGTTCACGACGGGGCAAACATCGGTTTCGTTCTGCCAT
>Ga0153933_1000230_pt1 | contig 25101 bp, 20 predicted proteins | sample TSNJ017MetaG_FD_102275 | JGI IMG/M metagenome (GOLD analysis project Ga0153933, IMG submission 102275) | Attine ant fungus gardens microbial communities from New Jersey, USA - TSNJ017 MetaG | ecosystem: Host-associated > Fungi > Mycelium > Unclassified | place: USA: New Jersey, Wharton State...
CCGGGCGATGGTCCCACGCAATACACGCCACGCACGCAATTCGACACCGCCGAGGTGGAAGCGGATCAATGCCCGCATCATGCTGCGCAGAGCGTGCAGCCCTTGCGCGTCTGGCAGGCGATCCTCCTGCAACGACAGCAGGTCGCTGCCGCGCACCGCATGCGGATCCGCCACGCGGCACCGCACTGGACCGTGCTCGGGGCGATAGATGTACATGGCCTCGGCAAGCAAAGGCTCGCCGCTGTCGGCATCCTCATCCAGTTGCAAAGCGTATCCCAGCGCCGCCAACAGATCGCGTTCGAATCGCCGAAGCTGCCAGGCGAGCGGCGGCTCGCACACCATCCGACCAAGCGTTTGCGCATAGGCTGCGTAGAGCTCGGGGTGTGGATCCTGACGCTCGGTGAGGCGAACCACTAATTCGTTGATATACAGGCCCGCCATGCCTGCATCGCCCAACAGACGCTGAGGCGCACCCGCGAGTTCCACACTGCGCAAGGTGGCCAATTCGCCGCGCAGTTGCAAATCCAGCAACAGGGGGTGGAAAGGTTCGAGTAGCGACCGCTGCAACCGTCCGCGCTGACTGCGCACGCCGCGCGCGACCACCCCGATGCGGCCCTGATCACGCGTCAGGCATTCGAGCAGCAGCGAGGTCTCCCGATAAGGACGCGCGTGCAGGACAAAGGCAGGCTGTTGCTCGATCAGCATGAAGCGTCAGCCTCCTGCCTCAGTGGACCATTAATCTGTATAACCGAACTGTTTGAGCATGGCCTCGTCGTCCACCCAGCCCTCGCGCACCTTGACCCAGAGCTTCAGGAATACCTTGCGGTCGAACATGCGCTCCATGTGACGGCGGGCGGCGGTGCCGATCGCTTTCAGCTGAGCGCCCCCCTGGCCAATCACAATCGCCTTCTGCCCGTCGCGTTCCACCCAGATCACGGCGTGGATCTCCGCCACGCCATCGGGGCGGTCGTTGAACTGCTCGATCTCCACGGTGGTGGCATAAGGCAGTTCCTGGTCGAGGCGCAGCATCAATTGTTCACGCACCATCTCGGCAGCCAGGAAGCGTTCGCTGCGATCGGTGATTTCATCTTCGCCAAAGATTGGGGCACGTACCGGCAAGCGCGAGAGGATGTCTTGCGTCAGCGCATCCAGCCCCTTGCGCTTGAGCGCGCTGACGTAATGCACGGCGTCGAAGCTATGCTTTTCGCACAGCTCGGCAACGAACGGCAGCAAGGCCGCCTTGTCCTTGCTGAGGTCGACCTTGTTGATCACTAGCAGGCGGGGAACCTGTTGCTCGGCCAGGGCTTCGTAGAGCGCCTGATCTTCATCCGTCCAGCGGCCTGCTTCGATGACTTGTGCGGCCAGCTCGACTTCGCTGATCGCCGAGCGTACCGCGCGATTGAGGCTGCGGTTCATCGCACGCTTGGCACCGCGGTGCAGACCAGGCGTATCGACATAGAGGATCTGCCCGGCTTCGCTGGTGGCAATGCCAAGGATCCGGTGACGTGTCGTCTGCGGCCTGGGACTGACGATGGACAGGCGAAAGCCAATCAAGGCATTGAGCAGGGTCGATTTGCCGACATTCGGCCGGCCAGCCAATGCCACGAAGCCGCAACGAAAATCCGGATGAGGCAGTTCGTTTTCGGCGATGTCGTTGTCGCGTTCGTCGTTCATGGCACGCTGTACTCTCTAAAGGCGGCTATAAGCATGGCTCCGCGCGCCGGCGAACGCCACAGATAAAAAAGTGCATGGTGGCAAGGCGGCCCGGCGATGGGATCAGGCGCCTTCCCGGGTCTCCAGCAGGCGATTCAGCGCGATTTCCGCCGCATCCTGCTCGGCCAGCCGGCGGCTGCTTCCACGACCCGGGGCAGTAATCGCCACCGGCTCCGCAACCACGCAGTTCACCTCGAAGATCCGTGCATGATCCTCGCCCTCGGTGGCCACCAGCTCGTACTGTGGCAAGGGCCAGCCATGGGCCTGCAACCATTCCTGCAAGCGGGTCTTGGCATCCTTGGATGAACGCGGCAGCGCGGCAATGCGATCAGTAAACAGGGTGCGTACCGTCTCCCGGCAGGCGGCAAAACCGCCGTCGAGATAAACCGCAGCAACCAGTGCCTCAAAGGCGTCGGCGAGAATTGAGTCACGCCGGAAACCGCCGCTTTTCAGTTCACCGGACCCCAGTTTGAGCTGGTCGCCAAGCGCCAGCTCACGCGCCAGCGACGCCAGCGCCTGACCATTCACAAGTTGAGCCCGCAGGCGGGACATCTCCCCTTCGGTGGCCTTGGGGTGCGTTTCGTAAAGCATTTCGGCGACGATGGCTCCAAGCAAGGCATCGCCAAGAAACTCCATGCGCTCGTTGTTCGGCTTGCCGACGCTGCGATGGGTCAGGGCAAGCGCGGCAAGCGAGGCATCGCGAAAGTGATAAGCCAGTTCCACTGTTCTTAGTTAGGTGCCGCGATGTTGCCTTGGATGGGCACGCTCTTGTCGAAATGGATCAGGAAATCGATGTTGTACATGAAGGGGACGTCTTTGTCGTAGCTCACATGCAACTCGTTACCACTTGCGCCCTGACCGATGGTGATGTCGCTGGGATGAATGGTTGCATCATCGACGTACTGAAAACCCAACTTGAAAAGGAGTTCGCGGCGGATCTCATCCAAGGATTTACCGTCCACACCCTCGCTGGACACCTGCTCCATGGCTTTCACTACACCCATGTATTCAGTGTAGGAAGGCACCAGCTTCATCGCCATATAGGCGAAAAAAACGACCACCGCCAACACCACCAGGAATCCGATCAGCGTGATACCTGCTTGCTTCGATTTCATAGTCCCCTCGCTATGCCGCCCCTGGAGCGCGCCCTGTTGAACCAGTTGAACATACTTTGCCCGGTCAAGGCGCCCGCCGCCAGCGACATGTTCACGGTTCCGCATGGAACCGGCGCCCCGTACGTCAATGGATCACGCTGCCAATACGATGGAAGTCCACCGCACCGGTATGCAGGCCCTTCCAGCTGAACCAGACCATGAACGCCTTGCCGACCAGATTCTGCTCCGGCATGCAACCCCACCAGCGGCTGTCCTCGCTGTTTTCGCGGTCATCACCCATCACGATGTAGCAATTTGGTGGCACCACGGAGGGAACCCGCGCATTGGGGATCGGCGGCGTCTGCAACGAGGGCATGCGGGCAATCAGGTGGTTGACCGTACCGAGCTGCTCGCTCCATATGCTTGCATTGTTGTAAAGCAGGTAATTGTCTTCGGCGCGACTGGGGTTGCCCTTGAACGGACCAATCTCGGTATCGATCACCGGTTTGCCGTTGATGACGATCTGGCTGTCATGGACTTCGATGGTATCGCCCGGCAGGCCGACCACGCGCTTGATCCAGTTCTGGCTCGCCACGGGGGCATGGGGATCGGCACAGGTCATGTCGCCGCTGCGGATGGTATTGCCGTTTTCATCCTGGCAGAGGTACCCAGGGAAGCGGAACACCACCACATCGCCGCGCTTGGGTTCGCCTAGACTGACGATCTTGGTGTTGAAGGCCGGCAGGCGCAGGCCAAAGGCGAATTTGTTGACCAGGATGAAGTCGCCCACATCCAGGGTAGGCATCATCGAGCCCGACGGGATACGGAACGGTTCGGCCACGAAAGAGCGCAGCAGCAGCACCACAAAGATCACCGGAAACAGCGACCGCGCCCAATCCACGGGCATCGGATCACGATACTCCTCGCGCGCAGCGTCGTAGCGGGCCTTGCGCTTCCTGTAGAAGAACAGGCGATCAAGGCCCCACACCACGCCGAACACCACGGTGAGGGCGAGCAAAATGGCCGAAAAATCAAAATCCATGCAATGACTCCATAGCGTGCCGCTATTTGTCGACTTTAAGTACGGCAAGGAAGGCCTCTTGCGGGATCTCCACCCGGCCGACCTGCTTCATGCGCTTCTTGCCTTCTTTTTGCTTTTCCAGCAGTTTCTTCTTGCGGCTGACGTCACCACCATAACATTTGGCAAGAACGTTCTTGCGCAATGCTTTCACCGTTGAGCGCGCAATGATCTGCGCGCCGATGGCGGCCTGGATCGCCACGTCGAACTGCTGGCGCGGAATCAGGTCTTTCATGCGCTCGACCAGATCGCGTCCACGGCGATCCGCATGGCTGCGATGCACGATCAGGCTGAGCGCGTCGACGCGGTCGCCATTGATCAGCACGTCCACGCGCACGAACGGGCCGGCATCGAAGCGTTCAAGGTGATAGTCCATCGATGCGTAGCCGCGCGACACCGATTTCAGCTTGTCGAAGAAATCCAGCACCACCTCTGCCAACGGCAGCTCGTAGCTGATCTGTACCTGGGTCGCCAGGTATTGGATCGAACGCTGCACGCCACGCTTCTCTTCGCACAGGGTGATGATGTTGCCGATGTAATCAGGCGGCGTGAGGATGTTGGCAACGATGATCGGCTCGCGGATCTCCTGGATCTGCGGCGATGGCGGAAGCTGCGCCGGATTATCCAGCTGCATGATCGAGCCGTCGGTCTTCAGGATTTCGTAGACCACCGTCGGTGCGGTGGTAATCAGGTTGAGATCGTATTCGCGCTCCAGCCGCTCCTGCACGATTTCCATATGCAGCATGCCGAGGAAGCCGCAACGGAAACCGAAGCCCATCGCTTCCGAGCTTTCCGGCTCGAAGAACAAGGCGGCGTCGTTGAGGCGCAGCTTGTCCAGGGCTTCGCGCAGCGCCGGATAATCGTCGGCAGAAACCGGGAACAGGCCGGCGAACACACGCGGCTGCATGGTCTGGAAACCGGGAAGCGGATGCGGAGCGGGCTTGCCTGCCTGGGTCAGCGTGTCGCCCACCGGGGCGCCGTGCACATCCTTGATCGCGGCGGTGATCCAGCCCACTTCGCCCGCCGAAAGCTTGTCCAGCTTCTTGCGCTTGGGCGTGAACACACCCACTTCGCTGACTTCATGGGCGCGGCCGGTGGACATCACCAGCAACTTGTCGCCGGGTTTGATTTCGCCTTGCATGACGCGCACCAGCGACACCACGCCGAGGTAATTGTCGAACCAGGAATCGATGATCAATGCCTGCAGGCGATCGGTGTCACGTGGCTTCGGCGGCGGAATGCGCGCAACGATCGCCTCAAGCACTTCGATCACGTTCTGCCCGGTCTTGGCACTGACGGCCACGGCATCCGTGGCGTCGATACCGATCACCGCCTCGATTTCACCCTTTACCTTTTCCGGATCCGCGGTGGGTAGATCGATCTTGTTGAGCACCGGCACCACTTCCAACCCCTGCTCCACTGCTGTGTAGCAGTTGGCCACCGATTGGGCTTCCACACCCTGCGCCGCATCCACCACCAGCAATGCGCCTTCGCAGGCAGCCAGCGAACGACTCACCTCATAGGAGAAATCGACGTGGCCGGGCGTATCGATGAAATTGAGCTGATAGGTGTTGCCGTTTCGTGCCTTATACGGCAGCGATACGGACTGGGCCTTGATGGTGATCCCACGCTCACGTTCGATTGGATTGCTGTCCAGCACCTGGGCTTCCATCTCGCGCTCGGCCAATCCGCCGCAGATCTGAATGATGCGGTCGGCAAGCGTGGATTTGCCGTGATCGATATGGGCGATGATGGAGAAATTGCGGATCAGTTCCATGGAATCTGCTGTCAGCTTCACCGCCTTGTGCGACGCACAGGCAGCCTATCACCGGGATGGCGATATTAGCCGCTCATTATCGCATGGATTGAGAAACCGGACTGAATCCGACCGTCCGCCAGAGCCTGTTCAATATCTCAGCGTGGCTCGCATAGTGCCTAAGTGGCCGCCAGGTGGTAGCGCGTGGCGCAGCGCCAGACTGGCTGCCTGGTCAAGCCGTGCGCTGCCGCATGGTGGCCACTCAGGCGCTATGCGGGTTACGGGGAGATATTGAACAGGCTCGCAGGGACCTGACCAAGAGCCTGGCCAGGTCCCTGGCGGACAGGTCATTCGTCCTTGGCGTCAGGAACCGTCAGGGCAATGAAATTGCTCTGGTCACCACGGCGCACTAGCAGGAGCACGGTATCCCCCGGCTTCACACCGGCCGTGGCAGCACGGAACGCGTCAACGCTGCCGACCTTCTTCTGATTGACCATCAGGATCACATCGCCCGGCTGTAAACCGGCCTGGGCGGCCACCGGTCCGGTGACATTGGAGATCGCTACGCCCTCGCCGGCCTGCAGGCCAAGCTGGCTGCGAGTGGACTCATCCACACTTTGCACGGTCAAGCCCAACGCATCGGCGCCCTTGCTCGGCGCGCTCGCGCCCGCACTGGCAAGCGCATTCTTGTCGCGTGGCATGGTGCCAATGGTGGCATCGAGGGTCTTGGTCTGGCCATTGCGCAGGATCTGCACGGGCACCGTGGTGCCCGGCTTGGTCATCGATACCAGCGGAGGCAGGTCGGCGCCCTGATCGATGGTATGCCCGTTATAGGCAAGGATGATGTCACCCGCTTGCAGCCCAGCCTTCTGTGCGGCGCTGTTGGGCGACACACTGACCACAATCGCGCCCTGCGCACGATCCAGCTTGAGCGCCTTGACCACATCGTCATCGACCGGCTTGATCATCACGCCCAGTTCGCCGCGCGTGACATAGCCCTTGGTCTTGAGCTGATCGACCACGTTCATCGCCAAATCGATCGGAATCGAAAAGGCTACGCCCTGGTAGCCGCCGGAACTCGAATAGATCTGCGAGTTGACGCCAATCACCTGGCCCTGCAGATTGAATAGCGGACCGCCGGAATTGCCACGATTGATCGGCACATCGGTCTGAATGAAGGAGGTCGCAGGCTGGTCCTGGCTGCCCAGATTGCGCCCCACGGCGCTGACGATGCCCTGCGTCACCGTATAGTCGAAGCCAAACGGCGAGCCAATGGCCAGCACCCACTGCCCCGGCTTGAGCTGCTGCGAATCGCCGATCGTTACCGCCGGCAGATTGCCGCCAGCAGTAACCTTCAACAGGGCAATGTCATAGGTAGCATCGGTGCCGATCACCTTGGCGGTCAGCGTGCGGCGATCCTGCAAACGAACTGTCACCGTATCGGCGCCGTCCACGACGTGGTTATTGGTGATGATGTAACCATCGCTGGAAATGATGAACCCTGAGCCAAGCGAAGTGTGGGCCTGATCCTCGGGTGACGGCATCATCGGCATGCCGAAGAAGCGCCGGAAGATTTCCGCTTGCCCCGGATCCATGCCCTGCATCGGTATGCCGCCCGAGCCTTTGGGACGGCGGCCGGTGTACTTGGCCTCCACCTGCACGACAGCAGGGGCATTCTTCTGCACAATGCCGGTGAAGTCGGGCAAGCCGGCAGCGGCCGGGGCCGCTTGCGCCCATGCCATGCCCGGGCCTGCAACGCCCATCGCGATGGCACAACACATCAGACCGCTGAAAAGACGGCTGCTGACGAGACGGGGGTGACTCATGGTTCCTCCTCAGTGCTGGGCACCCCACTCCCGCTCCATGGCTCGTAGGGTGGAACGAGAAGGGACGCAATAGAAAAGGGAAAAAGAAACCTATTCAGCCGGCATGCCGGCGGATGCGGGCGTTAACGCCCGGCACCCACCTGGTAGACCGGATGGTTCTGTACCGCAGACTTGGACTGCGGCGTGTCGATCAACAGCAGATAGCTGCCATCGCGATTGTTCAGGGCCCGATAGCCACTGGTGGAGTAACGCTGGCTGGCCGGGTATTGCTGGAACAGCGGGTTGTCGGACGGATCACCCAGGGTCACGGATGCACGCTGGCTCAATCCGGAGGCCGAATAGGCGCTCAACGAGGGGGGCACCGCTGCCAGTACGTCATTGTTGGCGTGCGTGGCATGGGCATCGACCGAAGCCAGGGATTCGTTCGCCTGCCCAGCTTGCGGCGATACGCTAGCGGTGGACATCGCATGCTTGGCATCAGGTGCCGTCGGCTGCGACACCATCAGCGCGGCCACCGCCACGCTGGCGGCGATGGCACCACCCACGGAAAGGCGCAGCCAATCCCGGCGCTTCGGCGCAACCTGGATGGATGCCTGTTCGCCGTCAATGATTTCCATCACGCGAGCTGCAAAGCCGGCGCTGGCCATGACCGGCAGCTGGCGGCGCAGCCCGTCACCGGCCACGTGGTAGCGAGTCCAGGCGTCTGTCAGCGAGGCATCGCGGTCGAGCCGGCGCAGTAAAAAGCGCAGTTCGTCCTTGGACAATTCACCGTCCATCGCCGCAGAGAGGGTTTCCGTGTTCGCTTCACTCATGACATCCGATCCTCGCGGTCTGAAAGTAACGGCCGCAGCTTTTCATCAATCGCCTCACGTGCCCGGAAGATGCGTGAACGCACCGTACCGATAGGGCAGCCCATGGTTTCGGCGATCTCTTCATAGCTGAGGCCTTCCACTTCACGCAGGGTGATGGCTGTCCGCAGCTCCTCGGGCAAAGCTTGGACAGTGGCAAACACCGTTTGTTCAATTTCTTGGCGCATTAATTCGCGCTCGGGGGTGGCGCTCTCCTGCATGCGGTCGGCACCGGGCACAAAAACCGCATCTTCCACCGAGATATCGTCCGCCGGCGGACGCCGTCCCATCGCCACCAAGTGGTTCTTGGCGGTGTTCACGGCAATCTTGTACATCCAAGTATAGAAAGCACTCTCGCCGCGGAACGAGCCGATCGCCCGCCACGCCCGCACGAATGCCTCCTGGGCCACATCTTCACATTCGGCGTGGTTGTGCACATAACGGGAAATCAGGCCCAGGACCTTGTGCTGGTACTTGCGCACGAGCAGATCGAAAGCACGCCTGTCCCCGTTTTGAACACGCTCAACCAGCGCACTGTCGAGTTCGTTTTCGCCCATCCGGGCCGTCTCCTTCGTCTCTGCGCCATACCGGGAAGCCGTCCATCGGATGGGTGAGCTGCTCTGACCCGCGCCGCGCCCGCAAGTTCAGCACGGATGTCGCGGACTCTGAAGATTCTAAGATAAGAGCCCGTTCAAAATCTCATCGTGGCCCACAAAGAGATCTTGAACAGGCTGTCAGTGCATTCTGCGCGGGCTCAAGCCTGCAGCTTTTCCAGAACTCCGGATCCGGACACCAAGCGCTCTCGCTCGGTCAGCAACCGCTCAAAACTGCCATGCGGCAGGGGACGGCAGAATAGATAGCCTTGCAGCTCATCGCAATGATTGGCGCGCAGGAATTGCAGGTGTTGCTCGATCTCCACGCCCTCAGCCACCACGCCGCGCTTCAACCGGTGGGCCATTTCGATGGTCGCCCGCACGATCGCCTCGTCATCGGGATCGACGCCGATATTGCGCACGAAGCTCTGGTCGATCTTGATGCGGTCGGCGGGCAGCTTGCGCAGGTAATCCAGGGAGGCGGCGCCGGTGCCGAAATCGTCGATAGCAATGTGGCAACCCAGCTTGTGCAGCTTCTGCATGTTCTCCATCAGGTTGGGAGCCGCCTTGATGCTGATGCTTTCGGTGACCTCCAGTTCCAGCAGGCCTGGCTCGAGCCCGGTCTCCTCCAATACGTTGGCGACCACTTCGGAGAGATCCGGCTGCATCAGCTGTACTGCAGAGAGGTTCACACCAAGCCGCAGGCGCAGGCCGAAACGGTCCTCCCAGGCTCTGGCCTGCTTGCAGGCTGTGCGCAGCACCCACTCGCCGATGGAAACGATCAAGCCTGTCTCTTCGGCCAACGGAATGAAAAAACCCGGGCCGATATTGCCCAGCTCCGGATGCTCCCAGCGCAACAAGGCTTCCATGCCGACGATATCTTCGGTGCCCGCATGAATCTGCGGCTGGTAGAACACACGCAATTCACCGTTCGCTTCGGCATGGCGAAGCCGCGCCTTCAGCGCGGCGTTCTGCTGTTCTTGCGCCGGGCTGACGTCGTATACGCGATAGTTGTTGCGCCCCATGCTCTTGGCCGCATACATCGCCTCGTCGGCGTGCTTGAGCAAGGTTTCGGCATCCGGCGCATCCTCCGGGAAAAAACTGATGCCAATGGATGCCGTGACCTGCAATTCGGGACCATCATCCAGATGCAGCGGCACATCCATCAGCTGCACGATTTTTTCAGCGACGCGCAGCACATCGTCTGCTTTCACGATATGCCGCAGCACGATGGTGAACTCGTCGCCGGCATAGCGCGCCACCGTATCGGATGCGCGCACGCTGCTACGCAGGCGCTGCGTTACCGCCACCAGCACCTGATCGCCCACGGCATGACCGAGCGTGTCGTTGATGAACTTGAAGCGGTCAAGATCGACGAACAGCACCGCAAACGTTTCGCCGGTGCGCGTGGCTTCGCGAATGATGGTGTCGAGGCGATCGTTGAAAAGCAGGCGGTTGGGCAGCCCGGTCAACGCATCCAGCAAGCCTTCCGCACGCCCCTGTTCACGGGTACGGCGCAATTCCAGCGTGTGCGCGAAATGGGCCGCCGAACAGCGCAGCACCGGCTCCACGATTTCATGCGCCCCGAACGGACTGCGGCTGCCGGCCAGCAAGGCGCCGAGCACGCTGTTCCGCTCGTCCAGCAGCGGCAAGCCCGCAAATCCGCGCAAGCCTAGCTGGCCGATCAAGGGATCGACATCGGCCAGACGCCTGGCATCGTGTGGATGCATCAGTGTGCGTCCACCCAACACCAGCCGCAGCGAACTCTGCAATTGCGGACCGGGCAATACCTGATCCTCCCCCCGCCAGCGTTGCACGAGCTGCACCGGCACGCTGTTTTCTTCCGGACGCGCCGACCACACGGCCAGGTAATCCAGGCCCATTTCATCCAGCAGCAACTGGGCCGTTTCGGCAACGCCATCATCATCGTGCCCGCTGCAGAACAGGCGCGCCAACAGTGTCAGGGCAACCACCGGACGCACGCCTGCGCGGTCGCTGCGAAATTGCAGCGCAATCAAGTCACGGCCGCCGTGGCGCACGCGGCGCACACTGGCCTCGCCGGTGTCATGCCCGCGGATCGATTTGCGCTGGCAGGCCAGCCAGCGGCGATCCGCTTCGCTGAATGCCTTTTCCATGCCAACGTTTTCAAACGACAGCACCTCCCGCAGGGCTTGACTGGTCAGCACACTGTTGGCCAAACCGCTATGGCGCATGTAGGCCGGGCTGGCCTCCACCACGCGCTCGGCAACCGGATCGACAATCAGCCAATCGCCGTCGCCTTCCTCAAACACAAAGCGGTAATCACCGCCGGCCAGCGGCAACGGCGCGGGAGATTGTGGTGGCGAAGCCACGCTCACTGGTTTTTCAGCGATGGCCGCTGGCTGACCACTGCGCAGTTGCTGCCAGCGAGGAATGAGTTCCGTACCGATCTGTGAGGCATAGAGCCATCCGGCCACCATGGCCGGCAACTGGGTCGGCTTGATTGTCGCGTCGTCGACCAGCACCGCGAGGATCGGCGCTTCTGCGCAAGGAGGCAGCAACCGGAGCTGCTCGCACAAGGTCAGGCTGGAACGGCCGTCGCCTTCGAATGCCACCACGATCAATGTCAGCGGCTCGCGCCCTTCCAGCAAGATGGCGGCGTGGGTGGTGTCGCGTACGGAGTGGATGGTGGGATGTCCCTCGCGATCGAGCACATCGAACAGTTCGCGCCGCAACTCGCGCTGCGACGCCACCAGCAAGATTCCGGCATGGGACGTCGCGCCGGTCACAGCAGCCAACGTCCGTCACGCAACCGCGGACGCTGCGTCACTTGTGCCGTAGTACTCAGGCGCACCGCCACATCGTCGAAACTGGCGATCAGGGAAGGCGCCGCGTCGAGCAGCACTACGCGCCGGACGTGCCCGGCCGGCGCGCGCGCCAATTGCCGCAGCAGGGTGCTGTCTATGGCTGACATCGGCAGCGGGAACTGCGCGAGCAGGTACACCCCGAAATGAATGCTCTGCTGGATGTAGCGCAAGGCGATGCTAAGGCGTTGCGAACCCGGGACGCGCGCGTGTGCTTCGCGCAGGTTCTCCATGCCTTCCTCGGGGCGCCAGGCATAGACGGACTGGCCGTTATGCCGTGCGATCGCTCGAAACTGCTCGATCAAGACAGCGCTATGGTCGTGCTCAAGGACGACCAGACCGCCGGGCGCAGTCAGAATACGCTCGTAAATGTCGCTGCCGGCAAGCGGCGATGGAGCCATCAGGGGTGTCATTGCGCCCTAGTTAAAAGAGAAGTCGTCGCCATTCGTACGTTACGCGCTCGTACGCCGAGCGCAATAGCCGGAGTGCCGAGGCGTGACGCATGCGACATCCGGCCCGCAAGTCATTGCGGCAATGCGGCATGATCTCCAGGGCGCCCGCGAGGCTGGAGCGGGGCGTCTCGCAATCAACGCTGCGGGACGGTATGGTGGCAGTTTCCCGGCCACGTCCTTAATCCCCATGTTCGAAGGATTGCGTTTCAATCACTGGAAAACGAGCCTGGATGACAGCGGCATCGTGACGCTCACCCTGGATCGCGCCAACAGCAGCGTCAACGCGATTTCCCGCGAAGTGCTTGATGAACTTGGCCAGATTGTCGAACGCCTGGCGATCGAAAAGCCCGCCGGCTTGATCATTCATTCGGCCAAGCCGAGCGGGTTCGCTGTCGGCGCCGACATCAAGGAATTCGTCGAATACGCCAAGCACGGCACCGTGCTGGAAAACATCGAAAACGGCCAGCGGGTGTACGAGGCGCTGGCGCGCCTGCCCTGCCCGACCGTCGCGGCCGTGCACGGTGCCTGCATGGGGGGCGGCACCGAGCTGATCCTGGCGTGCCGCCAGCGCATTGCCGCCGATGATGACAAGACCCGCATCGGCCTGCCGGAAGTGATGCTGGGCATTCATCCAGGCTGGGGCGGGTCGGCCCGCCTGCCGCGTCTGATCGGCGCCGCCGAAGCGCTGCCCGTCATGCTGACCGGCAAGGCCCTTTCCGCCCGCCGTGCCAAGAGCCTGGGCGTGGTCGACCGGCTGGCCCGCCCGGACGAACTTCTACCCGAAGCGCGTGCATTGCTGCGCAACCCGCATACACGCCCCTTCGCGCAACGTGCCGCCGCCTGGGCCAGCAACACCTGGCTGGCGCGGCAGATCCTGGCCCCCATGGTGATCAAGCAAACCGCGGCCAAAGTGCGCAAGGAGCACTACCCCGCGCCCTTCGCACTGATCGATGTCTGGAAACGCGGCGGCAGCAACATCCAGCAGCGCTTGAAGCTGGAAGCGCGCTCGGTGGCCAAACTCGCCGACACAGCCACCGCGCATAACCTGATTCGCATCTTCTTCCTGCAGGAACGCCTCAAAGGCCAGGGCAGCGGTGTCGACGCCGGGATCGGGCACGTGCACGTGGTCGGCGCCGGGGTGATGGGAGGCGATATCGCGGCCTGGGCTGCGTTCAAAGGCTTCGAGGTCACCTTGCAGGATCGCGAGATGAAGTACATCCAGCCCGCGCTAGATCGCGCCCGCGCGCTGTACGAGAAAAAGCTCAAGACGCCCGAAAAAGTGGAAGCTGCCAGCCGCCGGCTGCGCCCCGATGTCGAAGGTACGGGCGTCGCCAAGGCCGATCTTGTGATCGAGGCGATCTTCGAGAATGCCCAGGCCAAGGAAGCACTGTACGCCACGGTGGAGCCGCAATTGCAGGGCAACGGAATCCTTGCCAGCAACACCTCCTCCATTCCGCTGGATGAGTTGCGCAAGGCTCTGAAAGCGCCCCGGCGTTTCCTGGGCCTGCATTTCTTCAATCCGGTGGCGCAGATGCCGCTGGTGGAAGTGGTGCGTCACGACCAGCTCGATCCGGCCATCGAGAAACGCGCGCTGGCATTCTGCAAGTCGATCGGCAAATTGCCGGTAGCGGTCAAGGGCACGCCAGGATTCCTGGTCAACCGTATCCTGATGCCCTACCTGCTCGAAGCGCTGCGCCTTTACAACGAAGGCGTGCCAGGTCCGGTGCTGGACAAACAGGCGAAAAGCTTCGGCATGCCGATGGGGCCCATCGAACTCGCCGATACCGTCGGGCTGGATGTGTGCTCGTCGGTGGGCAAGGAACTGGCGCCATTCCTCGGGCTGGAGCTTCCGCCGGGACTCGAAGACAAGCTCGAAGCAAACAAGCGCGGCAAGAAGGATGGCCAGGGTCTTTACACCTGGCAGGATGGCAAACCGCAAAAACCCGAAGTCGATCCCGATTACACGCCGCCGCCGGATCTGCAGGAGCGCATGGTTTTGTCGATGGTGAACGAAGCCGTCGCTTGCCTGGGCGATAGTGTGGTGGATGATGCCGACCTGCTGGATGCAGGCGTGATCTTCGGGACCGGCTTTGCACCGTTCCGCGGCGGCCCGATCCAATATGTGCGCAGTGAAGGCGTGGAAAACGTTCGCCAGAAGCTTGAGGCGCTGGCGAAACGTTACGGCGAACGCTTCACACCCAAGAACGGCTGGGACCATCCAGCGTTGAAGCAGAGCAGTTCCGACTTCCCATCCAGCAGCTGATCAGCCGGAACAACAAACAGGAATGCCACGAAGGTGCCCTCGCGGCACCTTCGCTTTTATCGGCTCACCACATCAAATCGTCGGGCACACCGTCGTCGCTGACGCCGCCGGCGGACGGATCGACTAGCAGCGCCAGCAGATGCGGATCGATCTCGCGGATCTGCTCGGCGACTGCCAACGTGACCAGCACGTAACGGCCACCGTTCTGGACGACACCCAATTTGCCGGCATTCAGATCAGCCAATTGGGCGGCGTCCACATATACCCGGCGAATCTTGCCGCCATATTCGAAGTGGCGCACCTGATCGGCGTCGGCCTTGTTGAGCGCGTTGCCCTGAAGCAGTTGCTGCACCTTGGCCTTACGCTCGCGCTTGATGCGCGCCTGCTCGGCAGCCTCTTGTTCGGCACGCTTGCGTTCGGCGGCTTCCGCCTGGGCGCGAATCGCGTACGCCCTGGCCAAGTCCATCTCTTCCTGGCTGCGCGCCGGCTTATTGGGCTTGTGCGGCGGTTTGCCCTTGGCGTGCGATGGGCTGCCGGGACGTTGCGCGGGCGGTTGCTGGCGCTTTTCGTCCTTGAGCTGTTTGACGATGCCGCTCTTGAGCAGCTGATCTCGCAGTGAATCGACCATGATCGAAATCCGGTTTTGCAATTTTTCAATAATGCGGGGGCGGCGGCTCGGAGTGCGGATCGTGCCCCTGTCCTGTGCGCACTGTCGCCAGCTCGCTGCGCAAGTCACGCACCATCCGCTCCAGCGCGGCAATACGCTGGGATTGCTCCGCGTCGACCGTCGTCAGCGACTGTACGGCATCATCGATAAAAGTAAGCCGTACTTCCAATTCCGCAAGTCGTTGCTCGATGTCGCTCATCATCACTCAGCGTACCGTATGCTGCGTCCACGGCCGATCCCGTAATAGGCCAGGCCCGCTTCTTCGACCGCTTCCGGCTGATACAGATTGCGTCCATCGAAAATGGCTGGCTCTTTCAGCGTGGCGCGTATGCGCGCAAAGTCGGGACTGCGGAAAGCTTTCCATTCCGTCACGATGGCCAGCACGTCCGCGCCATCCAGTGCCTGGTAAGCGTTGTCGCACAAGACCAGATCTTCGCGATCGCCATATACGCGGTGCGTCTCGTGGCTCGCTTCAGGATCGAACGCGCGCACCTTCGCTCCCCCGGCCCACAACGCCTCCATCAGGCGGCGGCTGGAGGCTTCGCGCATGTCATCCGTGTTGGGCTTGAATGCAAGTCCCCACAAGGCGATGGTACGGCCGCGCACATTCCCGTTGAAGTAGCGCTGGATGAAATCGTACAGCTTTGCCTTCTGGTCGTGATTGACCGCCTCAACCGCACCGAGCAGCCGCGCTTCATAACCTACCGAACGAGCCGTCCGCTCCAGCGCCTGCACATCCTTGGGAAAACACGAGCCGCCATAGCCCGCGCCCGGATAGATGAAGTGATAGCCGATGCGCGGATCCGAACCGATGCCTTGACGCACCAGCTCCACATCCGCACCAACCCGCTCGGCGATATTGGCGATCTCGTTCATGAAACTGATCTTGGTCGCCAGCATCGCATTGGCAGCGTACTTGGTCAGCTCGGCTGAGCGCACGTCCATCACCACCGTGCGATCATGATTACGGTTGAACGGCGCATACAGCTTGCGCAGCATCTCAACCGCCCGCTCGCTGGAGCTTCCGATCACAATGCGATCAGGGCGCAGGCAGTCTTCGACTGCATCGCCCTCTTTGAGGAATTCCGGATTGGAAACCACGTCGAATTCGATGTTTGCGCGACGTTCGGACAACTCGGCCGAAACCGCGCTACGCACGCGATCCGCGGTGCCCACCGGCACGGTGGACTTGTTGACGATCACTGCGTAGCGGTCAAGATAACGGCCCACCGATCTGGCCACATTAAGCACATATTGCAGATCCGCACTGCCATCTTCGTCGGGCGGCGTACCGACCGCAATGAAGATGATCTGCGCATGCGCAATCGCCTTGGCGGCGTCGGTCGTGAAGTCAAGCTGCCCATTGGCGTGATTGCGCCGCACGATGGGCTCAAGCCCGGGTTCGAAGATGGGAATCTCGCCGCGCTCCAGACGCGCCACCTTGGCCTGATCGATATCCACGCACACAACATGGTTGCCCATTTCGGCCAAGCAGGCCCCAGTGACCAGGCCCACGTAACCGGTGCCGAAAATGGTGACTTTCATCGGATAGCATCAAACCTTGCTCGGGGGCGCTGATTCTAGCAGGGCCTGTAAGAAACCCTCATGTCAGCCGCCCGCTGAAGCATTCATGCAAAGAAACAGGGCGCGAATCGCTTCGCGCCCTGCCAGTATCACGTGCTTTCAGTATGCCAGCGGCAATTACTGAGCACCGCCATTGCCACCACCAGCGTCATTGCCGCCGCCGGCGTCGGCACCCTGCGAGGCGCTGGCCGGGGTCGGGCCGGTGCTCACCAGGGTAACGTCGAAGATCAGCGTGGAATTCGGCGGGAACGGACGCTGCGGCTCAGCACCGTAAGCCAGGTTGGCCGGGATGAAGAACTTGTAGTGACCGCCAACCTGCATCAGCTGCAGACCTTCGCGGAAGCCCGGAATTACGCGAGCCAACGGGATCGAGGTCGGACCCGGGGGGTTGTTCTTCGACGAGCTGTCGAACACTTCGCCGTTCACGAATGTACCGGTGTAGTTCACCTTTACGGTGTCATTCGGGCCCGGACGTGCACCGGTACCCTGCGTGATCACCTGATACTGCAGGCCGGACGCGGTGGTCTTCACGCCCGCAGCGGACTTGTTCTTCGCGAGGAAGGCTTCGCCTTCAGCCTTGTTCTTGGCCGAAGCGGCGTCGAACTCGGCCTTGGCCTTGGTACGCAGCTGTGCTTCGAAAGCCTGCGCGGTGGAGTTGAACTCCGCTTCGCTCATCGGCGGCTTCTTGCCGGAAAGTGCGTCCTGAACGGCCTTGGCAACAGTCGCCGGATCCACAGCGTCACGCATGATCGGCGGCACAGAACCGGCCAGCTCATAGCCGACCACGGTGCTTGCCTTGATCTTGTCCACGGTGCCCGTCGCGGAACTGGTGCTGCCGGACGTCTGAGCCTGCGCGCCAGCGGTCATGCCCAGCGCAACGGCCAGCGCGGCCGCCGTCAGCGTGGGTCGCAGAAATTGCTTCATTTGGAACTCCCTCGTCATGGATATGCCGGCGTGCCGGCCGGACCTCCCCCAAATGGAGGCTGGCCACACATTGTGCGGTGTCCAGTCCGGTCTTGGCAACGACGTTCAGGCATTGACCGTGATACCCGTCGAAGGTTCACCCGCAAGCGTACGCGCGTGATCTCATTCAGCTTGATTTGTGATCGACAGGTGAAGGCTTTTCCAGAGTGTCGCGCAGCGCCGCCTGCAGCCGCGCGTGCATTTTCACCAATCCGCGCCACAGCACCACCGCGAGTAAAACGCACGCGCCGACTAGCGATAGCGCTACACCACGCGGGGGCAAAATCGCCGATCCCAGTACGCTGACAAGGATGGCCAGCGCCATCAGCGTCGCCAGCGGGATCAATTTCGCAAGAACCTGCCGAATGGCTTGCGTGTACGCGCCCGCAAAACGCTCGCGTATCCCCAGTTCCGCCAGCAGCATGCCCAGGGCCTCCGCCTTGCGGTATACCGCGATCAGCAGCGGCAACGACAGAAACAAGGCCACTGCCCAGATAAGGGAATGACGCATATCGCGGCTCAGGCCCCAGCGCTCGAACCACGCTGCGTTATGCGCATTGATGTAGGCGCCAATCACAAACAACGTAACGATCAAAGCCACATTCACTGCAATGTGCCAAAGCAAACGCCGAAACATCGCCGCGAGCACCGCGTTGTCGTCAACTGGCCGCAGATTCTCCAGCCAGCCGCTGTAGCTGGTCATCAACAGGCGCAGCGGACGCGGTACGACCTTTCCGCCAACATGCGCCAGCAGATCCGCAGAACGAAGCAGATAGGGCGACACCACCATGCAGATCAACGCCGTGGCCACGGCAATCGGATAGATGAAATCGTCCACCGCACCGAGCGTAAGCCCGAGGGTCGCGATCACAAACGAAAACTCACCGATCTGTGCCATGCACAAGCCGGTGCGCAGCGAAGTGCGCACATCATGGCCGATGAAGAACATGCCGAGGCTGCACACCGCACTCTTGCCAAGCATCACGGTCAACGCAATCAGCACCGCCGGCAGCGCGTAGTGCACAAGCTGCACCGGATCGATCTTCAGGCCGATGGCCACAAAGAACAATGCCGCGAACATGTCGCGCAAAGGCTCCACCAGATGGACCACGCGCGGTGCGCTGCGCGCCTCTGCCACCACGGCGCCCGCAAGAAAGGCACCCAGCGCCACGCTAAAACCCAGCCACGCCGCCAGCAGGCTGGCGCCAAAACAGATGCCCAACACGCTGACCAACAAGGTTTCATCGCGATCAAAGCCCGCGACGTAGTCAACCAGGCGCGGCAGCAGCAGCAAACCAACAATCATACCGGCAACGACAAACAACCCCAGATGCCCCACCAGGGTGAATGCCGCCACCGTCTGCACGGTGCCGCTGATCGCGATCGCCGTCAGCAAGGTGAGTAGCACGATAGCCAGCATGTCTTCCGCTACCAGCATGCCGACGACCAAGCGCGCAAACGGCCATTGCCGCAGACCGTTTTCGGTCAGTGTGCGCGTCGCCACCATGGTCGACGACAGCGCGATGATTGCGCCGAGGAACAACGCATTCCTGCCGCCCCAGCCGAATAAAAGTCCGAGCTGATAACCCACCCACAGCATGAACCCGACTTCGATCACCGTAACCAGCAGCAAAGTGCCACCGACCTGGCGCAATTTGCGTACGCTGAACTCGAGTCCCAACGTAAACATCAGCAGCACGACACCAAGATTGGAGATGTCGCCGATGGCGCGCGGATCAGCCACCAGCACGCCTGGCGTATGCGGACCGATCACCACGCCAGCGAGGATGTAACCGGGTAGCACAGGCAGACGCAGACGCTGGAACAAAATGGTCGTTGCGCCAGCCACCAGCATCACTAGCGCAAGGTCACGGATGAAGCCGATATCGTGCATGCCATCCTCATGGCGTGGTCTGGACACCAGCTTAAACTGAAGCACGAACCAAGCAGCAGCCGAAGCCAAACAATCGGTTCATCGAATGATGAGATTTTTATAAAAATTTGCTTGACGGGATTCCAAACCCATCCTATTCTTTCGGGCTTCCAGCCGTGGGGCCATAGCTCAGCTGGGAGAGCGCCTGCATGGCATGCAGGAGGTCGGCGGTTCGATCCCGCCTGGCTCCACCAACACAAACGTCCCCATCGTCTAGAGGCCTAGGACATCACCCTTTCACGGTGGCGACCGGGGTTCGAATCCCCGTGGGGACGCCAATTCAAGCGATAGCCGACCCGCCATCGCATCGAATTGGAAACGGACTTGTTGTGCTTGAGTGCGCTGGAAGGCAGTAACAACGCGGAGCGGTAGTTCAGTCGGTTAGAATGCTGGCCTGTCACGCCGGAGGTCGCGGGTTCGAGTCCCGTCCGCTCCGCCAATTACTGGATAAGCCCATCACAAGAAGCTCGCCGTTGCGCGGGCTTTTTTGTTGCCCGAATTCAGGCCACCGCCCTATTTCGGCACCTGCTCCAGCGTACCAGCCGAATGCCCCTGCTCTGCCAGGTACTCCAGCCAGCGGGCCAGAAATCCGTTCATCTGCAAGCGATGCTGGAACACGGTATGCGCCAGTGGGAACGGCCCCAGCACCTGCCACAGGTGACGCCCCGGATGGCAGTGCAGCGCCTCAGCCACATGCGCATCGTTATAGACACGCAACTGCGCGGATGGCGCACGGTGCCCGGTCTGCGCGTCGACGAAGCCGTAGGTGAGTTCCAGTTCCAGGGTGTATGGATGGCATTCCTGCACCACCAGGTGTACTGGCAGGCCATCGTCGATATCCGACACGTAATCGCCCACCGCCAGCTTTTGCGGCGCGAACAGACGCGTCAGCCGATGATAGTTTTCGGCATAGAGCCCCATCAGGTACTCAAAGCGTCCTGGCAGCAAGGCGGCACGGCGGTCGAGAACGGCACTCATACGGGTAAGGTTTGCTCCATCGCTCAGAACATGGTTTTTTCGATGCCAAACTGATCGAAGATTTTGCTCGCAATCTCCTCGATCGATACATGCGTGGTATTCAGGCAGGGAATCCCAGCCTGCCGCAGCAGCCGGTCGGCTTGTTCCAATTCCCACTTGCATTGCTTCAGCGTGGCATAACGACTGCCTGGCCGCCGTTGCTCGCGAATCTGCGCCAGGCGATCGGGTTCGATGGTCAAGCCGAACAGGCGGTTTTTATAGGACCGCAAGCGGGCGGGCAGTTCGAGCTTTTCCAGGTCCTCATCGGTCAGCGGATAGTTGGCGGCACTGACCCCATAATGCAAGGCCATGTAAAGGCAGGTCGGCGTTTTGCCCGAACGCGACACGCCCACCAAGATCAGGTCGGCCTGAGCATAGTCCACATCCAGCCCGTCGTCGTGGCTCAAGGCGTAGTTGGTGGCGTTGATGCGCGCCTCGTATTTGTCGAAGTCCACCAGGCCATGCGAGCGGTTCACCGCGCCGGAATGGCGGGTGCCCAGTTCGTCTTCCAGCGGCCCGATAAACGGGGCGAACACGTCCAGCATCAGGGCACCGCTGCTCGCAACGATGTCGCACAACGCCCGGTCAGCCATGGTATTGACCACGATCGGCCGCTCTCCGCTCTGGGCATACCGCGTTTTGATGCGCGTCGCCGCCGCCTCAGCTTTCTGGGGGTTATCGATGAATGGCAGGCGATGTTTTTCGAACTGCACCCCTTCGAACTGGGCGAGGATGCTGTTTCCGATGGTCTCGGCGGTAATACCAGTAGAGTCGGAGATGAAAAAAACCGAGCGTTGCATGCGTATTCCGTGGGCGATTGGAGTTCCTGCCCTGCACCATATCGCAAGCGGGAATTCCTGTCTTTGCTTGACTTAGACCTGACTGGTATGCAGTTGGCGCGGCCTTTGCGCTCAATGGTCTTCTTGTGCCGCGCACCATCGGCAGCGGACAATACCAGTCTTTCGCGGTCCAGATTTCCCCTACACCGCCCCCCGGCTTATTAATGACGAGCTCTTGAGGAGACTCCTTTGAACGATCTGGTGCTTTGGCTCGACCAACTGCGCATGACCGACCTTGGCAAGGTCGGCGGCAAGAATGCGTCGCTCGGCGAGATGATTGGCAACCTGGCCCAGCTTGGGGTTTCCGTGCCCGGCGGCTTTGCCACCACTGCCGACGCTTTCCAGCAGTATCTGGAAAAGAGCGGCCTGTCCAAGCGTATCGCCGAACGGCTGGCCACGCTGGATGTCGACGATGTCGACGCGCTGGTCGCCGGCGGCAAGGAAATCCGCGGCTGGATCGTTGACACCGCCCTGCCCGCCGAGCTGGAGCAGGCCATCCGCAACGCCTACACCAAGCTTTGCAAGGATGCCGGCAGCGACAACATTGCCGTCGCAGTGCGCTCCTCCGCTACCGCCGAAGACTTGCCGGATGCGTCATTTGCCGGCCAGCAGGAAACCTTCCTCAACGTGGTTGGTATCGACGACGTACTGCACAAGGTGAAGGAAGTCTTTGCCTCGCTCTACAACGACCGCGCCATCGCCTACCGCGTACACCAGGGCTTCAAGCACGAAGATGTGTTCCTTTCCGCCGGCGTGCAGTTGATGGTGCGCTCGGATGTGGGCGCTTCCGGTGTGCTGTTCACGCTCGACACCGAATCCGGTTTCCGCGACGTAGTGTTCGTCACCGGCAGCTACGGGCTGGGCGAAATGGTGGTCCAGGGCGCCGTGAACCCGGATGAGTTCTACGTGTTCAAGCCGACCTTGAAGGAAGGCAAGCCGGCCGTGCTGCGTCGCAGCCTCGGCGCCAAGCAGCAACGCATGGTGTACTCCACCAAGCCCGGCGAGCGCGTACTCATCGAGGAAACCCCGGCAGCTGATCGCAACCGCTTCTGCATCACCGATGCCGATGTGCAGGAACTGGCCAAGCAGGCGCTGGTGATCGAAAAGCATTACGGCCGTCCGATGGACATCGAGTGGGCGAAGGACGGCAACACCGGCAAGCTCTATATCGTGCAGGCCCGTCCGGAAACGGTGAAGTCGCGCGCACACGCCACGCAGCTGGAACGCTTCCATCTCAGCGAGAAAGGCAAGGTGCTGGCCGAAGGCCGCGCCATCGGCCAGAAGATCGGCGCTGGCAAGGCCCGCGTGATCCGTTCGCTCGCCGACATGAACAAGGTGCAGCCAGGCGATGTGTTGATTGCCGACATGACCGATCCCGACTGGGAGCCGGTGATGAAGCGCGCCTCGGCCATCGTCACCAACCGCGGCGGCCGCACCTGCCACGCAGCCATCATTGCGCGCGAATTGGGCGTACCTGCGGTGGTCGGCACGGGCAACGCGCTGAATACCATTCCGGACGGCCATGACGTCACCGTGTCCTGCGCCGAAGGCGATACCGGCATGATCTACGAGGGCCAGCTGAAGTTCGAGCGCGTCACCGCGGATCTTGGTGCGATGCCCGAAGCGCCGCTGAAAATCATGATGAACGTGGCCAACCCGGAACGCGCCTTCGACTTCGGCATGCTGCCGAACGCCGGCATCGGCCTGGCCCGTCTGGAAATGATCATTGCCAGCCACATCGGCGTGCATCCGAAAGCCTTGCTCGAATACAGCAGGCAGGATGCCGACACCAAGGCCAAGATCGACGCACGCATCGCTGGTTACGCCGATCCGGTGAGCTTCTACGTGGATCGTCTCGCCGAAGGCATCGCTACCATCGCCGCGTCGGTGTATCCGAAACCGGTGATCGTGCGCCTGTCCGACTTCAAGTCCAACGAATACGCCAACCTGCTCGGCGGTTCACGCTACGAACCGCATGAAGAAAATCCGATGATCGGCTACCGCGGCGCCAGCCGTTACGTCGACGCCGGTTTCGCCGAATCCTTTGGCCTGGAATGCAAAGCCGTCAAGCATGTGCGCGAAGTGATGGGTCTCACCAATGTGTGGGTGATGATTCCATTCGTGCGTACGCTGGACGAAGGCCGCAAGGTGGTCGAGGTGCTCGGCAAGAACGGCCTCAAGCAGGGTGAGCATGATCTGAAGATCATCATGATGTGCGAGCTGCCTTCCAATGCCCTGCTGGCCGACGAATTCCTCGACATCTTCGACGGCTTTTCGATTGGTTCGAACGACCTGACCCAGCTCACGCTCGGCCTGGATCGCGACTCCAGCGTGGTGGCGCATCTGTTCGATGAACGCGATCCGGCGGTGAAGAAACTGCTCTCCCTTGCCATCCAGACCGCACGCAAGCGCGGCAAGTACGTCGGCATCTGCGGCCAGGGTCCGTCCGATCATCCTGACTTGGCCGAATGGCTGATGGATCAGGGCATCGAATCGGTGTCGCTCAACCCCGACACCGTGGTCGATACCTGGCTGCGCCTGGCCAAGAAGAAAGCCGGTTAAGGCATTAAGACTTGAAGCGCGGGGCGCGTGGTAACACCGCCCCGTTGCTTTTTGGGAAACTCGATCATCGCAACGCTGTCCGTATCCCCATCCATCACTGCAGGAAGGGGAAGACGATGCGCGGCCTGATGCAATACCTCTACCGGAACAAGGGGTTCATCACCTTCATGCTCGGCATGATCATGTTCCGCAGCGCGCTCGCGGATTGGAGCGTAGTCCCCACCGGCTCCATGCAACCCACCATCCAGATCGGCGACCGCATCGTGGTGGACAAGGCGGCCTACGACATCCGGGTGCCGCTCACGCATATCTCACTTGTTCATCTGGCCGATCCAGAGCGCGGCGACATCGTGGTACTCGATTCACACGCTGCCAACGAGCGCCTGGTGAAGCGTGTCATCGGCCTTCCCGGCGACGAAGTCGCCCTGCGCAACAACGTGCTCTACATCAACGGCGTGGCGGCCACCTACTCCCACGTCAACGTGCAAGGTATCCACGACGACCAACTGGATCCTGCCCGCTATGAAGTGGAACGTCTGGGCCACCTGCAACACTTGATCCGGCTCTCGCTCTACCGGCCCAGCTACATGCGCGACTTCGGTCCGGTCACCGTACCGGCCGGCCAGTACCTGCTGATGGGCGACAATCGCGACAACAGCATGGATTCCCGCTACCTGGGCTTCTTCCCCCGCAACGAAATCGTGGGCCGCTCCCGCTATGTGGCGCTGTCACTGGATCCCGACCACGGCTACCTGCCACGCAAACAGCGCCTCGGAGCCCGGCTCGATGGTCCACTTGCCAGCGCCGGGGCCACACCTCAATGAATGCCAGGCCAGGCAGTTGTCAGGCCCAGGGCGAGCACGTATCATATCCGGCTCGCGTAGACCAACGCGCACCTTTTCGGAGAGGTGGCAGAGTGGTCGAATGTACCTGACTCGAAATCAGGCGTACGTGTAAGCGTACCGTGGGTTCGAATCCCACCCTCTCCGCCAGAAACGAAAAAGCGCTCTTTTGGGCGTTTTTTCGTTTTTGGGAAAGTCATGCTTTGGTCAATCCGGTTGGTCACATCC
>Ga0153933_1000231_pt1 | contig 25091 bp, 24 predicted proteins | sample TSNJ017MetaG_FD_102275 | JGI IMG/M metagenome (GOLD analysis project Ga0153933, IMG submission 102275) | Attine ant fungus gardens microbial communities from New Jersey, USA - TSNJ017 MetaG | ecosystem: Host-associated > Fungi > Mycelium > Unclassified | place: USA: New Jersey, Wharton State...
CTCCGCCTTCTTCAGTAATCTCTCACGTCCAAACAGATCGAACGGGCCAAAAGAAAGCACATCCTGCGACCATGAGCGGCGATCATTCATACGCATTATTCGCACTGTTATGTCGCCGTCGCAAGCACCCCTGCAATGCGGTAAAACCTCGCCGGAAGAGCAAATGCTTCTCACGACGAACCGATGCACGGGTATCTTATCCTGCGAGCAACATTCTTCCAATGCGGGCGCGTATTAACTCGTTCTCATAAAGATAGTTTCGGTGAGTCGGCTACTCGCAATGCTGTTATGCCGTGCAGCAACCGTGGCGCGAGCCTTTTAACTGTAGTGCGAGCCTTTCCATCAAGCGTGGCAGTGTGAATCCTCCAGGAAAGCAGAGAATCTGAAAGTCGGCATCAGCATCGTTGCCTTTTGTAGCGATCAAGCCCCACCATGAACCATAACTCACGCGCCGCGCGCGACCTACCATCGTAATTGCAATTCTTGGAGGCGTGCACGCGCCAGCTTCTTGGAGGGTAAGGTACGGTTGTCCCGCTATCGACCACGGCATCCGCCGGGTTTGCAAAGAGGAACGGCGGCTCGCGATCTGGATCCTTGCCCATCTCGCGGGCGTGTGCGGCGTAGCAGCGGCCGACGCAGAAGATACGGCGGACGCGAACCTCCCACCCTCACCTGCAACCGCAATCGTCGGCTGAATAGCCGGTTCGAACACGTAGCTCTTCATCATCAAACGCTCTCGTCTCGTGCGGCGCACCGCCTCCGACCCGCCGCGGCGAAGTCGAAGGAGCGGGAGAAAGTCAAATCAATCCGAGTGCGGAAGATTGCCGTCCACCATGTGGAACATGTGGCCAACTGGTTCTTCCCAGATCAGATTGCGATCCATGGCGCGAGCTGGCATGTCCTGAATGACGTACTGAATCGCGGGCTCAGTACCGGTGTTGAAGTGCTCGTGCGCGGCCCAGGCCGAACAAGCGAACGTGTGACCGCGCGACCATTCAAACTTGTGATCACCCACGATCGAGTAAGCGCTGCCTTGAATGATGTGATACAGGGCGTAGGAATTGTGCCGGTGAGGTACGATGTGCTCGCCGGGATTGATGATCTGGATACCGAGGAATATCGACGGCAGCAAACCACCCGCCGCCCCGGTATCCGAATTGGCCAAGGCGATGAACCGCCGGTCCGCGCGCGGCGGAGAGGATCTCGCGCGACATCGTCGAGCCTCGGCTTGAGGTCGCGCCAACGCCAAATCGCCGGACGGATATTCTTCTTGGCGAGGAACGGATAGTACTCGTCGTCGGTCATGAACTTTGACCATTCCGTTGTATCCGTATTGTTCATGTTCGCACCCGGGTCGGCGGGCGTTGTCGTTGTCATCTTGCTCATCAGCGTCCGCCATTTGTGTTTGACCAAAAATTCTTATCGTGCAGGCATCCCCTTCAGGTGCCAGTTCAGGAAATTCATCGTACGCTCCCAAGCGAGTTTCGATGCGACGGCGCGATATGCGCCGGGGCGAAAGACGTCATCGAAGGCGCGAGGCGCTCCGTTGTAGGTGAAAAGCGCGTATGATCTCGACGTGCGCTTGAGTTCTGGTTCGAGCGCTTCAATGTCCGCAGCCGAAATCAACGGGTCGAATGTTCCAAAATGCGCTAGGAATGGCGCTTTGATATCCTTGGCTCGATCGAGTGGCGACACCGGTTTCTGATCTGACGTTTTAACGTAACGAACCGAACCGAAGTATTCGACCGCCGCGGAAAGATCCGGCGTCTCCGTGGACAGCATCAGCGAGTACATGCCGCCGACGGAGAAGCCTAGTGAACCAATCCGCTGCGGATCAATCGCATTGTGCTTGCGCAATGCACCAATGAGACCACAGGCATACGCGATTACGCGATGATCGGGGAGTGAGTTCACAGCGACATCAATCGCAGCCGAGGTCGAGATATCGGGAGACTCGCTCTCGCGAGCGAAGTAATCGAGGGCCGCGACCGCGAAGCCGCCTGCTGACAAGCGTTCGGCAAAGCGGTTCACGTAGTCGTTCACTCCGGCGATAGCCGGAAGAAGCACAATGCCTGGAAACCTGGGCTTCCTGGCCTTGAGGAGTACGAGGGGCGTCGACAGCGTTTCCCGCTGCGCGCAAAAAAAAGTCGATGCTGCTCATGAAGATTAGGGTAGCGATTGCAATCTCATGTGCAATGCGAATGCAACAATATTAGGTATTTTCTACTTTGAATAATGAGATCGATCTCAACCTGCTTGTGGTATTCGATGCCGTTTGGCGTCATCGGAGCATTTCGCGCGCCGCGGCTGAGCTCAACAGCGGTCAGCCGACCGTATCGAATGCCCTGCGACGATTGAGAGAATCCACAGGCGATGCGCGTTTTGTTCGCAGCGGCGGGGGAATGGAGCCGACACCCTTTGCCGAACGGCTCGCGCCCCACTGGTGCAACGGCTTGAGTTCGATGCGACGTGGGTTTGCCATGCGGTTGAATTTCGATATCGCGACCGATAAGCGCAGGTTCACGATTGTGATGAGCGATATTGCGGAGGCTGTGACTCTTCCTCATCTGCTCAATGCATGCCGTGAGAATGCGCCCGACATCTTCTTCAGCACGATACAGCTATCCATGGAACAAACACTCCTTGCATTGCGCACCGGAGCGGTTGAGTTGGCTGTCGGATTTATCCCAGAGCTTCGCTCCGGTGTGAGGCAACAGCTTCTGTTCGAAACGGACTATGTCGCGCTGGCCCGGCGTGGCCATCCAGGCGTGAAACAATCGGCAATGTCCAAGGCGAGTTTTCTAAGAGCGCGACATGCTATTGCAAGAGCTGAGGGAACCGGCCACGCCATCGTCGAGAGGACGCTGCGCAAGCATGGGCTCGATTCACGTATAGCAGTACGCGTGCCGCATTTTCTCGCGCTTCCGGTGATCGTGGGGTCATCTGATCTGGTCGCGACGGTACCGAGGCCTCTTGGTGTACTGATGACGGATGCGGCCCCAATCGAGATCCTGTCGCATCCTCTCAAGCTTCCGAAGCTCGTCATCAGACAGTTCTGGCACGAGCGCTTCGATGCAGAGCCAGCACTGATGTGGTTGCGAAAGACGTTGAGAGTGGCGGTCGCAAACGCCAGTCAGTTACGGCCGCCCCGCCGCAACTGATCCTGTTGCCCTAGAGATCAGATCACGCGGGGATTGCAAGGGCCAGCAGTTTGCAGCGAACAACGCTGTTGGATTGGTGAGAACGAACCCCTGCACGTCGAGGAGCATAAGGCGCTCCGTTGTACAAGAAGCGCTCATATGGCCTCGACACAAGTCTGATCCATTGGCTCGGACGCGCCAGCCGATTGATCATTTTGGTCTAGCTGCATCTCTTTGCCAACTTGCTCGTTGCCTGGTGGTTCTTTGTTTTTTGTCGCTCGTGTGACACAGATGGAGAAGCGAGATCCTCGGCAGTTAGTGGAGGCGACGTCGATTTGATGACCCAGGATTCCGAGCGCTTCACGCACGATGAAGAGACCGATACCTAGTCCATCACACTCCATAACATCAAGGCGGGTGAAGGCCTCGAATATCTTCGGAAGCTGCTCACCAGGAATCCCGATCCCCGTGTCGTACACATCGATTCGGATTCCCGAATTGGAGCGCCTGCAACCCACAAGAATTCGACCTCCCGGCTGGGTGTACTTAATCGCATTACCGACCAAATTGCGCAAGGCAGCGCCGAGGAGGAGGCTTTCGCTCAATATCAGGGCGTCGCTGGAAACCATGCTGATCCTTATCCCCTTACTCAGCGCAGCATGTTCGTTCTGGCGGCACGCTTGCTTTAGCACATCCTGAACGTTCAGAGGTGTCAGCACGAGACGCCCTGAGCATTCTCGGATACGCAGTGCAGTGAGGATCTGCTCCAGTTGCTCTTTGAGACAGTCGATCGCATTTTGACCGGATCGCAAGTATCGGAGCTCGGAACTTGTTCGAAGTCCACATCCAAGGAGCTCGTGAGCACTCTGAATAACCTGGATTGGTTGGCGAAGATCGTGACCCGCTATGGCAAGCAACACACCTTCGAAGTTCGGGACTTTGCGGGGTGTCAAGGTCGCGGTCGTACTCCAACCTAGCGATCGGGCACCGGACCTGCGTGATCTTTGACTAACGTCCGTCGCCCCGAGCTGGCCACCTGTCTCGCACATGAGCATCCTCCTGTAGTGTAGGTTCGAAGAAAGTGATTTCGGAGGATAACGTCACTCAGATCCCGATCGGGAGCCAGTTAAAGGTTCTAAGAGTTTGTAAATGGTGCGGAGCGCTCGAAAACCGCTCCCTTTAAGCGCTCATACGCTAGATGCTAAACTGGAACGTCTAGAAGAGCCCGCGCTGTCCGAAGATCGATCGTCTCGAATCCTTCCGTGAATCGCTCGTAGATACTGGTCAGCATGCGCCTGGCCGCGTCCGCGCGGCCTTGATCTTGCCATAAGTGGAAGAGCTCAGTTGATGAGCGTAATTCCCAGCCGAGGGCGGACTGCTTTCGAGCATAGTCGAGTGATGCCATGATCGACGCCTCCGCCACCGCTGCATTTCCGGGCGACATCGCTAGCAGCACCTTGGCCTTGGCACGAAGCAATTCGGGAAGCTCGAACGTTTCGCTGCCGGCTTCGGCGTTGGCGACAGCAGCCTCAATGAGGTCGAGCGCCTCCTCCGACCGTCCCTCTCGCACAAGCCCCTCCGCAAGTGTGCGGGAAATCGTTGGAAAGAGAATATAGTTGCGCTCAGCTGCTAGGATTGACCTAGCGCGGCGCAGATGCTCGGTACCTGTGGCCGTTTCACCCTTCGCGACGAGGAGCTCACCCCATCGGACGAGGCCACAGGCGTAGTAGGGAGCCAGTGAACTCTTCTCGGCCACCACAAGCAATCGATCGATAAGCTCGGCTGCGACGCATTCATCGCCGCGCCAGAGAAACACCTGCACGCCGTAGATAAGGCAGATACATAGGGTGACCGGATGCCCTCCGCCTCGGGCGAACTCGATGCCTCGACGCGCGAAACGTGCTGCCCGGTCGGGGAACCCTCGCAACCACAATGTCTTGGCAAGGCCAATTCGAGCCCACAACTCATGATCAAAACCAAACATATGACTTCTACCGACTCCGGCTGAAACCGCATGCTCGAAGCCACTTTCGTAGTGCCGCTGTGCCTCTGCCTGATGTCCAATAAGATGATGACTTCCGCCGAGCATCCACTCGGCCACTGCTCTGTCCCGTGCTCCGCCATACTCTTCGGCTGCGCGCTCGTACCGCTCTGCGGCCGCAAGCGCGCCGGCGAAATCGCCGAGCCGCATTCGAAAGAGATTAAGACCCGCGAGCAAGTGCGGTAGCTGCTCCGCGTCACGCAAATCGTGGGCCAGCGCGATCCCGCGTTCAAGGGCCTTGTTCACCTCCTCGCTGTCGCCATGGGCAAACATGGAAGACATTGCCAACGAGGCTTGCAGTGCAAGTTCGCGCGTTGTCCCTCGATCGCGTTCATCCAGGGCCGATATGGCCTTCCGGCACCAATGCCGGCACTCGCTCAACAATGACAAACTTATAAACAGAGACGCCGCGCTAACCCCCAGGGCCACGCCAACGGTTATATCGCCAGAAGGAGAGAAGCTCCAGCGGAGCGCCGCTGTAACGTCACCGATCTGTAGTGAATAGGCTGAGAGGATCTGATCTTGGAGCAGACCAGGACGGATCGCTGCCAGACTCTCAGCATAGTGGAGAGCGTGACGCCTCGCGATTGCGTTCTCTTCCCCCCGTTCCGCCAATTTTACCGCAGCGTAAGCTCGCGTGGTATCAAAGAGACGATATAAGCTTTGATCGTCCCCTGACGAAACCAAAAGGAGCGACTTGTCAACCAGCTTTGTGATTGCGTCGATGACGTGCCATGCATCACGCCCCTCCTCACCCACCACCGCTTCAGCCGCTTGCAAAGTAAACGGCCCAACAAAGAGCGATAGTCTGCACAGGATCGACTTTTCGTGCTCTGGCAAAAGATCGTAGCTCCAGTCAATCGTTTCCCACAACGTCTGATGTCGCGACGGGCTACGCCGACCTTGCCAAAACAGCGCCAAACGATCACCAATCAGCCCTGATACTCCCCGTATGCCATATTTGCTCACCTGGCTTGCTGTCAGTTCAATCGCCAACGGAATTCCGTCGAGCTGCCGGCAAATACCTGCAACGACAGGCACCTCGTCATCGGCAAGCTCTTCGACGTAGCCGCCAGCAGCGGCTCGCTCCATAAACAGCTGCAGCGCTGGAAAGGCGAGCATATCGGTACTCGTTAACTTCGCTTCCCTTAGCGGGACACCGAGTGGCTCAAGCCAATAGAGAGTTTCACATTGAATCTGCAGTGGTTCACGACTTGTCGCGATGATGTGCATCAACGGCGCGCCGTGGAAGAGGCGTTCCGTCAGAGCGGCGACGGCCTCCACGACGTGCTCGCAGCTATCGAAAACCAGTAGAATTCTGCGTTGGGCAAGGAAGGCCAGCAGTGTCGCGATTGAATCATGGCTCTGGGCGAGACATCCGACTGCCGACGCGACGGCAGGAATCACGAGCGCGGCGTCCTTGAGAGCGGCCAGATCCACAAAGCAGATGGCATCGTCAAAATCGATCATCATCGTATGCGCAACAGCAACAGCCAAGGTTGTCTTGCCCATACCACCAGGCCCTACAATGCTGACGAAACGGTGAGAGACAATCATCGAGCGCAACGCTATGACAGTTGCATCCCGGCCGACCATCCCTGGCAAACGCGCTGGCAGCATCGGACCTTTCACAGGCCGAGCCAAAGCAGTCGTGGACTTAATCTCCTGCCGTTGCTGCTGCACCGGTGCGACAAAGCAATAGCCCCTGCCGGCTACACTGGAAATGTACCGCGCACCGTTCTGGCCGTCGCCCAGTACTTTACGAAGACCGGCAATGTGGACACGGAGATTTGCGTCATCGACAGTGATGCCGGGCCAGACCCGTTCTCGTAACTCCTTGTGTGTGATGATTTCGCCCGCCCGCTCCACCAGCGTGATCAGAAGATCAAGCGCGCGGCCCCCGACCTGAAGCGACTCATCGCCTCGCTTCAGCAGCCTCCCGGCTACGAACAGTCTGAAAGAACCGAAGACAACGACCTCGTTCGGATTCCAGTCAAATACCATGACCGTTTGCCCGGAGCATATTGCTATTGGTATTGCCTTGAGGCTCGCCGATGGTTCTTATCACGAGTGGGAGATGCGGGTCACGACTGCCGTTCGGCTGCGGGCCGGTGGTGAAGACTTTATCCGGGTGTACGTGGGCCGTTGCAGAGTACGACGGCTGGGCAAGAACCACTGGAACCCCTCTTTGGCGATCGACACAGGATCAGTAGATTCCCGCAATCACCGGATGCCAGTTTAATGTTGTAAGATTTTGTTAATCGTTGGCCGCCCTTAGGGAGGCTAGACGTCACAGTTCAGACTGCCGAGGAGGGTGTCAGAGCATCGGTGCTGGCCGATCGGCGCGCCAAATAGACCTGTTCGAGCAGACTCCCCAGATCCCCAATCGCGTCGACGAGGCCATCGGTCTTTGCTCGCGATATCGAAGTCGCAATGCAAGCCGTCCGCTCGCTCGACGCGTCCACAATCCTGACTAACGACCCTACCGCGTTCCGGGCTGACCGGATGCCCTTTGTCCGACGTCACCAATACGGCTATAGTCACATACCAATGAAGGCTCCCGGAATACTGCGGTCCACCACCAACGAAAACACGATCGCAAAGGCCCAGCATGCCAATCGCGCCAAGCGCTGCGCCGGGAGCATCCTCTCGTCGCCGTCGGCCCACCTCCCGCTTGCGTCGGAACCGTGCTTCTCGATCGGTTTGCGCTGGCGTCGACCGATTATCGGCAGTAGCCCGGGCTTCGCACCGTTGCCAATCACCTTGACTGGTTCAACGCTGCGGAAGCGCGCGGCTTGGCCTAGCGGGACATGGCCAGGGCACTGGCCATCGCCGACGTAACTGACAAGCACGGCAAGGCCCTGAGCACGGGGACACTTTCATCAGCCGTGTGGCGCGCGCGTGACTGCCGCTCCAACCCGCCAGTCCCGACTCAAAGATCGGCGAGAAAGAATTCCTCGCACCCACCTGCGGTTCAAAAGAGTCGACAGGGCCCGCTGTAGTTCGCCAGCAAAAACGGCCCGCCCTGCCAGCGGCCCGCACGCTCGCGGCTGTGACGAAATCTGCGTCTTCCCCGGGACGACATCCTCGGCTACCTGAAACGTGCCGCGGCACTCCGGAAAGGACGGGATGATTGATGTGTTGCGCAATTGCGGACAGCCAGATCCCGCCCTGCGATTATAGCCCCGCTTCCGATTAACGGGCCCCCGGGCCGAATGCTTCGTCTCGGCGCGACCGAAGGCTAGACAGCGACAAATAGTTCGGTTCAAGAATTGGTTTCCACATTTTCGTTCGCAAGTTCCGGAACTCTGCCGCCTGTCATTTCGAGGCAAACAGACAGCGTAAGGGAGGAGCCGGATGATAGACTATGGCGTGATCATCGCCGGCGGCCGCCCCACGGGGACGATGCTCGGCGGTGAACTGGCACCGGCAGGCGTCGACGTCGCCGAGCGGCATCAGCACTACCGAGCGCTCGAACAGTGGCGGTGGCACACACAAGCGCGCTCGCGGGGATTTCCGGGGCCAATTCCCGCCTCAGCGCCGACCTTGGCACGCGCGGAGCCAAGGTCAGACCGTGCCGCACTCCGTGACGCGCCGAAGGGCGGCATTCTTCGTACCTCAGCCTGTCGGCCTCGAACGAACGAGATTTAACGGTGCCGACCTTCAAGTTGAGGGGTCTTTTGCGAAAGCCATGCTCAGACACCTAGTCTTGCCCGAAAGCCGCGAAAACCAAGGCTGCGATCATTCGGATGCTTCGCATTTGAAACATCGCCACACGGGCGGACCTTTACCCGATTGGCGGTGCAGTGCCGATCGCACCAGTCTCCGGCCGATTTCAGGCCTCAACCGGCGGTTCTGGAGCAGAAAATCCGCTATAGCGTAGGCCCTTTTCGGGCAATTCCCTAAGCGGGATAACAGGGAATCTATTCTCAGCAACAGGGAACACCTTTCCCGGAATAGGGACCTCGGCACGGCCGTTAGGATCGGTAGGCAGGAAGTTTCCCCTCAGCTCTGAGCAGTCTCTTCGTCCCGGCCCACTGGCATCAGCTCCGGACACTGGGGCGGAAAACGGTGATTTTTGGCACACTCCGTGGTGTGAACCGTTTGCGCTTGAAGCCGGCCGGCAGCGAAGCTTTCGGTGTCGTCCATCCAGGACCACTTCGATCACTACCGAGATCGAACCAAGATGGTCGGTGTGGAAGTAGCGCGTGGTCAGCGTCTCCGACGCATTCTGCAGCACCCGCATACCCACCTTCGCGCTTCGCGTTACCGACCGAAAGATAGTCGGTCCATTGCGCCCCGATGGTGCCGGGGTCGGCGAGTTCCGCCAGCACGCTGAACGCCCCGATATAGAGCGCGCTGCCTTCCGGCGTGATCTGCCTGAAGCGCCGGAGATCGACGTCGGAAGCTGATGGTGCGTGCACCTCGCGTAATGCTGGCGGGCTTGTTGCAGGAAGCCACGTGGTGCGGCGGCCGAGCCCGGAGGTTTGGTTGCCGTTGCGATCGTAGGCGAAGGTGGTCGAGATCGTCCCACGGACGCCCATCGCAGCATGCGGAAGCGGCGAAACGGGCGGCGCGCGTTGTCCGCTTTGTGCCAACATGAGACTTAGGCATCGCAACAAATCGTAGCGGTTTCATAGATCGAGTGTCAGAAGTGCAGCTCATCCGGCGCCTTGGATTCCTTCAAGTCGTGAGCGACCGGCGATCCACTTCGCCCTGGTCCCACGAACATACTGAAGGTCAAATCGACTGCCCAAATTGGTCTGATGCCAGACGTCGGCCTCGGCAAAAATCGATCTGCTTCAAATGAGACTAATCGGCGCGGGTGTGACCCAATTTTAGACTGAGTTCCCGGGAAAATGCGCAAAGGCGCTTTGCGGGTTCGCCATCCCAGTCAATGTCGAGCGTTTCTCTGCGTCCAACCACCCCAACAACGAGGCAGAGTTTCCCGGTATGATCGAAAACTGGAGCGGCGAGCGCGTTTATTCCCGGCAGCAGTGACTCGTCTGCACGCGCAAGTCCTCGGATACGCGTTTCGCTGTGGATTTTGCTAAGTACAGAAGATCTGGACTTTCCATTCTCTGTTTGCCGCCCTTTGATTGCGTCGAGAGCCTCTTGTGGAAGAAAAGCCTGAAACACTCTCCCTGTCGCGCTGGTTTCCAATGGAAGAACGGATCCGGCGCGGACATTCAATGTAATCGGCCAAGGGCTTTCTTGGAGGGCGACAACCGTCGGTCCCCAGTCTCCCCAAATAGCTAGAATTGCCGATTCCTTCAGATCATCTGAGAGCTTGGGCAGTTCTTGATATGCAATCCGAACCGGATCAAGCCGACGCAGAGCGGTGAGGCCGAGCGAGAGTGCTAGCCTACCAATTCCGTAGGCACCTATGTCGTCCTGAACCAGGAGACCACTGCGGGTCAAGCTCGTCAGGTAGCGGTGGACTTTCCCGCGGTGCATGCCTGTTGCCGCTGAAATTTCCCTTAGTTGCAAAAGACCACCGCCGGCTACTACGGCGCTGAGGATCTCAGCGGCAACCTCGACAGACTGTATGCCTAGCCGGTCGTCCGCATCCTCAAGTGGCATTTGTTTGATTTCATTTGTCATTCCGTTCCTCCCGCCTACTGACCCGTGGCCGCTTCAACGCGGCAATAGCAACCATGTCCGCACATCTTGACATATTTCCTGCGTTTCATTATGTATGACGTGTCTTACAATATATGACGTCCAGGGAGAACATCAATGAGTGATATCGAAACTCAACGCGAGACGATGTATGCGAAGCTGAACGATCTGAAGGCGTACGGTTTCTGGCAGATCCAAGGAGACATGGAGCCGGAGGAACCGCGCGTGAAGGAGAAGTCGCACGTATGGCGGTATCGGGATTTCGAGCCGCACATCCTAAAGGCGGGTGAGATTGTTCCGCATGAGCTTGCGGATCGCCGCGGCATCATCCTGCGGAATCCCGGCTATGACATGAGCCGGCCCTACACCACGAATACCCAGTATATCGCCTACAGCGTCTATATGCCGGGCGAGGTCTTCGCCGCGCATATTCACGCGCCCGCGGCCAGCCGCCTTGTCCTGCAATGCGACGGAAAGGGGTACACAACCGTCGAGGGCGAGAAGTGCTATCTGGAGCGCGGCGACCTCGTCATCACGCCAAGCGGCTCCTGGCACGATCACGGCAACGAAGGCCACTCGCCGATGATCTGGGTCGACATGCTCGATATCCCGGTGCCGATCCTTTTCAATGCAGGAAAATTCGGCTGGCAGTACCACGAGAACGGCGTGCCGGCCAAAAGTCAATCCGAACTGCGCAGCCAGCAGTATTCAAAGCGTCACTACGGGTTCGGGGGCCTGCGTCCCCGCTTCGCGCAGACGACTGTTGGCAACAGCACAAGTAGCCCGCAACTTCATTGGAAATATGCCGACGTGCGCGCGGCGCTGAACGCCGTGCGCGACGAGGACGGCGATCCCTATGATGGGATCATCCTCGACTACGTCGATGTCATAAACGGCGGCCCGATACAGAAGACGCAGAACTTTTCCATGCAACTGGTACCTCCAGGCAAACACACGCTCGCGCATCGGCACACCAACAGTGCGGTATATATATGCCTCGAAGGCAGCGGGCACACCATTATCAACGGTGAGAAGCACAGCTGGTCGGAGAATGATGTGTTCTGCGTCCCCTCCGTTCACTGGCATGAGCATGTCAATGACTCCAAGACCGAGGATGCCGTTCTCTTTTCGGTGACCGATGCACCGGCCTTGGAAAAGCTCGGCCTGCTCTGGGAAGAACAAAAGCGTCAGAGCGGGGAGATCGTCGGCAAGGGATACCTCATTCCGGCCTGACGACAATTTCTGCTGAACGGCGGCATGAAAAATGCCGCCGTTATGCGGCTTCCAAACAAAGAGAAATCAATCATGGACAATATTACCGAAGCCAATTTGGCTATCGCTGTCGATCGCGGCACGATGAACAGCTTCCTCGCAACGCCCGCGTCAGGATCCGGTCCCGGGATCCTAATGCTGCAGGAGATCTTTGGCGTCAACGAGGCGATGCGCGCCAAGGCGCGTGAGTTTGCCTCGCGCGGGTTCACGGTTCTCGTGCCCGACCTGTTCTGGCGGCAGGAGCCGGGCGTCGATCTGGGCTATGACGAAGACAGCCGCGCCAAGGGCTTCCGCCTGATGCAGGGGTTCGATTTCGACAAGGGTGTCGCAGATTGCCGGGCTGCCTTTGCGGCGTTAGCACAACACCCAACCTGCACTGCCTCGCCTGCGATCGTCGGCTATTGCATGGGCGGGAAGTTGGCTGTTCTTGTCGGAGCCGTCGAGCCCGAAGCTCAAGCAATAGTGGCCTTCTATGGTGTCAAACTCAATGAAAATATCGAACAGATAAAGGCCGCCAGGGCTCCCGTCATGCTGCATTTCGGAGACCGGGATGCGCATATTCCCAATGAAGTCTCGGAAATGCTGCGGGATAACTTCAAGGATACCGAAGGCGTCGACGTTTTCATATATCCCGGCGCTCAACACGGATTCTTTAATCCAGTTAGGCAGTCGGTTTTCGATCCAGACGCCTCAGAAAAAGCGATGGAGCGCACACTTGCCCTTTTGAATAGCAATTCGACGCGCGCATGACCGCGTCCCTTCTACACAGACGCCTATTTAAAAGGGAGACAATCGAATGACCTTCGTGTTTTCACCGCCGCCAACCTCATCCGTCGCTGTTGCCGGTAGCACTGACCGTTTCCCGGTGCGGCGTATCTTCTGCGTCGGTCGCAACTACGTGGCCCATGCGCGAGAAATGGGAAAAGACCCCGAGCGCGACCCGCCGTTCTTCTTCACGAAGCCTGCTGACGCAGCCTTCGATGCGGGGCCGTCAGATCATGCCGAAATCCCCTACCCGCCGGAAACGAAAAACTTCCACTACGAAATCGAACTGACCGTCGCCATCGGCAAAGAGGGCCGAAATGTATCTTCGGAAGGCGCGCTGGGGCTCGTTTACGGTTATGCAGTTTCGATCGATCTCACGCGACGTGACCTTCAGTTGGAAGCGCGCGAACAAGGCAGGCCGTGGGATTGGGGCAAGGCTTTCGATCTGTCGGCGGCGATGGGCGCAATCCATCCCGTCGATGCTGTCGGCCATCCGAAAAATGGCCGCATCTGGCTTTCTGTCGATAAGACCATCAAACAAGACTCCGATATCTCGAAGCTCATCTGGCCCGTCGCCGATATTATTGCAGTTACGAGTCGGTCCGTGACGCTTCGCCCCGGCGATCTAATAATGACCGGCACACCCGAGGGGGTGGGGCCGATTGAGCCGGGCCAACTCGTTGAAGGCGGGATCGATGGTCTGAGCGTAATCTCGTTGCGTGTTGGTGGGCCAGCGTGATGGCCGGTCCGCGAAACGAACGAGAGCAGGCCGATGAAACATTGGTGCTGCACAGCTTTTTCCGATCTTCCACTTCGTATCGCGTCCGTGTCACGCTGAATTTGAAAGGCTTGTTCTATCGGCAGATCACCCATGATTTCCGAAAGGATGAACAGCGTACGCAAGGGTATCTCGCGATCAATCCCCAAGGCCTCGTTCCCACGCTATGCGTCTCAGGTGACTTTTGTTTGCCCCAGTCGCTCGCGATCATCGAATGGCTCGATGAGGTGTATCCTGAACCGTCGCTGATACCGGCCGATGCAGAGGGGCGCGCCCGTGTGCGGGCCTTGGCGCAGATCGTCGCGATGGACATCCACCCGATCAACAATCTACGCATCCTGAATGCACTGCGTGAACGGTTTGGTGCGAACGATGATGCCGTCGCGGACTGGTTCCGGTACTGGGCTGAGCACGGTATGGACGCATTCGAAAAGCAGCTCACCCGGTCGACTCAAACGGGGCGTTTTTGTCACGGGAATACGATCACTCTGGCCGATATCTGTCTTGTCGGTCAGGCCGTGAGCAATCGTCGTTTCGGAATTAATCCAGAAACCTGGCCCGAGGTGAACCGGATCGTTGGTGCCTGCTTGGAACGCGACGAATTCCAGGCCGCGCTTCCAGACGCGCAACCCGACGCAACGAAGTGACCGTCTATAGCTTAAAAAATAGCGCTCTGCACGCCAAGGTAGAGGAAAAATGACTAAGGAAAAAATTGTCGACGTTGTCGCTTTCATTGATCAGAAACAATTTGGTTCGTTCCAGATAACAATTGTCGTCATATGCGCTCTGATCGCCATGTTGGACGGGTTCGATACCCAAGCCATGGCGTTCGTAGCGCCAGCTATTGCAGCGAAGCTCGATTTGACTGTGTCGTCGTTCGGTCCCGTTTTCGGCGCAGTGCTGCTCGGCCTCATGCTAGGTGCTCTCGTCATGGCGCCCGTGGCCGATCGTTATGGGCGCAAACCGATCATAATTGGATCCCTAGCATTCTTCGGGATTTTCTCCTTGTCGACTATGCTCGCCACATCGGTACCTGAACTGATCCTCTTGCGCCTGCTGACGGGTCTTGGTCTGGGCGGAGCCATGCCGAATATTATCTCTCTGACGTCGGAATATTCTCCGGCGCGGCTCAGAGCCACCATGATCAGCACAATGTTTTGCGGCTTTCCGCTAGGTGCGGTGCTCGGCGGTTTCTTGGCGGCCAGGATGATCCCTATTTTTGGCTGGCAATCGGTGTTCATCTTGGGCGGGATCATTCCGCTGCTTATGGTGCCGATCCTTATATTCGTTCTGCCCGAGTCCGTTCGCTACATGACGGCACGTGGTGACAAACGCTCAACAATATCGAGTATCCTGTCCAAGATTTCCGGAGACTCCGAGATCGATCCCAATTCGGTGTTTATTGTAACCGAGAAGAAATCGAAGGGCTTTCCAGTTTCGCATCTCCTTACTGAAGGACGCGCCATGAGAACTATCCTACTTTGGATCACGTTCTTCATGAACCTTCTCATGCTATATTTTCTTGCCAGTTGGCTGCCTTCCGTCCTGCGCGAGGCCGGCATCCCAATTGAAAAGGCGATTATCTCTACGGTACTCCTGAACCTTGGAGGGATTTTCGGCGCTCTTGTGCTGGCACGAATTTCAGATCGGGTCGGACCATATAAAATTCTGACCGCCAGCTATCTTGGCGCTGCGGCTTTTACCTACGCTCTTGGCATTTCGGGCCTCGCTTTTCCGACGCTAATGGCCATCGTCTTCATAACCGGTTTTTGTGTGATCGGGGCTCAGATCAACATGAATGCCCTGGTGGCCGAGGCTTATCCTACAACGATCCGCTCGACTGGTGTGGGCTGGGCTCTAGGAATCGGTCGCATCGGATCGATTGTAGGCCCTGTGGTCGGCGGGTTCTTGTTGTCCGCCAACATTGGAACGCCGAGCCTGTTCATGGTTGCTGCACTTCCCGGTGTCGTTGCAGCTGTCGCCGTTGTGGCGCTCAGCCGTGCAAAAACCCTGGTTGTCGAGACAGCAGTCGTTTCACAAGGCGAAGTGGGACACTGAACAGATCGAAGGGTGCACAGGGGCGACAATTCGAAACCGTGCCAATGATCAGGCTAAGGAGGAGTTCGCATTCTTCTGTCTGGTGGAGTCGCCCCCGGAACCCACCCGATGGGGCGAACGTTACAGACGCGATCGAGTTCTATCGCGTTCACGAATTTGAGCGCTAGCGGCCGGTGAATATCGCTGAGGTTCGGGGCAGCGGGCGTTAAGGTTTCGCCCCGGATCGCAACAATTGTACGCCCATGAGAACTTGTCTCGAGGAACGGTCGCCTTATTCACGGCCTTTTCTGCATGCGCGGCGAAGCCGTTCGCACGCCAGTGGTTCAAGATATTCTGCGGCAGGAATGACGCCTGATGAAAATGGCTGTGCCAGAGTCCCATCAAGGGTGATCGTACAAACATACTGGGAGGCTTGGTGAGGCTGAGGCGCGCGCCGGGGATGCCTTTTAGCACAGTTAGTTCTTCAAAGACCGCGAATACGCTACACAATCGGTTTCCAGCATGTCCGCGAGTTCTTGGACCAGGCCAGTCGAGTAGCGGCCCGCTCGCAAATGGAGATCGTGCGCCAGAGCATCCGCCGCGAAAATCGCGCGCTTGTCCGATTTGAGCACGGAGAGGCAACTGGTAAGGTAGGCGGCGTGGTCCGGCCTTGGTTCCAGCCTGATGCCAAGGTCAGCGCAGAGGAACGCTGCGCCGATCTCGGCGACGAGTTCTTCTCGTGCGTAAGAATTGTCACCGAAGCGCTTGCCGATGTCCCGGTCGCAGCGATGCTGTGGCGACGTCCAGTGGATCAGCTCGCGAAGAGGAGTCGCGTCGTAACCTTCGGCTGCGCTCGACATCGGCGTATCGATAAACTACCGATAAGGTGGCATTTCGATGCGATCGGCGGACGGAATATAGCAGGGGCGATTGCCCTTGTGGACGATGGTAGCGGTGCTGGCAGCAACGATGCGTCGACACGGTCGATCCTGAATGACACCGGTTCGATAGCGGTGGGCTGCACTTCTGGCTGGGTCGGAAGGCCATCGATCTGCTCTGTATTGAACATCGTGTAGGCGCGCAGCAGCGGGATGCGTTCAATGGTCTCTTTGCCGCTCTCAGGATCATCTTCGGCTCGCTCGATGGTTTTGGCATAGACGACGGTCGTGCCGTGCTCGCCCTTGCGGACTTGAGCGCCCAACGCTTGCGCCTGTCGATAGGTCATCCACTTGGCTGAGGTGTAGCCGCGCTCGATGGATTCGGACCGCAGAATGAGAACATCGACGCCTCGATACGGTGTGCCGTCGTGGCGCTACGGTCGGGCTGCTGCGGCGTGTCCTAGCGATGTCGTCCAAGGCTTGATCCAACTGCGAGTGCTTTGTTCGAAGTCAACGGATGATCTTATTGATGACGCGCTGGTAGAAGCCCGCGCGCGGGTTCGTACTGAGGCTCTTGCTCATTGACGTGACTCTGCGATGTCGGGATGATGAGGACCGGCGCGGCCATCCTGGCCGCGCCGGCGGTTGCTTAGTCGGCGCTGCGATGGGACCAGATCAACTGGTGGGTTGCCTCTTCGTCTTCAATGAGATTGGCGAAGATCGGGGCGGCGAAGATCGGGTCATCAAGGCGGAATGAGAGATACTCGCGTCCGTTCTGCGCGGTCGTCTTCCAAGCAGCGCCGAATTCGACTGCGCCTGCGAGGGTTCGAAAGTCGGGTGCCTTGTCGCTCTCTTTCTCGGCCGGAATGAACTTGGCCTTGAAAATCGGAGGGCAATCCCCAACAAGCCGGCGCGCCCGTTCAATGGCTCGATTGGCAGCATTCAATGTTGCATTGGCGAGTCCAGATTTTTTTGTCACCGCGGACATGGAGCTGAAAGTGTGGTGCAGGACGTGGTGCAAAAAATCTACGAAAAAAGTTGCCGCTCGCAAGTCATTGATTTTGTTGGTAGCGGGAGAGGGACTCGAACCCCCGACCCCAGGATTATGATTGCTGCGCTCTGAGCAATTCGCTGCGACGGTCGCATAAGGTGCTCGCGCGGGGTCTGAAAGCTCAAGTCAATCCGCGCCGGGCTGACCGGGCTGATTGATTGGATGACCTCGCGCATTTAGCGCTCACGCTCTTGCATTCTCACGCGTTCGCCGCTCTGGGCTAGACGGATCTCCTTTTCTCCTTCCGACTGATGACGATCTCGAACGGGTTCCATGACTGTCGCCCGCGCAAACGAATGCCCTTTTTCGAGGTGTTGGGCGATGCGCTCCTTGACCGCTTCCATGATACTCTGACGTGCGTGCTCGTCTTGCGGAAATGCGCGCTCTAGCGCCCTCTCGATGATCACCATCTGCGACTGCGCGGCGACCAGATCGACATCACGCGCCGCTGCCTGCCGGTCGGCCGAGCGAAACTTCTCCGCTGTCACCCGCCAGCGGTTGCGCGGCACTTGCCGCCGTTCGATGCGCACACTTCCGCTTGCTGAATCTATCACCTTAATATCTTTTGTGACGCGTTCGACACCATCCCTGCGCACCTGGATGCGATCGCGGGGCCCTGCCTTGCTATCGGCGGTCGCGTTTTCGAGACCCGCGCCCCACACCTGATGCCGGCGGCCGTTGTCGAGCTCCATGGCCAGGTAGGTGGACGTCTCGGCATCTTTGTGATTGCGATAGGGTGCCCGGCCGACCTCGATCAAGCGCCCCGAGACACCCTTATCGTAGTCAAGTGCTTCAACGAGCTCAGCTCTGTCAGAATCCGAACGTACCTCCTCCTGTATGCGAGTGTGTGTCCGGTTCCAGACTTCCGTCTTGTCGGCGAGTGCCTGCCGATCAAGGTCAGTCGGCTGATAGCCTTGGACTTCGATGCCGCGGGCGCCGGCCTCAAGCCAGGCCTCGCGCCGGAATTCCGCGGAGCCGCGGACCTGGAGTGCGTCCCACCCCCGATGTTGGGCCACACTGACCATGTCACGGATTACTTCGGCCGCGGCCAGCCGCGTGACCAGACGATCTTCGGTAACCTTGAAGGCGAGATACTCGCCGCGCTCATCGGCGTAAAGTCGCGCCTCTCCGTCTGGTCCATGTTTTCCGGTCTCATTAGTCACCACGTAATATTTGCGGCGGATGCGATCGGGCAGCGCCTTTTCGTCGACCGTCCCGGAGGATGACTTGTCGATCGGCGCCGACTTCGCCGACGAATTCTCTCCCGACTTGTCAGGATCACGCCCAGGGCGATCCTGCGGTTTGAGGCTGAAGTCGTCGCTGTCGTCACGCGTGTCGTTCATGCTGCTGCCCGTTCTGCTTGCGGCCGGAGCGTCGCGCCGGCGTGATGGCCTGGGCGTCGATGTAATTCAGGGTCCAGACTTTCATGTCGTCTTCGGAGAGCCCTTCGAGATCCACTTCTACGTCCCCGAAATCAAAACTGGCGCCGGCAGGAATTGTGGAGGGATCGGCCACCTCCTCATCGGTCATCGGGCGAGACCGAAATACCGCGCGAAGTTCAGCGACCTCGGAGCGAAGCTCCTTGATGTCGGCGTCAAGAAGCGCGATCGAGCGGCCCCTGGGCAGCTTCGGGACAGGCGGTGGTAGCAGGCGCGTTAGGAACGCGTTGTCTTCGTAGTAGACGATCTTGTCCGCGATAACAGGCGGTAGGCCGGTGCCCAGGATGAAGGCCTTCGATTTTGGAAGAAGCTTCAGCTCTTGCGGGAGCATCAGGGCGCGGCGATGTTCAGAAATCGTCTCGCTGGTCGAGCGCATCGCCAGCCCTTTCGGTCCGCTGCGGCTGCGCGCTTTCACGGTATCGTAGCCGATGCGCTCTGAGAGCTCATTTGCGACGTCCTGTTCCTTTGGGGCGAAGACGACCTCGACGGCATGGTTGGTCATGAAGTTGCGGGCCGCGTCGATCCCGTAGATCGCGCGCAGTTGAGCCGGGCTCTGAACCACCGTGAGGAGGCGGATGCCGTAACCGGCGATGAAGGCGACCGATCTCGCGAGCACACTGACATTGCCCAGCGCCGGAAATTCGTCGAGCAACAGCAGCACCTTGCGATTGAGTTTGGTGTTCTGCTCCGGCAACTCGCGCGTATTGAGGTCGACAACCTGCTGAAAAAACAGATTCAGAAGCGGCGCCATGCGGTCGAGATTGTCAGGCGTCACGCCGAGATAGATGGACATTGGCCGTTGCCGGAGCTGCCGCAAGTCGAAATCGTTGCTCGAGGTGGCGGCATCGATGCGCGGGTTGAGCCAGAGGCCGAGCCTTGCCGTGACGGTCTTGCGCACCGAGTTCATGGTGTTTTCGGAAGCGGCTAGGAAGTCGTTCAATGCTGTGATGCAGTGTCGCGACAATGGCGAAGGGCCGGACTTGCGAGCGGCGATGAGTTTCTCAAAATGTGCCTTGAGGTCGGGGGCCGCGGACAGCTGGTGCAGGATCTCGCCGATCGTCAATGGCAAGCCGGGCGTTTCCGCGACATAGCCGCCGATCGCCACGAAGGCCGAGCGGGCCGCCTCGAACCAGAATGGATCGCCGCGGCTTTCGGTCGGAAACAGCATCACCGCGATGCGCTGCAGATCGTCATAGAGATCCGCCGGATCGCTGCGGACATAACCGAGAGGATTGTAGCGCGCGGTGCGACCGTTCTCCTCGAGCGGGTCGAACAAATAGACCTCCTGCCCGTGGGCTACGCGAAACCCCGCCGAGCGGTCCCAGTTTTCCTTTTTCACATCCAGAACGACGACAGAATCCGGCCAATTGAGCAGGTTTGGAATGACGTAGCCGACGCCCTTCCCGGCCCGGGTCGGCGCGTAGACCAGGACGTGCTCCGTTCCGCCGAAGCAGAGCAGTGCGCCGTCCTTACGGCCGAGCAGCACACCTTCCTTGGATCGAAGGCCTGCGGCCTTGATTTCGCGTTCGGACGCGAAGCGCGCGCTGCCGTGAAGCGGGAGAGGACGGTGCCGGAAGATGGCACCGAGCAGGCCAAAGACCGCAACCACGCCGGTGAGGGTCGACAGGGTAAGCCAGCGGTCGAAACGTGGGTCAACGCCGTAACGCGGCCAGCCTGTGGCGATCTCCGACCAGTGCAGGCCGCCGTCGTGTAGCCTGAGCCCGAGCAGCAAGACGTTGGAGGCGACCAGCAGGAAGAGCGCGGAAGCGGCGACCGCGACCGCTATTCCCTGTGCCGCCCTAACTGAGGTGGTCGCGCTTGCGAACGGGGTCATAATAAATCTCCGAAATGCGGTAGCGGCCGTCCCGCTTCTGCATCTGGATGACGACGTCGACGAGAAGCAGCAGCAGCGAGCGGATGTCGTCGCGATGAAGGTCGCGGCCTTCCGTGCTTTCCTTGACCAACAACGTCAGTTGCTCAAAGGCGAGCCGGGCGCTGTCGGCATGAACCGTTGTGATCGATCCTGGATGGCCGGAGTTCACATTTCTCAGATAGAAGAACGCCGTCCCGTCGCGAAGCTCCTGCAGCAGGATCCGATCCGGCCGCATCCGCAGGCAGGATTCGAGAAGTTCGCGCGGTCCAATTTTGGCAACGCCCTGCCCGTCCTTGGCATAGAGTAGCCGCACGCAATTCTGGTGCGGGACGACAAGCTCGGCGGTGTCCTCAATGGTGATGAGCCGCTCTTGGTCTGGGATCGCCGCGATCAGCGCCTTGGAAAGCGTCGTCTTTCCCGAACCAGTCGCCCCCGAAATGACGATGTTGCGGCGAGTTTCGACGGCAAGCTGAAGGAAGTCGCGCCAGGCGCCGGTTTCCTTCAGGGCCAGAAGCCGATCCTCGTCGGCATTGAGTTTGTCATCGCCGATGCGGACCTCATCGAATAGTTTTGCCTGCTTGAAGGCGTCCAGAGTCATCGTCAAAGCCGACGGCTTGCGGATCGTCAGACTGACCGTGCCGGCTGGCACGGCCGGGGGGACGACTATCTGGCAGCGCTCCTCGCCGATCAGGGTGGTCGAGACCACCGGATGCTCCGGTCCGATGTCCTGACAGGTGTGACCTGCGGCCGCGGTCGCCAGGTGTGAAAGGTAGGCATGCGTCAGAGCTGGCGCTTCGTGCCGGGTCCAGCCGCCAGGACCTTCCACGAAAATCTCGCCGGGGCGGTTGACGACGATTTCGGTCAGGGAGTTGTCTGCCAGAAATGGAGCCAGCGGCTCCAGATAGCGCGCCAGCACGAGCCGGCTGCCATCCCGTTCGATGGAGTGTACCGCGCTCACTTTGTCACCACGGCCGGGGCGGCGAGGTTCCCGGGGATGGTGCGGTCCAATATCTGCGCGCGGGTCTCGACCCGCCGCAGTTGATAGACCGAGGAGAAATCGACGTCGCGGGCGACAAAGATATTGACGAGTTCGCCCTGGTTCTTGTTGAGCGTCGGCGGAATGTTGATGGACTGCTCGACCGCGATACCGGCAGCGGTGTTGGTGGCGCCGGTGGTGTTGTTAATCTGGATGGAGCTGTCCTGCAGCTGCTGACGCCCGATCGAGGAGGCGTCGCTGACGATCGACAGCAACAGCGCCGCTCCGAACCGTTCGAAGAAGTGGGTGTCGATGTCGCCGTCGAAGCCGGCGCGGCCCAGCGCATCGGTGGCCGGCGAGGCCAATGCCGCAATGACGCCGGTTGGCGTCTTGGCGCGCGTCCACAGCACGAATAGCCGTTTTGAACCCCGTCGCACATTACCGCGATATTCACCGACCACCTGCGTGCCCTTTTCCATCAGCACCACGTTGCCGGAGTCCGACATCACGTCGCGCACCACGACGCAGGAGACGAAACCCGCCACGTCCGAGGACATCGCCGTCTCCAGCACGCACGGGATGGAGGTGCCCTGGGTGATGAGCAGATTGCGGTTGGGAAGCCGCGCTGCGCGCACGCCCTCGATCGGCGTGGGCTTCAGCTTGTCGGCAAGGTCGTTGCGCGGCTCCCCTCGGCCAAATCCATAGGGATCGGTGGCGCCACTTCCGGTCACGCTGTCGTGGTCGGCGCGTCCCGCGGAACTCGGTCGGTTATAGGCTAGCACCGGTGCGCGACGGGCGCTCTCCAGAAGCTGGTCGGAAGCGGGCGCGGGAGCCGTTGGCGTGGCTGCGACCGGCGTGGCTCCAACTGAGGCCGTGGTGATCGGTGCGGGAGGTAGCTCCGGGATGGGCTCGAACGCCGCCGCCTGGCGGATCACCAGCTTGCGGGCGGAATCGCTAACTGGCTTATCGCCTTTCCAGGTGCCCCAGATGATCAGAGCGGCAAATGCGGTGAGCGCCAGGGCGCCGAAGCCGCGTTTGAGCATTGCCGCTCGACCATTGTCCCCTCCTCCCACGGGCGTAATGCCACGGTCGCCTGCGATCGTCTCATCGGGATGTTCGGTCATGTCGCGCTCGCCTATCGTGGCCTTGGGGTTGGTAGTGATTTCTTCGGCCGCCGCTCGATCGAGGGGCTTGTGGTATTGGTCCCCGGGTTAATCCCCACGGGATCGAAGGCCTCGTTGAAAATGCAGAGCACGGTGTCGCCCTTGCGCAGCCGAAATTCTCGGGCCGTGGCATGAACGACCACGAGCTCGCCGCGGACATCCTTGGGCACCAGGCTTTCCGAACCGTCGGAGTTGATGAGGTAGATCGCTGGGATTTCGCGGTTGCCCGCAAAACGGAACGTGGTCTCCTTGCCGTCGTCGAAAACGGCTTCCGGTTCGAGGTCGATCGATCCCTGCGCTGAAAAACGCCAGTTGCGCGCGCCATAGGCATGATGCAAATCGAAAGTCTGGTCGATCAGCGCGCCTTCCCGCTCGGCGCCGCGGGCGGCCGCTTCAGTGCGCCGACGCTCCATCTCGTCGCCAGGATAGACGAAGCGGACGACGAAGTAGCTGTCCGCCAGCGTCGCCTCGGCGATCGACAATTCGAACTGATACGAGCGCTTGCGCCCGTCGGGGCGGGTGGTGACGACCTGCAAATTGGTCGGCGGATGTTTTTCCCGCGGCTTGAGGAACAGGATCGAGCCCGCTGGTGCAACTTCCCATGCGATCGCATCACCGATCGCGACATGCGCGACCTCCTCATCATCGGCGAACAACACCTGGGTCGATGCCCGTATCACGCCGTTGACCCGGACCACGTTGGCGGGATCATAGGTCACTGTGCGCACGCGGGCGTCGTGTTGACCCGGCGAGGGCTGTTGCAGCGCCAGCACCGGCCCGGCAAATCCCAGGGTGACGGTCATCAAGAGAACGAAAGTCTTCATGGCACGACCTCCGGATCGGCGCGATATTCCGAGACGAGGAAGCCGAGGGGGTTGATAAGACGGTCGGCGGAGGACATTGGCGCGTTGGCATAGGAGAACGTCAGGGTGGAGACCCAATGGGTGATGCGGGTTTCCTCGCCCTTGCGGCTCTCCTTCATGAAGCGCACCGAGGCGACATTGTCGGCCAGGAGCGAGATCGCCTTGATCCGCACCGTGGCGACCCCGAAACGGCCCTGAACGACTTGCGGGCTTTCCGGATTGGAGCCGCGATACCAGGCCGCAAAACGGGCCTGTTCGCCCTGCCCCGAGAGCAGCGAAATCGTGCGGAAGTTGGTTTCCGCTTCCGGATAGCTGTAGCCTTCGCGCGCGCGAACGTAGCGGCCAAGAAAATACTTGGTGACCGCTTCATCATACCGCGGCGGCGTCGAAGTCAGGGCGGAGACGGTGTCCACAATGCCGGTGGAACTATCGACCCGGATCACGAACGGCTCGACTGTCTTCAGCGGCGCCAGCGCTGTGACCGCACTGAGAGAGGCGACCGCCAATGCGCAAGCAACCGCGGCAATCACCCATGCCGTTCGCCGCGAACGATGGGCCGTTAGCAGCAGATCCTGTTCCCATCGACGCGCATTGTCGAAATAGGCTTTCAGCTCATCGTGCCCGACCATCTCACGCCTCCTTGCCGCAAGCGCGGTAAGAGGCAGCAATGGCGGCCTGTTGGTCTGATGCGGCGACTTGCGTGGCTGGCTCTGGCGGGCTGGTCTCGCCTTTGCGGACGATCGGTGCTGGCGCTGATGGCGGAGGTGGTGGCTCCGGTGTCGCCAATGGCGTACCCGTCTCCCAATCCCACAGCGAACGATTGAGCGGCCGCCGAGCCTGGCCATCACATGATGGCGGCCCCTTTGACCAGTTCGCGCAGCCGCCAAGATGAATTGCGATGACGCAGATGATGAATAGTCGACGCCACATCGTGCTGATGCCCCTTTCTTTCTCTTTCGCCTGTTGCCGGCGATCAATTGCTTAGGCCGCCGTCGTCCCCGGCGATCGCGTGCGCTGCATACTGCCGCCCTTGCGGCTGGCTCTTACGGCCGCAAGACCCCGGCTGGCCGACCAGCGCGCGCCGGCATAGGCGCCGCTGGCTGCCGCCGTGGCATTGGCAATCATTGGGCTGGTGACCAGCCGGCTGGCGAGCGAAGCGCCACCGCCGGCGAGACCGCCTGCGATAACAGGCA
>Ga0153933_1000233_pt1 | contig 24918 bp, 22 predicted proteins | sample TSNJ017MetaG_FD_102275 | JGI IMG/M metagenome (GOLD analysis project Ga0153933, IMG submission 102275) | Attine ant fungus gardens microbial communities from New Jersey, USA - TSNJ017 MetaG | ecosystem: Host-associated > Fungi > Mycelium > Unclassified | place: USA: New Jersey, Wharton State...
CAAGCCCGGGCATGACGTGGAAGGCGCGGACCATTTGCCCGACGATAGTGACTTCGTCACTTCTTGGTCTTGCCAGCGTCCTTGACCGCCTTGAAGGTCTCGAACTCGACATTGTAGAGTTCGCCGTCGACCTTCTCGACCTTGCGGATGTAGATGTTCTGCACGATGTCGCGGGTTTCCGGATCGATCGAGATCGGGCCGCGCGGGCTTTCCCACGCCATCCCCTTCATGGCCTCGATCAGCTTGTCGCCATCGGTATTGCCGCCCGTCTTCTTCAGCGCCTCGTAGATCAGGTGCATGCCGTCGTAACCGCTCACCGCCATGAAGCCCGGACGGTTGCCGAACGCTTTCTTGTAGGCGGCGACGAAATCCTTGTTCATCTGCGACGGATGCGCCGCCGAATAGAGATGGGCCGTGACCGCGCCAAGCGCCGCATCGCCCATGTTGTTGAGCAGATCGTCGTCCATCACGTCGCCCGGCCCGATCACCTTGATGCCGCTCTTGTCGAGGCCGCGCTCGGCATACTGCTTCATGAAATTGCCGCCCTGGCCGGCCGGCACGAACACGAACATCGCGTCGGGCTTGGCATCCTTCATGCGCTGCAGGAACGGCGCGAAATCCGGATTGGCGAGCGGCACCTTGACCTCCTCGACGATCTCGCCGCCGCCGGCGGTGAAGTGCTGCTTGAAGAAATTCAGCGCGTCATTGCCCGGCGCATAGTCGGAGGTCAGCGTCGCCACCTTCTTGATGCCGTTCTTGGCCGCCCAGTCGCCGATGATGGTGGAGGACTGCGCCAGCGTGAAGCTGGTGCGCACGATATAGGGCGACCGCTCGGTGATGATCGAGGTGCCGGCCGCCATCACGACTTCCGGGATCTTCGCCTGCGTCGCCAGCGGTGCTGCGGCCAGCGCCGCCGGCGTCACGCCGAAACCGGCGATGAAATTGACCCTGTCGTTGACGATCAGCTCCTGGGCGATGCGCTTGGTGTTGTCGGGCATCGCCGCGTCATCCTTCAGGATGACCTCGATCTTCTTGCCCGCGACGGTGTCGCCATTCTGCTGCATGTAGAGCTTGACGGCGTTGTCGATCTGCTTGCCGGTCGACGCCTGGCCACCGGTCATCGGCACGATCAGGCCGATCTTGACCGCATCCTCCGCGCGTGCCGGCGCGCCGGCACAGAGCGCCGGAATGGCGGCCGCAGTGGCCCACAGCAACATCTTGCGACGATTGAACATGAACGTCCCTCCCCCTTGCAGTCTTCTCGAACCGAGTCCCCGGCTCTGCCTCACGCTGTTAGCCCACGTGCTTTACGGCCGAGCCGTAACGCGACATGGCGTCTTCCGCCAGCCCATTGTCAATCGGACGATGGGCGAGTGTGGCGCTCCGGCGCGGGCAACCCAACGAGCAATCTTTGGTATCTAAATACCATAGACGCAAGGTGAGATTCAACGTCAATGAAGCACCCGAGCAATCCTGGACCGTCAACCGAACTCGACCATTCCTTTTGTACGATTGTACAAACAAGATGAGGCTGTCAACAAAGCAGCACAATTGGGGAAGAAGCGTCGCGCCTCAAATCCATCATCCTTAAAGACAAGCGTCGTATCCTGTCCCCATGTCGAACCGCATCCGCCAAATCCTCGTCATCACCGAGCTCGTGCTCGCGGCCTCCGCGCTCAGTGGATGCGGCACGATCAACGAGAAGCTCGCGGCCGGCGCCGGCTACGTGCTCCCGGTCTGGGCCGGCGGCGAGCCCGCCGACATTCCGCCGCGGCAGGGAACGCCCGAATACGACGCGTTCATGAAGGAACGGGAGCGCAAGCGCCTGCTGCCCGCCGCCGAGCGCGGCGATGACCCCAAGGCTGCGGCGGCTGCGACAAAGGATGCCGCCAAGTCGGCGCCAGCATCGACGTCACAGGACGCCGTTCATTAATCGACAAACACCACGGTCTTGCGGCCGTTGAGGATGACTCGATCGGCGAGATGGTAGCGGATCGCGCGCGCCAGCACGCGGCGCTCGATGTCGCGGCCCTTGCGCACGAGGTCTTCGGGCGTGTCGCGATGGCTGATGCGTTCGACGTCCTGGTCGATGATCGGCCCCTCGTCGAGATCGCGGGTGACGTAATGCGCGGTGGCGCCGATCAGCTTGACCCCGCGCTCATGCGCCTGGTGATAGGGCTTGGCGCCCTTGAAACCCGGCAGGAAGGAATGATGGATGTTGATGCAGCGGCCGTTCAGCCGTGCCGACATCTCGTCCGACAGAATCTGCATGTAGCGCGCCAGCACCACGAGATCGGTCTGCGTGTCCTGGACCAGCTGCCACACCGCATCTTCCTGCGCCCGCTTGGTCTCCTTCGTCACCGGCAGATGGTGGAACGGGATGTCGCCGAAATCGAGCGCGCCATAGCTCTCGCGCGGGTGGTTGGAAACGATGGCGGTCGGGATCATCTCGAGCTCGCCGGTGCGCCAGCGATAGAGGATATCGACCAGGCAATGGTCGGACTTGGACACCAGCAGCATGACGCGGCGGCGGCTGGCCCGATCGCGCATCTGCCAGTCCATGCCGAAACGCTCGGCGATCGCGGCAAAGCCGGTCTTGAGCGCCGTCAGCTCGACCGCGAGGTCGGCTGCGGTGAACACCACGCGCATGAAGAACTTGCCGGTCTCGACATCGTTGAACTGCTGGGCATCGAGGATGTTCTGACCGTTATGGGCCAGAAAGGTCGACACCGCCGAGACGATTCCAGGTCGGTCCGGGCACGACAGGGTAAGAACGAATTGATGGTCGGGCATGCAAGGTGACCAAGACTTGAGCAGGAGGGTGGAACGGTTGCCCTCGTCTATCACCGCCCGCGCTCTTGCGCCAATCCCGCCACGAGGTTCAAATCGAACAAATGACGGCAATGTTTGTTAGGGCACTATTATGGCTGACCGGCTGAACGGCTATCGCATCCTGATCCTGGAGACGCGCGAGGAGGCGCAGTTCTCCCGCCTGCTCATCGACCAGGGCGCCGACGTGCTGCAATGTCCGATGTTCACCATCCATGACGCGCCGGACCCGGCGCCGGTCGAGGCCTGGATCCGGCGCGTGATCGCGCAACCGCTCGACGATCTCGTATTGATGACCGGCGAAGGCCTGCGCCGCCTGATGAAGGTGGTGCGGCGGATCGGGCTCGAGACGGAGCTCGTCGGCAGCCTCGCCAGGGCGCGCACATTCGCCCGCGGCCCCAAGCCCGGCCGTGCGCTGCACGAGATCGGGCTGGAGCCGCAGATGACGACGGAGAAGCCGACCTCGGAGGGTGTCGCCGAGATGCTGGCGAAGCTCGACCTCAATGGCCATCGCGTCGGCCTGCAGCTCTATCCAGACAAGGATCACGGCAAGCTGATCGGCGCCATCACGGCGCAGGGCGCGGAGGTCGATACGGTGCTTCCTTACGTCTATGATGCGCAGGCTGCCGACACCAACATCGTCACCGCAATCACCGAGATGGCGGAGCGCCGCATCGATGCGATCGCACTGACGAGCTCGGGCCAGGTTCGGCGCCTGATCGATGTCGCCAAGGCGCATCATTGCGAGGAACAGCTGCGCCAGGGATTTAAGGCCACGCCGATCGCCTCGATCGGGCCCGTCGTCTCGGACGAATTGCACGCCCATGGCCTTGACGCCGACATCTATCCGGCGAACGACGCCTTCTTCATGAAGCCGCTGATCTCGGCGATGGCGACGGCGCTGGCGAAGAACCCGCCGCGGATGGCAAGGTAGCCGCAACAACCGCTGAAAGATCCGTCATCCTGAGGAGCGGCGTCAGCCGCGTCTCGAAGGATGCACGGCCCCGCCGGCGGCCGTCGACCCTTCGAGACGCGCGCAGGAGCGCGCTCCTCAGGGTGACGGGAATGGATGTGAATGCGTTTCGCTTTCCCGTCATTGCGAGGAGCGAGCTGCGCGCCCTCTACTCCGCGGCTTGCTTGGTCTCGCGCAGATAGGCCTGATAGGCGAGCCCGATGCCGTCCTCGAGCTTCGTCGTCGCGCGCCAGCCGAGTTTCGCCAGACGGCTGACGTCGAGCAACTTCCTCGGCGTACCGTCCGGGCGCGACGTGTCGAAGCTGATCTCGCCACGATAGCCGACCGCGGCTGCAACCACGCGGGCGAATTCGCCGATGGTGATGTCCTCGCCGGTGCCGATGTTGACCAGTTCGGGCGACGAATAGGTCTTCATCAGATGGATGCAGGCGTCGGCGAGATCGTCGACATAGAGGAATTCGCGCCGCGGCGTGCCGGTGCCCCACACCACGACATTGCTCACGCCCGACACCTTGGCCTCATGGAAGCGGCGGATCAGCGCGGCGACGACGTGGCTGTATTCGGGATGATAATTGTCGCCGGGACCGTAGAGATTGGTCGGCATCACGCTGATGAAATCGGAGCCATACTGGCTGCGATAGGCTTCCGCCATCTTGATGCCGGCGATCTTGGCGATGGCATAGGGCTCGTTGGTCGGCTCCAGCGGGCCGGTCAGCATCGAGTCTTCCCGCAGCGGCTGCGGCGCCAGGCGCGGATAGATGCAGGACGAGCCGAAGAACATCAGCTTCTCGCAAGCGTTGGCATGCGCGGCCTGGATGATGTTGGTCGATATCGCCAGATTGTCGTAGAGGAATTCGGCGCGCAGCGTGTTGTTGGCGACGATGCCGCCGACCTTGGCCGCCGCCAGGAACACGGCCTGCGGCCGCTTGGCGGCAAACCAGGCGTTCACGGCGGACTGGTCGCGCAGGTCGACCTCGCTGCGCGACACCGTCAGGAGCTGGACCTCCTCGCGCGCCAGCCGGCGCATCAGCGCCGAGCCGACCATGCCGCGATGGCCGGCGACGAAGGCGGTCTTGCCCTTCAGTTCAAACGCAGCGCTTGTCATTTGGCGGCGTCCTGTCTGGCCTCGGCGAGATCGCTGGCGACCATTTCCTTCACCAGCTGCGCGAACGGCGTCTTCGGCTGCCATCCGAGTTTGGCGAGCACCTTGCTGGCGTCGCCGATCAGGAGATCGACCTCGGTCGGACGGAAGTAGGTCGGGTCGATGCGCACCACGGTCTTGCCGGACGCCCTGTCGATGCCGGTTTCGTCGACGCCGGTCCCGCGCCAATCGATGCTGCGGCCGACCTCGGCAAATGCCAACTCGACGAATTCGCGCACCGTGCGCGTCTCACCGGTCGCCAGCACGAAGTCATCGGGCTTGTCCGCCTGCAGGATCCTGTGCATGCCCTCGACATAGTCGCGGGCGTGGCCCCAGTCGCGCTTGGCCTCGAGATTGCCGAGATAGATGGTGTCGTCCAACCCGACCTCGATGCGCGCCACGCCGCGCGTGATCTTGCGCGTCACGAAGGTCTCGCCGCGGATCGGGCTCTCGTGGTTGAACAGGATGCCGTTGCAGGCGAACATACCGTAGGCCTCACGGTAGTTGACCGTGATCCAGTAGCCGTAGAGCTTGGCGACGCCGTAGGGCGAGCGCGGATAGAACGGCGTCGTCTCCTTCTGCGGCACTTCCTGCACCAGGCCATAAAGCTCCGAGGTCGAGGCCTGGTAGAACCGCGTCTCCTTCTCCATGCCGAGGATGCGGATCGCCTCCAGCAGGCGCAGCACGCCGATCGCGTCGGCGTTGGCGGTGTATTCGGGGCTCTCGAAGCTGACCGCGACATGGCTCTGCGCGGCCAGATTGTAGACCTCGGTCGGCCGGATCTGCTGCATCAGCCGGATCAGGTTGGTTGAATCGGTCATGTCGCCGTAGTGCATCAGGAACGGCACATTGCCGACATGCGGATCCTTGTAGAGGTGATCGACGCGTGCGGTGTTGAACGAGGACGACCGGCGCTTGACGCCATGCACGGTGTAGCCGAGCCCGAGCAGATATTCAGCGAGATAGGCACCGTCCTGCCCGGTGACACCGGTGAGCAGTGCCACACGCCGTTTCGAATCCTGAGCTGTCATGTCTTCTCCAGAAGGCGCGAAAATCCGCGCAAGCCCGACGGGGCGGTTCTGTAGCATCCGCCCCGCCCCAAGTCTAATGGGCATTAGCCGTTTGGGATCAGGGCCTTAACACCGGCCCGGCGGCCTCACTCGCCGTAGCGGCGCAGCCGATCGAGGTCGATGATGGTCACCCCGCCATATTCGAGCCGGAGCAGCCCTTCCCGCTCCAGCCGCTTCAGGCACTGGTTGGCATTCTGCCGGGAGATGCCCGATAGCGCGCCGATCTCCTCCTGGGTGATCTCGAGGTGCCGCGTCAGGTCCGGATAGAGGATCGGATTGAACAGCGAGGCGATCGAGCGGGCCAGCCGCGCGGTCGCGTCCAGCGTGCGGCCATATTCGAGCAGCGCGATGAACTGGCCGAGCCGCTCGTTGAGCTGCCCGACCAGGAAGCGGTTGAAGCCGACGCTGTTCTCGAACAGCCAGACGAAGGTCCGCCGGTCCATCATGGCGAGCCTCGTATCGCGCAGCGCCACCACGTCGTAACGCCTGGGCTCGTTCTTCAGCACCGTGCCCTCGCCGAACCAGGCGCCGGCGGTGAGGCCGGCGAAGCTCGCCGCCTTGCCGCCGCGCGAGACGATGCCCATCCGCGCCAGCCCGGTGACGATGCCGGTCCAGTACTGGAAATTGTCGCCGCGCGCGAAAATGAATTCGTTGGCGCGATACGACTTCTCGGAAATGCCGGCGCGCGCGATCTCGATCTCCGGCTCGGTCAGTTCGCGCGACCAGACCGCGATGCGCTTGAGGTAATCAGCAGCAATCATGCGAGCGACGACATCCCCACCCCGGACATGCTGCACCGCAACAACGGCGTTCCGGTCCAGGGAGCGTGGCGTGGAATCCCAGCCAAAATTTCCTGACCAATTGTCGGGCACATGACAATTCAACCTATCGCTTTCCCGTATTGAGAGCCACCTCGCCTCACGCAGGTGATGCAAGGCCGGGACGTAGCAGTGGGTGCGGCTTTACCGCGCATGATGTCGGTGATCGGGGCGAGCAGCGGCGCCGACGTCCGGCGTCATCAAGTCGGATGGTCTCCCCACAGCGGCCCATGTAAGATCGGCGCTATGGCTTCGAACCATGGATAAAGAGCGCGTCAAGCGCCGTATCTGGAGGGAACAGGGTGGCCTACAGTCTGGAGGTGCGCGGGGTCTCGTTGCGCTTTGGCGGCGTCCGGGCGCTGACCGAAGTGAGCTTCGGCGTCAACGAGGGCGAGCTGTTCTCCATCATCGGCCCCAACGGCGCCGGCAAGACCTCGATCGTCAACTGCATCTCCGGCCGCTACCGGCCGACCGAAGGTCAGCTGTTCTATCGCGGCCGCGACATCACCGGCCTTAACCCCAACGCGCGGCCGCGGCTCGGCATCGGCCGCACCTTCCAGAATCTCGCGCTGTTCCACCATATGAGCGTGCTCGACAACATCATGGTCGGCCGCCATCACCTGCTGAACAACAATTTCCTCACGGGATCGCTGTACTGGCTGACCGGCGCGCGAGCTGAGGAGCTGGAGCATCGCCGCAAGGTCGAGGAGATCATCGACTTCCTCGACCTGCAATCGGTGCGCAAGGCGACCGCCGGCACCCTCCCCTACGGCCTGCGCAAGCGCGTCGAACTGGCGCGCGCGATGGCGCTGGAGCCGCAGCTGATCCTGCTCGACGAGCCGATGGCCGGGATGAACTTCGAAGAGAAGGAGGACATGGCGCGCTACATCGTCGATCTCAACGAAGAGTTCGGCATGACCGTCATGATGATCGAACACGACATGGGCGTCGTGATGGACATCTCCCACCGCGTCATGGTGCTGGATTTCGGCCGCAAGATCGCTGAGGGCGATCCGGCGTCCGTGCTCGCCGATCCCCACGTCAAACGCGCCTATCTCGGCGAAGAGGACGAGGTGCTGGTCGATCCCGACGACAAGCCCGCGGTGACGGAGAGCGCCGCATGATGGACTATGCCGCACGCGCCACTGAAGCCGACACCTATCCGAAGCTGCTGCGCCTCAACGCGAAAGAGCACGGCGGCGAAATCGCATTGCGCGAAAAGGATCTCGGGCTGTGGCGCGAATTCACCTGGAATGACTACCAGACCCGCGTGCACGATTTCGCGCTCGGCATGGTCGAGCTCGGCCTCGGCCGTGGCGACGTGATCGGCATCATCGGCGACAACCGGCCGGACTGGGTCGCGGCCGAAATCGCCAGCCACGCGATCGGCGCGATGAGCCTCGGCCTCTACCGCGACGTGCTGGACGAGGAAGCGGCCTATCTGCTGAACTATGGCGAGGCGAAACTGGTGTTCGCCGAGGACGAGGAGCAGGTCGACAAGCTGCTCGCCCTTGCCGACCGCGTGCCGCATCTCAAACACATCGTCTATTCCGATCCGCGCGGCATGCGGAAGTATGACGATCCGCGGTTGATGGAGGCGACGAGGCTGGTCGCGATGGGCCGCGACCGCGCCGCGCGCGAGCCTGGTCTCTACGACCGGCTGGTCGACGCGACCAAGGGCGACGACACAGCGATCCTCTGCACCACCTCGGGCACCACGGCCAATCCGAAGCTCGCAATGCTCGCGGCCGGACGGGTGCTGCGGCATTGCGCGACCTATCTGGCCTTCGATCCGAAGGGCCCGGACGACGAATATGTTTCGGTGCTGCCGCTGCCCTGGATCATGGAACAGGTCTACGCGCTCGGCAAAGGGCTGCTGTGCCGGATGAAGGTCAACTTCGTCGAAGAGCCCGACACCATGATGAACGATTTCCGCGAGATCGCGCCGACCTTCGTTCTCTTTGCTCCGAGAGTATGGGAATCGATCGCCGCCGACGTCCGCGCCGGCGTGATGGACGCCTCCCCGCTCAAGCAGAAGCTCTACGACCTCGGCATGAAGACCGGGCTCGCGGCGCTCGCTGACGGCAAGCACTCGATGTTGGCAGACAAGCTGTTGTTCCGCGCGCTGCGCGACCGGCTCGGATTCACCCGGCTGCGTTCGGCGGCGACCGGAGGGGCTGCGCTCGGGCCCGACACCTTCAAGTTCTTCCAGGCGATGGGCGTGCCACTGCGCACGCTCTACGGCCAGACCGAGCTGCTCGGCGCCTACACGCTGCATCCCGAAGGCAAGGTCGACCCCGACACCACCGGCATCCCGATGGCCGACGACATCGAGATCCGGGTCGACAACCCCGACGTCAACGGTGTCGGCGAGATCGTGGTGCGCCATCCCAACATGTTCCTCGGCTATTACAAGAACCCCGAGGCCTCGGTCGCCGACATCAAGGACGGCTGGATGCATTCCGGCGACGCCGGCTATTACAACGACGACAGGCAGCTCGTCGTGATCGACCGCATCAAGGACCTCGCCGAGACCTCGCGCGGCGAGCGCTTCTCGCCGCAATATATCGAGAACAAGCTGAAATTCTCGCCCTATGTCGCCGAGGCGGTGGTGCTCGGCGCCGGCCGCGACGCGCTCGCCGCGATGATCTGCATCCGCTACTCGATCATCTCGAAATGGGCCGAGAAGAACCGGATCTCGTTCACGACCTATACCGACCTCTCCTCGCGCCCCGAAGTCTATGCGCTGCTGAGGAAGGAGGTCGAGACCGTCAACGCCACGCTGCCGCCGGCGCAACGCATCTCGCGCTTCCTCTTGCTCTACAAGGAGCTCGACGCCGATGACGGCGAGCTGACCCGCACGCGAAAAGTCCGCCGCGGCGTCATCAACGAGAAATACGCCGATATCATCGACGCGATCTATCGCGGCAAGCCCCCCATCCCCGTCGACACCGTGATCCGCTTCCAGGACGGCACCACGCAACGGGTGCGAACCACGCTGCAAGTGGTCGATCTCGGCCGCGCGGCGACCGCGGAGGCCGCGGAATGATGCTCGCAAGCGCGCATGCTGCCGTTCACCTCGCCCCGCTTGCGGGGAGAGGTCGGATCGCGTCAGCGATCCGGGTGAGGGGGAGCCTCCGCAAAGGCGGTGAGAATCGTTTCGAGAACACCCGCCAGATTGCCGGAGACCTCGTTGTTCTAGAAACGCAGGACGCGATAGTTGCGGTCAGTCAGCCATTTGTCTCGAACGGCGTCGCGCTGATTATCGGCATGTTGACCACCGTCCACCTCGACAATGAGGCGACGTTCGCGTCAGATGAAGCCGACTGTGTACGGACCAATAGGTTCCTGCCGGACGAACTTGTAGCCACTCAGCCTGCGGGCACGGAGCCGATACCAAAGCGCCCGTTCGGCATCCGTCGAGGAGCTGCGCAAGTCCCTGGCGCGTTCGGTCTTCGGCTTATCAGCACCGCGCATGCGGAGACTCCCCCTCACCCGAAATTCGCTGCGCGAATTTCGACCTCTCCCCGCAAGCGGGGCGAGGTGAAAGCATAGCACATGAACACCGCATTCCTGATTCAGCTCATCGTCAACGGCCTCGTGGTCGGCACGCTCTATGGCGTGGTCGCGATGTCGTTCGTGCTGATCTACAAGGCGACGCAGGTCGTCAACTTCGCGCAGGGCGAGCTGTTGCTGGTCGGCGCCTGGGTGTGCTGGGCGCTGCTGACCAAGTACCAGCTGCCGTTCTGGGTCGGCATGCCGATCACGCTCGTCTTCATGTTCGTCTTCGGCATCGCGATCCAGGTCGTGATCCTGCGGCCGATGATCGGCGAGCCAATCATCTCCGTCATCATGGTGACGATCGGCCTGTCGACGGTGTTGCAGGCGGCGCTGAAATGGATCTTCGGCGTCAACCCGCAGCCGTTCCCGCGCGTGTTCGAGAGCCAGGCGGTCAACTTTCTCGGGCTGCAGATCCAGACCGTCTATGTCATGAGCCTCGTGGTGTCGCTCGCCATGATGATCGGCATGGCCTGGTTCTTCCGCGCCTCCAAATACGGCCTGGCGATGCGCGCCACCGCCTTCAACCAGCAGGTCGCGCAATCGCTCGGCATCTCCGTCAAGAGCGTGTTCGCGATGGCCTGGGCGATCTCGGCAACGGTGTCGGCGGTGGCCGGCGTCGTCGTCGCCGTCGTCAACGGCGTGTCGTCGGGCCTCTCCGCCTACGGCATCAAGGTGTTCCCGGCTGCGATCCTGGGCGGGCTCGATTCGGTCGGCGGCGCCGTGCTCGGCGGCGTCATCATCGGGCTGTTGGAGAACGTCGCCCAATATGTCGACAGCGAATATCTGCACTGGGGCAATCTCTACGAGATCGCGCCGTTCTACGTCCTGATCATCATCCTGATGATCAAGCCCTACGGGCTGTTCGGCACCAAGGATATCGAGCGGATCTGACCCATGGCAACGCGCACCCTCATTCCGTCCGGCGACTTCCGCACCAGCTATGCGGCGGACACCACGATCTTTCCGACCGCGACCAGCCGCAATTTCGCGATCGCCGGCGTCGCTCTCGCCTGCTTCGCGCCGATGTTGCTGACCAATTACTGGCTCTCGATCGCAATCCAGATCGGCATCTTCGCGATCGCTGCACTCGGCCTCAACATCCTGGTCGGCTTCACCGGGCAAATCTCGATCGGACATGCCGCGTTCTTCCTGTTCGGCGCCTTCACCTCGGCCTATATCTCCAACACGACGCCGATTCCGGTGTTCTTCGCCATTCCGCTCGCCGGCGTCGTCACGGCGCTGGTCGGCCTGATCTTCGGCGTACCGGCGGCGCGGCTCAAGGGCCTCTACCTCGTCATCGCGACGCTTGCCGCGCAATACATCCTGCTCGACTTCTTCTCGCGCGCCGAATGGTTCTCCGGCGGCTCGGTGCCGGCCAGCGCCAACCCGTTCTCGATCTTCGGCTACGCCTTCCGCGGCGATCAGCAGTATTTCTACGTCGTGCTGGCCTATGTCGTGATCTGCTATCTGCTGGTCACCAACCTGATGCGCACGCGCGACGGCCGCGCGCTGGTCGCGATCCGCGACCATTATCTCTCGGCCGAGATCATGGGCATCAACCTGACCAAATACCGCACGCTGGCGTTCGGGCTCGCGGCCTTCTTCGCCGGCATCGCCGGCGCGCTTTACGCGCACTACCAGCTCGTGGTCTCGCAGGAAGGCTTCGGCATCGAGCGTTCGGTGCTGTTCCTTGCGATGGTCATCATCGGCGGCACCGGCTCGGTGATGGGCACGCTGATGGGCACCGCCTTCGTGGTGCTGTTGCCGGAATCGATGGAATGGCTGAGCGGGTGGCTGAAGGGCGGCGCCGTCGACAAGGCGCTGCAGCTCAACAACAACATCACCTTCCTGCGCGAGATCGCGATCGGCCTGATCATCATCGGCTTTTTGATGTTCGAGCCCGACGGGCTCGCGCATCGCTGGCGACAGATCAAGACCTACTGGAAGCTCTATCCGTTCTCGCACTGAGCCGGGACCGGAACGCAACTCATAAGAACGGTTCAACGAATAACAGGAGGAAACCAAAATGACGATCAAGTCCCTTTTGAGCTCGGTCTCCCTGGCGCTCGTGATCGGCGGCGCAGCCGCGAGCGCGCAGGCGCAGATCGCGATCGGTCACCTCGAAGACCTCTCGGGCGGCACGTCCGACGTCGGCACGCCCTATGGCCAGGGCGTCGCCGACACCTTCGCCTGGGTCAACAAGAACGGCGGCATCGGCGGCAAGCAGCTCAATGTCGACAGCACCGATTATGGCTACCAGGTGCCGCGCGCGATCGCGCTGTACAAGAAATGGTCGGCGGCGGACGGCAAGGTCGCGGCGATCATGGGCTGGGGCACCGCCGACACCGAGGCGCTGACCGGCTTCCTCGCCCAGGACAAGATCCCCGACATCTCGGGCTCCTACGCTGCCGCGCTGACCGATCCCGAGGGCACCAGCGGCAAGGCCAAGCCGGCGCCGTATAATTTCTTCTACGGCCCGAGCTACTCGGACTCGATGCGGGCGATGCTGACCTGGGCAGCCGAAGACTGGAAGGCCAAGGGCAAAACGGGCAAGCCAAAGTTCGTCCATATGGGTGCCAACCATCCCTACCCGAACGCACCGAAGGCCGCCGGCGAAGCGCTTGCGACCGAGCTCGGCTTCGAGGTGTTGCCGCCGCTGGTGTTTGCGCTGTCGCCCGGCGACTATTCGGCGCAGTGCCTGAGCCTGAAGAGCTCCGGCGCCAACTACGCCTATCTCGGCAACACCGCCGCATCCAATATTTCCGTTCTGAAGGCCTGCAAGACGGCCGGCGTCGACGTCCAGTTCCTCGGCAACGTCTGGGGCATGGACGAGAACGCGGCGAAGACCGCGGGCGATGCCGCCGACGGCGTGATCTTCCCGCTGCGCACCGCCGTGAGCTGGGGCGGCAACGCGCCCGGCATGAAGACGGTGATGGAGATCTCCAAAATGTCCGACCCGTCGGGCAAGGTCTATCGCCCGACGCACTACATCGCGGCGGTGTGCAGCGCGCTGTATCTGAAGGAAGCGCTCGACTGGGCCGCCAAGAACGGCGGCACCACCGGCGAGAACGTCGCCAAGGGCTTCTACCAGAAGAAGGACTGGGTGCCCGCAGGCATGGAAGGCGTCTGCAATCCCTCGACCTGGACCGAGAAGGATCACCGCGGCACGCTCAAGGTCGATCTCTACCGCACCAGGATCTCCGGTCCCACCGACGGCGACCTCAACGACCTGATGAGCAAGGGCACGATCAAGCTCGAAAAGGTGAAGACCGTCGAGCTGCCGCGCAAGCCGGAATGGTTCGGCTGGTAATCTGAGTTGTCATCCCCCGCGAAAGCGGGGGATCCAGTACGCCGCGGCCTCTCGGTTGAACGCTGGCGTCTCTGGAATACTGGGTCACCCGCTCCAGTGCGCAGTTGCGCACAAGGCGGGTGACGACAGTGGGGAGTGATGCAGACGATGACCCAGACCCTCGAAGCCACACGCCCGATGCCGACGGCCGTCCCGCCGCCGGCGCTGCTCAGCGTCAACAACATCGAGGTCGTCTATGACGACGTCATCCTGGTGCTGCGCGGCCTCAGCCTCGAGGTGCCGAAGGGCGCGATCGTGGCGCTGCTCGGCGCCAACGGCGCCGGCAAGTCGACGACGCTGAAGGCGATCTCCGGCCTGCTCAAGACCGAGGACGGCGAGGTCACGCGTGGCGAGATCCTGTTCGAGGGTCAGCGCATCAACGGCATCGATCCCGACAAGATCGTCCGCCGCGGCATCTTCCAGGTGATGGAGGGCCGCCGCATCGTGGCCGACATGACGTCGCTGGAAAACCTGCGGCTCGGCGCCTTCACCCGCCGCGACAACGAGGTCGCAAGCGACATCGACATGGTGTTCAGATATTTCCCGCGCCTGAAGGAGCGCACCGGCCTTGCCGGCTATCTGTCGGGCGGCGAGCAGCAGATGCTGGCGATCGGCCGCGCGCTGATGGCGCGTCCGAAGATGATCCTGATGGACGAGCCGTCGATGGGGCTGTCGCCCCTGCTGGTCAAGGAAGTGTTCGCGATCATCAAGGAGATCAACCGCGATCTCGGCGTCACCATCCTCCTGGTCGAGCAGAACGCGCGCGCCGCGCTTTCCGTCGCGAGCCACGGCTACATCATGGAACAGGGCAAGGTGGTGCTCGACGGCTCTGCCGACGAGCTGCGCGACAATGAGGACGTCAAGGAATTCTACCTCGGCGGCGCCGGCGACCAGCGCAAGAGCTTCAAGAATCTGAAGAGCTTCAAGCGGCGCAAGCGCTGGCTGTGAGGCCGGTGGGATCAAACGGCGTGAAAATGCGTCACATCAAGAAACCTGCTTTAGCCCAGCACCTGGTCGGCTTCCGCGATCGCGCAGAGCACATGGTAGAACGACGATGCGGGGATCGTGTCCACCAGCGAGTTGCCGTCGCGGTCGAACTGGTCGTACCAGCCGCCGGCCACGGGATGACTGAGATAATGCCGCTCGAGCAGCACGAGCGCTGCACGCGCCTCGTCCGCCGCACCGCTCTCGCCGGCCTCGGCCTGGGCGATCCAGGCTTTCGCGAGCTCGGTCTGCGGCCACAGCCGTCGCGTATCGCGGCGGATGCCGCCCTCGGCGGTGCCCTCGTCGATCAAGCAGCCGGTGGCCGCATCGCGGTAGCGCAGCGCCGATGCGAGCAACTCGCCGCGCGGCCGCCCGGTCGGGCAGCCGGTGATGCGCTCGAATCCCTTCAGCAGCCAGACCCACTCCGCCTGGTGTCCCGGCTCGACGCTGACGGGGAGGATATTCGACCAGTCCTCCTCGAAATACTCGCCGAGCACATGGGTCTGCTTGTCGTAGAGATTGGCGAGGAACAGCGCGAAGAATTCTCCGGCGCGGTTCTGGAACGACTGGTCGTGCGTCGCGTCGAAGCAGGCGATCATCGCCTCGAACAAATGCATGTGCGGATTTTGCCGGCGCGGCATCGAGGGCGGCAGGCCTTCCAGGAAGCCGCCATGCGGCGAGCGCAATTGGGTGTCGAGGAACGCGAGCAGCGCGTCGATCTCGGCACGGATCTGGGCGTCGCGGTCGAGACCATAGAGGGTCGCCAGCGCCAGCAGCACGAAGGCATGATCGTAGCTGTCGCGAAGCGAGTCGAGCAGGCCGCCCTCAGGCGTCAGCTGATGGACGTAGCCCGGCCGGCCGTCGGGCGCTTTCGCTTTTGCCAGAAGGTACTCCAGCCCCTTCAGCGCGATCTCGCGGCCTTCCGGGTACCAGCCCAGCTGTGCCGCCTTGGCGTAGCAGTAGATCTGCCGGGCCTGCACACGCACGCGGCGCGCCGCCGCGTGATCGGCACTCCCGTCTGCATGCAGCCGCTCGATGAAACCGCCGGCCGCGCCGTCCCAGCCTGTGGTCGACCACAGCGGCAGTGCATGATCGATCATGCGCCGCTTCAACCTTGCGACGACATCGGCGGCATCGTCCGCCGCAACATTGTGCACGTCAGCCATTGTGTTCCCCGTTCCGACAGCGGTGGTCGCCGTCTGATAGCACGCGCAAGCCGGCGCGCAACCCGTGCGAATCCCTGAAGGACCCGCCATGACCGAGCATTACGACGCCCTTGAGACGCGCGATCCGGCCGAGCGCGAGGCCGCTCTGTTCGCCCGGCTGCCGGAGGTGCTGCGCAGCGCGATCGCAGCCCCCGCCTATGCCGAACGGCTCGGGGGCATCGATCCGGCATCCGTGACCAGCCGGGAGGCGCTGGCGCGCCTGCCGGTGCTGCGCAAGTCCGAATTGCCCGCCCTGCACCAGGCTGCGCCGCCCTTTGGCGGCTTCGTAGCCGATCGGCCCGGCTCGTTCGCCCGCCTGTTCACCTCGCCCGGACCGATCTTCGAGCCCGAGGGGCGCCAGGCCGATCCCTGGCGCGGCGCGCGGGCGTTGTTTGCCGCCGGCTTTCGCGCAGGTGACGTGGTGTTGAACACGTTCAGCTATCACCTCACCCCGGGCGGCTTCATCTTCGACGCCTCGGCGCGCGCGCTCGGCTGCGCGGTGATACCGGCCGGCCCCGGCAATACCGAGCAGCAGTTCGAGCTGATCGAGGCCTATCGCCCGATCGGCTACAGCGGCACGCCGGACTTTCTCAAGATCCTGCTCGATGCTGCCGCCGCGGCCGGCCGCGACGTCTCCTCGATCAAGCGCGCATTGGTCTCCGGCGCCGCGTTCCCGAAATCGCTGCAGGAGGAGATGAAGTCGCGCGGCATCGATGCGTATCAGGCTTTCGGCACCGCCGATCTCGGCATGATCGCGTTCGAGACCCCGTCGCGCGAGGGCATGACGGTCAACGAGGACCTGATCCTGGAAATCGTCAAGCCCGGCACCGGCGATCCGGTGGCCGCGGGCGACGTCGGCGAGATCGTCGTCACCTCGCTCGATCCGCATCATCCCTGGATTCGGCTCGCGCTCGGCGACCTGACCGCGGCTTTGCCGGGCAACAGCGCTTGCGGACGCACCAACACGCGCATCAAGGGCTGGATGGGTCGCGCCGACCAGACCACCAAGGTCAAGGGCATGTTCGTGCGCCCCGAGCAGATCGTCGAGATCGGCAAGCGGCATCCCGAGCTCGGCCGGTTGCGCCTCGTGGTCACGCGCGCCGGCGAGACCGATGCGATGACGTTGAGGGCCGAATCCGCCTCATCGTCCGACACCCTGCGGACGGATCTTGCCGCCACCCTGCGCGCGGTGACGAAGCTCGGCGGCGATGTCGAGTTGGTCGGCGCGGGCTCGCTGCCCAATGACGGCAAGGTGATCGCGGACGAGCGATAGAGCGTTTTCGAGCGAAGTGGCCACCGGTGCGCGTGACGAAAGCGCGTCAAAACAAGTATCTGGAGTCCCGTTCCGATTCCATCGGAACGGGACTCTAATGATGAAGTTAGATTGATCTGGAACAGCGTCGGGGTCACCTCTCCCTTGGGAGAGGTCGATTTGCGCAGCAAATCGGGTGAGGGGTTACGGTCTATCGGGAGAGCAAGATCCCTCACCCGGATTGCACCGGACGATGCTACGCATCGCCGAGCGCAATCCTGACCTCTCCCCGACGGGGAGAGGTGAACCGAAACCGCCAAGCCGATTCAGCCAAAACTCATCGCGCCCTAGACTGCGCCCCGCTCCCGCTTTCTGCTATCAGCTTGATCAACACGATTCCGGCGGCGTAACGTCCGCCGGTGTTGACCCGGGCAGGCATGACCGCAGAAAAACGAATAGCTGAACTCGACGGACTGCGCGGCTGCGCAATCCTGCTGGTCACCGTTTGGCACTCGGTGATGCTGATCGATCCGTCGAAGGGCGCAATCAACGATCTGATCTGGCGATTTTCGATCTTCGGCCAGTCCGGCGTCGACCTGTTCTTCGTGCTGTCCGGATTCCTGATCGTCGGCATTCTCTGCGATCACAGCGAGAGCGACAGCTATTTCTCCACCTTCTACACGCGCCGGGCGCTGCGGATCCTGCCGCCCTATCTCATCCTGGTCCTCGGCTTCTATCTGCTGACACGGATCTTCGGCTCAGGCTATTACCTGGGTGCGCAGGTTCCGGTATGGGCCTTGCTGACATTCATTCAAAACTGGTTCTTCGTCTCGACCCAGGGGACCGAGGCTGCGACCATCACCGGCACATGGTCACTCGCCATCGAAGAACAGTTCTATCTCGTGATTCCCCTGCTGGTCTGGTGCATTCCGCGGCGACATCTGCTCTCCCTCCTGCTTGCCATAGGCTGCGCTTCCGCTGCTGCACGAGCCCTTTATTTCTGGGTCAATCCCGACAATCTCTATGCGCCCTATGTGATGACGCCGCTGCGGCTCGACGGCCTTGCCATCGGAGGAGCGATTGCGGTCGCTTACCGGAACGACGTCGTGAGGGCGAAGATCTTCGCCCGGATCAAGGCGATCCGATGGGCCTGCTTGCTGCTGGTGTCGATCACGCCTTTCTATGCATGGTCGTTGCGATCTGCCGCGGCACATCAGGTGCTGTATTATGTCGGCCATTTGTATCTGGCCTTGATGTACGGCCTCATCCTGATCCTGGCGACGCAGCCTGGCGACGGCAGAACGAAATCGCTGCTGCGCTCCAGGGTGCTCGGGTTCTTCGGAATGATCAGCTATTCGTTATATCTGTTCCACCCGCCGGCGAAGGGCGTTGTTTTCCAAGTGTTTCACGGATCGGTGGAACGATTGCAGACGGCGTCAGATGCCGTTCTCATGATGGTCTCCGCAGCCGTGGCCATTCTGTTCTGTCTCGGACTCCATCGGTTCGTCGAACGACCCGCGCAGCTCCGTGGCAAGACGTTCAACTATGACTCAAATTCGCACGATTCAGACCTGATCGCGATCGAGCGACCTTGAGGACTCGACCGACCAGACCCGGCGTTGCTCGCTCGCGGGTCCGGCACCACTGCTTCCCGAACAACCCGTGAAGCAGCGCACGTGTCTGCTTATGTCTGCGTGCGCGTTCTCTCCCCATCGTGCTACCTCCAGCATTTCCGCATGTTGCACGTTCACGCAAATGCCTCGAATGAGTCGTATGGCAGTAATGTACATTGACATTCTTTAAGTTGTTCGCCCTTCCCGCTTGCGCCCTATTTGGATGCAACTTTGCATCTCAGGGCTGTGTCGAGAATGAAACGCCTGCTGCTCGCTGCGGCAATGACGCTGACGACGATGTCGGCGCACGCGGAGTCCACCTACGTCTTCGACATGAAGAACGGGCTGGCGCCGTGGGCGTCGTGGATGCCGGTCGAGCGCACGCCGGACGGCGTGCGGATGACGTTGCCGGGAACGCTCGACAGCAATCATATGGATGGCATCGGCCCTGCGTGGCTGCTTGCACACCTGCGCGTCACCGCATCCGGCGGCCCCGGAATCGTCGATTTCGACCAGTCCGAGCTCACGATCCGGCTTCGCACCCATAATCTCCAGCTCAACGGAGCGCGACTGCTCTGGTGGTTGACGAAGCAGTTGCCAAGGAAGGACACCGATCCCGATTTTCCATGGCAGGAGACCAACTGGGCGCTCACCTGTTGTGACCTCGCGCCCATGCTGAACGAGGATTGGAAAACCATCACGGTGAAGATGGACAGCGATCCGTCGCACTGGACCTACGCCGGCACCAACGTCATGCACCTTGGCGACTGGGGCCAACGTTACGTGGAATATCCGCTCGAGAAGATCCTGCACGACAGTGTCGGCAGTCTGCATCTCGCAATTGTCGGGACCAACGCATCGCGGCCGCCGAGCGGAACGATCGAGATCAGCAGCATATCGCTCCGCACCCAAACTCCCGCGCGCCCCTTGCCGATGGACGATATCGCGCCGCTTTTGGAGCAGCAGAAGTGGGACGATGCGAGATGGCACCTCGAACAGCTGATGCCCACCGACGACCCCAGGACCAATTTCGAGCTTGGCAAGCTGATGGCAGAAGGCGTGGGCGGCAAGCAGGACTATTGCGGCGCAGCAGCTCACTTGCAGAAGGCCATCACCGTGCCCGGGGCGCGGCTCGAACTGGCGAAGCTCTATCTGTACGGGCTCGGCGTCCCCAGGGACCAATCCAAGGCGGTTCAACTCCTGGAGACCGAACCGACCGCCGCGATCCCCGAGGCCAGCTACATTTTGGGCCTCGCCTACAGCCACGGCATCGGTGTCGAACGCGACGAGACGAAGGCCATCTCCTTGTTCCGGTATGCCGCCGAGCATGGCCACGCGCACGCCATGCACGAGCTGGCGCGGCGATTGATCGATACCGATCCGGCCAAGGCCTACTACTGGTACCGGCTTGCGCGCGATCGGCTGCCGCCGGACCTGGTCGGCGCGGAGAGCTCCATGCTCGACTGGAACATCGGGAGGCTGTCGTCGAACCTCTCGTCTCCGATGCTCATGCTCGAGAACCTCGAAATCAAGCGCTTCCAGCCTCTCCCCTGACGTTTGGACGACGTCGAACGGCTGTCGGACACCTCCCGGCATTCATCGCGCGGGAATGGCGGTGGCGTCGCATTGTGCTATTGGAGGGCAGCAGACGCAGCTCCCGCCCCCCAAGCGCCACGACCTGATGAACAGCCCTTCCGGAGACAAGGCAAGACGACCGGCAGTCTTCTTCGATCGCGACGGCGTCCTCAACAAGGACATCGGCTATCTGTTCGAGAGCAGCAAGCTGGTCTGGATCGACGGCGCGCGCGAGGCGGTGAAGGCCGTCAACGATCTCGGCTATTTTGCCTTTGTCGTGACCAATCAGTCAGGCGTCGCAAGAGGCCTCTACGAGGAGACGCATGTCCGCGCGCTGCACGACTGGATGGCGGACGAGCTCGGCAGGATCGGTGCCCACATCGATGCCTTCGAATACTGCCCATACCATCCCGAGGGCACCGTGGAGCGATATCGGCGAGCGAGCGAGCGGCGCAAGCCCGCGCCGGGCATGATCACCGATCTGCTCCAGCGCTTTCCGGTCGACACCGGGCGCAGCTTCCTGATTGGCGATCAGCCGACGGATCTTGCGGCGGCGAGCGCCGCCCGCGTCAAGGGCTACCTGTTTTCCGGACCAAATCTGGAGCAGTTCCTGAGGCCGCTGCTGCAGACGGGCTGAGATCGGCCCACGCCCGACCGGACGGTCAAAGACGCTTGAGGCCGGTGACGCGATCACCTACACAGCGATCTCAGAAACATTGCCAAAGAAAGCATTTTTTTGCGATGCCGTCCGAGCCCGGGCCCGACAAGCCGTCCCATCGGGAGACGTTCAAGCGGGTGATCCTGGCCACCCAGTTCTATCCGCCTGATACCAGCACGACCGCGACCTATCTCGGCAAGATCGCCGGTGCTTTCGCGGTCGATACCGAGGTCGTTGTGCTGTCCTCGACCAGGCAGTCCGCCTCTCCGCCTGACACGAACCCGTCCGTGATCGAGCTGAAGGGCCTGCAATCGGGCAAGCACGCCATTATCTGGCGCGCGCTCGCCGTCGTCGGTCTTGCCGCGTCGATGTTCTTTTCCGTGCTGCGAACGGCCCGCAGGGACGACCTGGTGTTTTGCGTGACGACGCCCTTTACGCTGCCCTACGCCGTCGTGCTCGCCGCCAGATTGCGCGGCGCCGCAACCGCGCTGCTGATCTACGACCTGTACCCGGAGGCACTGGAGGCAGCCGGCTTCATCGGCGCGCGATCCCCGATCAACTGGCTGTTGCGCCTCTTCAACGGCATCATGTTCAGGGCGCTCGACCGTATCGTGGTGGTCGGCCGCGACGTGCCTCCCCTGCTCGCGAAATATCCGGGCGTCGCGCCCGACAAGATCGAGTTCATCCCGAACTGGACATTTCTGCCGGTTGGCTATCGGGAACTGGCGCCGTCAAATCAATTCAGGCCCCGCGACGCCACGCATCTGGTGGTCGGATTGTCGGGCAATCTCGGATTCACCCACGATCCGGTTACGGTGTTCGAGGCCGCGAAGATTCTGCGCAACGACGCCGGCATTCACTTCCTGCTGTCGGGGTGGGGCGTCGGCTGGACGCAGCTCAGGGAGCTGCAAGCGGAAGACAAGCTGTCCAACGTGACCCTGCTCGATCCCGTGCCGGCGGAGCACCTGACCGAGTTTCTGGCGGCGGCGGATGTCTGGGCCATTCCCTATCGCCGCAACATGGCCGGCGTCTCGATACCGAGCCGCCTCTACAATCTGCTGGCGGTCGGGCGCGCCGTCATGGTGGGCGCAGAGGAGCAGTCCGAGGCGGCCATCGAGATCGGCGAGGAAAAAATCGGCTGGGTCGTTCCCCCCGAGGACCCCGGGCGCCTCGCCGAGGCGATCCGCGCGGCCGCTGCGGACTTGGCCGGCGTCGCGCAGATGGGCCGGCAGGCCGCGGTCGCCGCCGGCAAGTTCACCGAAGACACCGCGCTGTCGCGCTATCGCGAGATGGTCGCGAAAGTCAGGGCCGCTAGAGCGCGATGACCGCGACGGGGCCGGGCCCTCTCTCTTGCGGGGGGCGCGGGCAGCGATTGCAGGATTTCTGAATATTAGAATAATATCGCTGATTTGCCCGACGCGTCAAGTTGCCTGGTCGAACGCAGTTGCCTGGTCGAACGCCATCCGTCGGCTACTTTGCATGGGGTTGTTTTCGACACTTTTGGCAACGCGCCCCGGCGACGCGCTTGGGTGGAAGGTGCACCGAGGCTGCGGCCGGCGTATCGCACGCTAGAACTTGCGGACCAGCTCGATCACCTCGTCCTGCTGCTCGCGCGTGATTTCGGCGAACATCGGCAGCGAGAGGATCTGGCCCTGATCGCGATGTGCGTTCGGGAACTGCTCGGGACGGTGGCCGAAGCGCGCATAGGCCGGCAGGAACGGCAGCGCGGTCGGGTAGTTGATCGCGGTCTGCACGCCACTGGCGCCAAGGTGCGCCGCCAGCGCGTCGCGTCGCGGATGGCGGATGGTGTAGAGATGGTAGACATGATCGCGCGCGGGCGCGACCTCGGGCACCACGACGTCCTCGATCTGGTTGAGGCGGGCATCGTAGATTTTAGCAGCATCCTGCCGCGCCTCGGTCCAGGCGGCGAGATGCGGCAGCTTGGCCGACAGGATCGCCGCCTGCATGCCGTCGAGCCGGCTGTTGACGCCCTCGATGCTGTGCTGGTGCTTCACGAGGCCACCATGGCGCGCCAGCATGGTCATATGCTCGGCGAGCGCGGCATCGTTGGTGACGACCGCGCCGGCATCGCCCATCGCGCCGAGATTCTTGCCCGGATAGAACGAATAGGTCGCGGCTTCGCCGAAGGTCCCGACCATGCGGCCCTTGTAACGCGCAAGGTGCGCCTGGGCGCAATCCTCGATCACCCAGAGCTTGTGCTTCTGCGCGATCGCCATGATCGCGTCCATGTCGGCCGGCTGGCCGTAGAGATGCACCGGAATGATGCCGACCGTGCGCGGCGTGATCGCGGCCTCGATCGCCGCCGGGGCGATCGTGAAGGTCGCGGCGTCGGTGTCGCAGAACACGACGGTCGCGCCGGAATGCGTGATCATCGCCGCGGTCGAGATCCAGGAATGCGCCGTCGTGATCACTTCGTCGCCCGGCTTCACCTTCAACGCCTTCATGGCGAGATAAAGCGCGTCGGTGCCGTTGGCGCAGGACACGCAATGCGCGACCTCGGCGGCGGCGGCGAACTCGCGCTCGAACGCGTCGACATAGCTGCCGCGGATGAAGGCGTTGTCGCGGATCACATTGGCGATCGCGCCGTCGATCTCGCCCTTGATGGTCTGGTACTGCAGCTGCAGGTCGGCAAACGGCACCGGCATCGATCTTCCCCTATTGGCTCGCGAGCAACCGGCGCGCCGGATTGCCGGCATAGGTCCCCGGCGTAACGATATCCTTGGTCACGACAGCCCCGGCGCCGATCACGACGTCGTCGGCGATCCTGACCGGCATGATGGTCGCATTGGAGCCGATCGACACGCGGTTGCCGATCACGGTCTCGCGCCACAGTTCCTTGCGCCCGCGCGCCGGCCCTCCGGTCGAGAACGTGTCATTGACGAACATCACGCCATGGCCGACGAAGCAATCCTCGCCGATCGTGACCAGCTCGCAGATAAACGCATGCGACTGCACGCGGGTGCGCGCCCCGATGACAACGCCCTTCTGGATCTCGGTGAACGGGCCGACGAAGCAATCGTCGCCGATCTTGCAGCCATAGAGGTTGCACGGCTCGACGACCTTGACTCCAGCGCCGAACTCGACGTCGCGGACGCCGGCCTGGTGCACTTCCGGCCGGTTCACGATGCGACACCCAGCCGGCTTAGGCGTGGCGTGAAGCGCAGCGCGACTTCCGCACCGGTCTCGATCGATTCGTAGAGCGCGGAGATCAGCTCCAGGCTGCGGCGCCCCTCGAGACCATCGACCAGCGCGGCGCGCTGGTTCACCAGGCAATCGACCACATGGTGGTAGTAGGCCTGATGGCCGAAGCCGTAGACGTTGGGCGGATTGACCGAGAACTTCTCGATCACGTCCTTGTCGGACGGCAGCTCGTCGACGAAGCGCCAGTGCCGGATCTGGTTGACGGCGAAGCCCGAGATCTCGACCGTTCCCCGCTCGCCGAGGATCGAGAGCGAACCCTCGAGATCGGTCGGCCGCGCCGCCGTGGTCGCCTCGATCACTCCGAGCGCGCCGTTGCTGAATTTGAGCGTTGCGACGGCCGTGTCCTCGGTCTCGATGCGGGCCAGGGCCGTGGTCGAGCGCGCATGGACACTCACGACATCGCCGAAGAACCACTCCAGCATGTCGACGTGATGGCTCGCCTGGTTGGTCAGCACCCCGCCGTCATAGGCCCAGGTGCCGCGCCAGCTGTCCTGGTCGTAATAGGCCTGATCGCGGCACCAGCGCACGCGCACCGTGCCGAGCACGAGCTTGCCGAAACGGCCGGCATCGAGCGCCTCGCGCGCCTTGACCACCGGCACGTTGAAGCGGTTCTGCTTGACGACGAACATCTTCACGCCGGCATGGTCGCAGGCCCGGATCATGTCGTC
>Ga0153933_1000234_pt1 | contig 24841 bp, 21 predicted proteins | sample TSNJ017MetaG_FD_102275 | JGI IMG/M metagenome (GOLD analysis project Ga0153933, IMG submission 102275) | Attine ant fungus gardens microbial communities from New Jersey, USA - TSNJ017 MetaG | ecosystem: Host-associated > Fungi > Mycelium > Unclassified | place: USA: New Jersey, Wharton State...
GCGCACCGACCTGATCGGGCAGCGCCTGATCGAAATCTGGAGCTCGATGCCGGACCTGTATCTGCTGATCATCTTCGCGTCGATCTTCGAGCCGACGCTGTGGCTGCTCTTCATCCTGCTGTCAATGTTCGGCTGGCTGGTGCTGTCGGACTACGTGCGCGCCGAATTCCTGCGCAACCGTTCGCTCGACTACGTGAAGGCCGCCCGCACCATGGGCCTGTCGAACTGGCAGATCATGTGGCGTCACGTGTTGCCTAACAGCCTGACTCCGGTGATCACGTTCCTGCCGTTCCGCATGAGCGCGGCCATCCTGTCGCTCACCAGCCTCGACTTCCTCGGCCTTGGTGTCCCGCCGCCGACGCCGAGCCTCGGCGAGCTGCTGGCCGAAGGCAAGAACAACCTGGATGCGTGGTGGATTTCGATCTCGGCGTTCTCGGCGCTGGTGATCACCCTGCTGTTGCTGACCTTCATGGGCGACGCATTGCGCAACGCGCTCGACACACGCATGCGCGGCTCGGCATTTGGGGGTGGCAAGTAATGAACAAGCCTGTGAACAAGCCTTTGCTGGAAATCGACCGCTTCTCGGTGCGCTTCGGCGAGAAAGTCGCGGTGCAGGAACTGAGCCTGTCGATCGGGCGCGGCGAACGCGTCGCGCTGGTCGGCGAATCGGGCTCGGGCAAGAGCGTCACCGCGCTGTCCATCCTGCGTCTCGTGGAGCAGGCGGAACTGAGCGGCCGCATGCTGCTCGACGGCGAAGACCTGCTGCAGAAGACCGAGCAGCAGATGCGCGGGATTCGCGGCGCGGATGTCGCGATGGTCTTCCAGGAGCCGATGACGGCGTTGAACCCGCTGTACACGGTCGGCAAGCAGATCGCCGAAAGCCTGCGGCTGCACGAAGGCATGCGCCCGAATGCGGCGCGCGAACGCGGCATCGAACTGCTGCGCCGCACCGGCATTCCCGAGCCGGAGCGCCGCATCGACAGCTTCCCGCACCAGTTGTCCGGCGGCCAGCGCCAGCGCGCGATGATCGCCATGGCGCTCGCCTGCCGCCCGCGTCTGCTGCTGGCCGACGAGCCGACCACCGCACTCGACGTCACGGTGCGCCAGCAGATCGTCGATCTGCTGATCGAATTGCAGGAACAGGAAGCCGCCGAGCGCGGCATGGCCGTGCTGCTGATCACGCACGACCTGAATCTGGTCAAGCGCTTTGCGCAGCGCGTGGCGGTGATGGAAAAGGGCGTGCTGGTGGAAACCAACACCACCCATGCGCTGTTCTCGAACCCGCAGCATCCCTATACGAAGCGTCTGCTCGACAGCGAGCCGCAGCGTTGCATCGACGAGGTGGAAGAGGGCGCGCGGCAGATTCTCGACGTCAAGGGGCTCGCCGTCGACTATCACGTGTCGGGCAAAGGCTGGCGCTCGATGTTCGGCAAGTCGACCTTCCGCGCGGTGCACGACGTGGACCTGAGCTTGCGCCGCGGCGAGACGCTCGGCATTGTCGGCGAATCGGGCTCGGGCAAATCGACGCTCGCGGCTACGGTACTCGGCCTGCAGCATCCGGCTTCGGGGACGATCGACATTGACGGCCTCGCGCTGTCGTCGCTGAAAAACGCCAAGGCCAAGCGGGCGCTGTACTCGCGCATGCAGGTGGTGTTTCAGGACCCGTTCGGCTCGCTGTCGCCGCGCATGACGGTCGAACAGATCATCGGCGAAGGCCTCGCCGTGCACCGTCCCGATGTCGACGCCAAAACGCGGCGCGATCGCGTGGGGGCCCTGCTCGAAGAAGTGGGCATGCCGGTCGAATCGATGCTGCGCTATCCGCATGAATTCTCCGGCGGCCAGCGTCAGCGGATTGCGATTGCCCGCGCGCTCGCGGTCGAACCCGAACTGCTGGTGCTCGACGAGCCGACCAGCGCGCTCGACGTGTCGATCCAGAAGCAGGTGCTGAACCTGCTGACCAATCTGCAGAAAAAGTACCAGCTAAGCTACCTGTTCATCACCCACGATCTCGCGGTGATGAAGGCGATGGCGCATCGCGTGATCGTGATGAAATCGGGCCGCATTGTCGAAGCGGGCAATACGATGGACGTGCTGCATGCGCCGTCGCATCCTTATACCCAGTCGCTGCTGGCGTCTTCGCTGATGGTGCCGCAGGCGGACATCCAAGAGAAAATCGCATGATTGACGAACGGTGGGCGCAAGCCGCCCGCACGCTGAGGAGCGACGCGGATTTCTGGTCGCTGCGCATCGTCGACGAAACCATCGACGATCACGAAGTCCGTGACGACATCGCCCAGCCGTTGCATACGCTGCGCGACCGCGGCGCCATGCTGATCGCCTACGTGGGCGCGGGCGCCGGTTATGCGGCGAGCGCCAACCTGTCGGCCGCCGGTTTGCAGGCTGCGCTGGATATCGCCACCGCCCGCGCCAAAGCGAGTGGGGCGCTGTCGCTGATCGATCATCGCGAGATCGCACGTCCGGCCACGAGCGGCCGCTATGTGTCGCCGAACGCGGAGCATGCGTTGCCGACCCGGCGCGAGTGGCTCGAGCGGCTGGCGCACGAATGCGCGGCCGCCAATATCGACCCGCGCATCGTCGAGCGTACGGCGAGCGTGCAGGTGACGCAGACCGATCAGCTTTACATCACCGGCGACGGTGTGCGCATCGACCAGCATTTCCGCTTCGTGATGCCGCAGTTGAGCGTCGCCGCGCATGCCGACGGCGACACCCAGGTGCGTACCCTGGGCGGCCACTACGGCACGCTCGCGCAGGGTGGTGTCGAAGTATTGGCGCGCTACGGCTTCGACGGTGCGGGGGCGCGTGTCGCCCACGAGGCGCTGCAATTGCTGGCCGCGCCGAATTGCCCCGCGGGCAAGCGCGATCTGCTGCTGATGCCCGACCAGATGATGCTGCAGATCCACGAATCGATCGGCCATCCGCTCGAGCTGGACCGCATTCTCGGCGACGAGCGCAATTACGCCGGCTGGAGCTTCGTGAAGCCGGAGATGTTCGGCAGCTATCAGTACGGATCGAACCTGCTGAACGTCACGTTCGATCCGGACCTGCGCGAAGAGGCCGCGGCCTACGCTTTCGACGACGACGGCAGCGCGGCGCAGAAACATTATCTGATCCGCGACGGCGTGCTCGAGCGGCCGCTTGGCGGTGCGCTGTCGCAGCAGCGCACGGGTCTGCCGGGCGTGGCGAATTCGCGCGCTTCGAACTGGAACCGGCCGCCGATCGACCGGATGGCCAATCTGAACATCGAACCGGGCGACCAGTCGCTCGACCAGATGATCGCCAATATCGAGCACGGAATTCTGATGCGCAGCAATACGTCGTGGTCGATCGACGACCATCGCAACAAGTTCCAGTTCGGCTGCGAGTTCGGTCAACTGATCGAGAACGGCAAGCTCACCGAGATCGTCAAGCAGCCCAACTATCGCGGCATTTCCGCGAATTTCTGGCGCAGCCTGTCGGCGGTCGGCAATGAGAGCACCCGCCAGCTGTTCGGCACGCCGATGTGCGGCAAGGGCGAACCGGCCCAGGCGATTCGGGTCGGCCATGCGTCGCCCGCTTGCGTGTTCAGCAATATCGACGTCTTCGGAGGCGCATGATGAGCGACTCCCTGATCCCGCACGACGCGGCCGCGGTGGACTGGCATCGTCACTTCCTGCTGCTGGCCGATGCGATCGACCGTGCGCAGCAAGGCGGCGAAATCACGCTGACCTCGTTCTCCGCGGAGCAGTCGGATTTCATCCGCTTCAACGCGGCCAAGGTGCGGCAGATCGGCAGCGTCGCGCAAGGCAAGCTGACGCTGCGCCTGATCGACGGCGCGCGCCAGGCCTATTCGACGCTGACGGTGTGCGGCGATGCCGACGCCGACCTGCAGGACGTGAGCCGCGCGCTCGCCACCCTGCGCGAAGGACTGCGCGATGCGCAGGACGATCCTCATCTGCTGTTCGACACGTCGCAATGGGAGCGCTCGACGCGCCGCGCCGGCAAGGTGCCGGAGCCGCACGCGCTGGTGCGCACCGTCGCCGAATGTGCGAAGGGCCTGGATTTCGTGGGGTTTTACGCGGGCGGCACGATTGTGCGCGGCTTTGCGTCGACCAAAGGCAGCCGCGGCTGGTACGAGGTCAGCAACTTCAACTTCAGCTGGTCGCTGTACGATCCGAGCGGCCGCGCCATCAAGACCAGCTACGCGGGCGACCACTGGAGCGACGCCACCTTCGCCCGCAAGGTCGAGCAGGCCGCGCAGCGCTTGCCGATCCTCGCGCTTACGCCGCGTGCGCTGTCGCCTGGACGTTACCGTTCGTATCTGGCGCCTGCCGCGCTCGAAGAGTTGCTGGGCGTGACCGCATGGGGTGGTTTCTCGGCGCGTGCCCAGGCGACCTCGCGTAGCGAACTGTACAAGCTGCATACCGGCGAGGTGGCGCTGGATCCGCGCGTGACGCTGACCGAGGACCTGAGCCTCGGCATCACGCCGGGTTTCAACGACGACGGCTATCTGCGCGCGAGCGTGCCGCTGATTCAGGACGGCTGCAGCATGGAGCGCCTGACGAATGCCCGCAGCGCCCGCGAGTACGGTCTGCAGCCCAACGGTGCGCTGGACTCCGAAGCACCTCTCGCGCTGTCGATGGAAGGCGGTGACCTGGCCGAAGACGACGTGCTGGCGCAGCTCGATACGGGTCTTTATATCGGCAACCTCTGGTACGTGAATTTCTCGGACCGGATGAATTGCCGTCTGACCGGCATGACGCGCTTCGCGACCTTCTGGGTGGAACGCGGGCAGATCGTGGCGCCCGTGGAGGCCATGCGTTTCGACGACAGCATGTACCGGCTGCTCGGCGATCAACTGGAGCGCCTCGGCGCCCAGCCCGAACTGCTGCTGAGCGACTCCACCTATGGCGAGCGCGCCACCGGCGGCATGCATCTGCCGGGACTCCTCGCGCGCTCGTTCGAACTGACGCTGTAAGGGGATGGGTCAAAACATCGCTCAACCATCCCCATCTGAGCGCTTCACGCTGCGCGCTTTGGGCGTAGCGGACGCGGAGCAGCTCCACGCTCTGGAGCTGCAGCCCGCGATGTTGCACGGCAATCCGAGCGCGCCGTATCCGACCCTCGAAAAAACCCGCACGCGGCTCGCGAAAGTCCCTTCGCCGGGGGTGGCCATTGCGGCCGTGTCCGGCGATATACTGATCGGCTTCGGAGAAATGATCCGTGGCACGCTGCGCCGTGCCCATACGGCAAAAATCGCGGTCGGCGTGCACGAGGCATGGCATGGCCGCGGGGTCGGCAGTGCGTTGATCGCGGAAATGCTCGATCTTGCCGATCACTGGCTCGGTCTGCGTCGCGTCGAACTCAATGTGTTCACCGACAACCTGCCGGCCCTTGCGCTGTACAGGAAATACGGTTTCGAAGTAGAAGCGACGCACCGCGCAGCGGCATTGCGCGACGGTGTGCTGATCGATAGCTACTTCATGGCACGGTTGCGTGAGCCGATGCCATTCGCAACGGACCAGAATAATGAACACGAGCAGCGAGAGGTTTGAGAGAGCAGCAGGGACAACATCGCACGTGAACGTGCGCGCATGCGAAGCATCGGACGTGGAAGCGATTGCCGACATCACGAATCAACCGGGTGTGCGGTACGGCACCCTGACGATCGGCTATCGCACGCCCGAAGCCATGGCGTCATGGTTCGCCAATTTGCCCGCGGGCGCCTTGGCCTTGTGCGCGGAACTGGATGGCCGCGTGGTCGGGTACGCCGAGATGGTGGTGGCGCGGCCGCGCCGCGCGCATAGTGCGGGTTTCGGGTTGTCGGTGCACGACGCCTACCTGCGGCGTGGTGTGGGCGCCGCGCTGCTGGCCGCGCTCGTCGACTGCGCCGACCGCGCGCTCGGCCTGCGCCGCCTCGAACTGACCGTGTTTGCCGACAACGTGCCGGCCATTGCGCTGTATCGCCGCTTCGGTTTCGTCGAAGAAGGGCGCTCGCGCGGCTATGCGATGCGCGACGGCGTGCTGGCCGATGTTTTGCACATGGCGCGCCTCGCTGACGCGCCATCTTTCGTGCCGCACTGACAGGAATCCTGAGTGCCCTCATTTTTTATCGACCGACCGGTCTTCGCCTGGATTGTCGCGTTCGCCATTATCGTGGCGGGCGCGCTAGCCATTCCGCAACTGCCGGTTGCCCAATACCCGCGCCTGTCGCCGCCACGCATCGTGATCGTGGCGAGTTATCCGGGCGCCGCGACCGAGGTGGTCGACGGCGACGTGGGCAGCATCATCGAGGAGAGTCTCGATGGCGCCGACGGAATGCTGTACTACGAAACCAGCAGCGACGGCCAGGGCAACCTGGAAATCGACGCGACCTTTTCGCCGGCCACCAATCCCGACATCGCGATGGTCGACGTGCAGAACCGCCTGAAGCAGGTCGAACCGCGCCTGCCGCAGCAGGTCGTGCAGAACGGCATCAGCGTCTTCAAGGCGTCGAACACCTTCCTGATGCTGGTGGCGCTGACCTCGACCGACGGCACGCGCGATTCGACCGAACTCAGCAACTACCTGAACCGCTACGTGATGCGCGAGCTGAAACGCGCGCCCGGCGTGGGCTCGGCGGAACTGTGGGACTCGGACCAGGCGTTGCGGATCTGGCTCGATCCGATGAAGCTGCGCGAGTATGGACTGGCCGCCGGCGATGTGAATGCCGCGATCACCGCGCAGAACGCCACGGTGACGGCCGGCACCCTGGGCGACGCGCCCTTTGTGCCGGGGCAGCAGATGGTGGCGTCGGTCACCGTCAAGGGACAACTGATCTCGCCGGAGGAGTTCGGTCAGATCGTGCTGAAGGCGAAGCCGGACGGTTCGGCCGTGCGCCTGCGCGACGTGGCGCGCGTCGAACTCGGTCGCGACGACTACTCGTTCTGGTCGCGCCTGAACGGCCGCGCGTCGGCCACCGTCGGGATTCAGCTAGGGCCGCGCGGCAATGCGCTGGAAACGTCGAACGCGATTCGCGCGCGCCTCGCCGAGCTGGCGAAGAGCATGCCGCCCGGCGTGCAGATCGAGATTCCTTTCGACAGCGCGCATTTCGTGCAGATCGCGATTCGCGAGGTCGTGTACACGCTGATCGAAGCCGTGGTGCTGGTGTTCTTCGTGATGTGGCTGTTCCTGCGCGACCTGCGTTATACGCTGGTGCCGACGGTGGTGATTCCGGTCACGCTGATGGGCGCCTTCCTCGCGATGTGGGCGTTCGGCCTGTCGATCAACGTGTTCACGATGTTCGGCCTCGTGCTGGCAATCGGCATCCTGGTCGATGACGCGATCGTGGTGGTCGAGAGCGTGCACCGCGTGATGGAAGAAGAGGGCTTGCCGCCGCGCGAGGCGACCCGCAAGGCGATGTCGCAGATCGGCAGCGCGATCGTGGGCGTCACCGCCGTGCTGACCGCGGTGTTCGTGCCGATGGCGTTTTTCCCGGGCAGCGTGGGCGGCATCTACCGGCAGTTCTCGGTGGCGATGATCGCCTCGATGCTGGTGTCGTCGTTCATGGCGCTTTCGCTCACGCCGGCGCTGTGCGCCAACCTGCTGAAGCCGACCGGCACCACGCCGCATCAGCGCGAGGCGCGCCGTGGCTTGCGCGGCTTCTTCGCGCGTGCCGCGTCGAAATTCGCCGATGGCTTCGACGGCGCGTCGCGCGGTTACCGCTGGCTCACTACCCGCACCGTGCAGCGGATCGGCCGGGTGCTGGCCGTGTATGCGGTGCTGGTCGGCATCTGCGGCTTGCTCTACTGGCAGATGCCCGGCGGCTTTCTGCCGACCGAGGATCAGGGCCAATTGCAGGTGATGATCCAGTTGCCGGCCGGCTCGACCCAGGCGCGCACGCTGTCGGTGATCAAGCGGGTCGAAGCGATCCTGCATCGCCACCCCGAAATTGCGCACGTGACGAGCCTGATCGGCTGGAGCTTTCAGGGCACCGGTCAGAACGTCGGCATGGCCTTCGTCGAACTGAAGGACTGGGACGACCGCAAGCTCAGTGCAATGGAGTTGCAGGACAAGTTGAACGACGAGTTTTCGAGCATTCTCGACGGCTCCGTGGACGCCCAGTTGCCGCCCTCGGTGCCGGGCGTGGGGCACTCGGACGGCTTTGTGTTCCGGCTCGAAGATCGCGGCGGGGTGGGGCTCGATGGCCTGAAGGCCGCGCGCGAAGCGTTGTTCGCGAAGGCGAAGACGGATCCGGCGCTGGTGGACGTGCACTCCGAAGACCTGCCCGACGCGCCGCGTGTCGAACTGACGATCGACCGGGCCAAGGCCTATGCGCTGGGCGTGTCGTTCGACAAGCTGTCCGACCTGCTGGGCAGCACCTTCGGCTCGACGTATGTGGACGACTTTCCAGACGTCGGGCGCATGCGGCGCGTGGTGGTGGAAGGCGACGCCTCGACGCGCATGACCGACGACGACCTGATGGCGCTCTCCGTGGAGAACGCACAGGGCAACATGGTGCCGCTGTCGGCCATCGCGACGCGCAAGTGGACTGTTGGGCCGGTGGCGCTGTCGCGTTACAACGGTTATCCGTCGCTGGACGTGAGCGGCCGCGCGGCGCGCGGCTACAGTTCGGGCGCGGCGATGGCCGAGATGGAGCGGCTGGCCGCGTCGTTGCCGGTGGGCGTCGCCTACGACTGGGTGGATGCCGCGCGCGAGGAAACCGTGGCGGAGAAGCAGACGCCGCTCCTGATCGGTTTGTCGTTGCTGGCGGTGTTCATGGCGCTGGCCGCGCTGTACGAGAGCTGGACCATTCCGTTCGCTGTGCTGATGGTGGTGCCGCTTGGGGTGATCGGCGCGGTGTCGGCGGTGCTGATGCGCGGTATGCCGAACGACGTGTACTTCAAGGTGGGGATGATCACGGTGATCGGGCTGTCGGCGAAGAACGCGATTCTGATCGTGCAGTTTGCCCGCGATCTGCACGCGCGCGGCTTGCCGTTGACGCGCGCGGTAATCGACGCCGCGGGCGCGCGCTTCAGGCCGATCGTGATGACCTCGGCGGCGTTTCTGCTGGGCGTGGCGCCGCTGGTGATGTCGAGCGGGGCGGGGGCCGAGAGCCGCCAGTCGATCGGCACTGGCGTGTTCGGCGGGGTGCTGGCGGCGACCTTGCTCGGGCTGGTGTTCGCGCCGGTGGCGTTTCACGCGGTGGCGTCGCTCACGGAACGGCGGCGCCGGCGTCCGGCTGGGCCCGAGCATGCCGCGACAGATGAACGCAAGCCGGATCCGGCGCGGCCTGCGCGCGCGGATCGGGAGCGGGAGCGGCAGGAGACCAGTAGCAAGTGAGGCACAGGCGAGCCGCAAACGGGCGATCGATGCGCGGCGGTGCGGTTGGCCCGCGTGTCAGTAGGCCGGCAGGCAGCGCGCGCGCTATTCGCTTAGCGGCCGGCCTGCTTCGACCCAACGCGTCAGTTCTCTGAGCGTCAAACGGTAGCGAGCGAAGTTGTGCTCGCCGAGCCGCGCAATGTCGCCTTTGACGATCTCCGTGAGCCGCTCTGCGTCTTGCGGCGGCAGGCTGAATTCGGCGACGGCTTCCTTGAGTGGATGGCCGTCGCGCACCACACGGCTCACCAGTTCGCTGATGGCGTCGCGGTGCACCGCGCGAAACAGGTCAGGCAAGCCCGTCGAGGGCGACTCGCCGAGCGCCGCGGCGATATCCGCCTGGGAGACCGGATGATGCCCGGTGTCCCGCTGTTCGGCCAGGTACCGGAGGACGCTCTCGTAGAGTTCGCGCTTCGCCATGTGTTTCGCCAGGCGGGTCTGGAATGAACCAAGAATGACTCAAGAATGAGCTAAGAATGGTTCAAGATCCAAAAAATGACCTAAGCGCGGTTGTCGGGTGCCACAGAAAGTGAAAACTGTGCCAGGTAAGTGAAAAACTGCTGACACGGTTAGTGAAAAAATCCGGGCGGCGGCCCCTACCCGACGGGAGGTTGACGTCCGCGACCGTCGCTGATTGGTCACCCGTCACGGACCCTCGGTCCATCACGACCAATGACTGCTCCCCGGGCGCTTTGAGACATCCGTTTTCAACGTCAACAGCGTAAAGCGTCCCAGAAGGTATGTCGCTGCAATCCCGTGAGCGGAGTAGCGAAGTACCGCGAAGCGTTCCGGCTGTACGAATTTCGCGGTAACTGAACTGCATATACCTTGTTGGGAAGCGCGAAAGGAGCGACATGACGAGTTTTTGAATCGGCAAGGTTCGCCCGAACAAACCATTCAATACTTAACCGCTGTCGGCGGCCATCCAGAGACCTGGTAAGGGTCTTACGCCTGGCCCAGCGGCGGCCGGTAGTTTGTATTGTCAATTTTTTACAAGCGCGTTCAGATGCGAAGAATCACAGTATTGGTAGCGTTGCGCTGAGAAGTTCTGCTGGGACACGTCGGTTTGAGAGCACTCTTCACTAAACCAGCTTGGAGGTCGAAAGATATGAAGGCCGCGCACTATTCCTCAAAGGGCCCCGCGCGAGACGTACTCGTCGTTGGCGAGCAGCCTGATCCGGCCCCTCAAGTGGGCGAAGTCCTGGTGCGCATTGCACACTCGGGCGTGAATCCTTCAGACGTCAAGTCGCGCTCGGGCGTCACAAGCTCCGCCATGGAGTTTCCGCGCGTTATTCCTCACAGCGATGGCGCCGGCGTTGTCGAAGCAGTTGGGGAAGGCGTGTCGAAACAGCGGATCGGACAGCGGGTCTGGACGATCAACGGCCAGTGGCAGCGACCGTTCGGTACAGCAGCCGAACTGATCGCCTTGCCCGAAAGCCAGGTTGCGCCGTTGCCTGACAGTGCGTCGACCGAGACGGGCGCCTCACTTGGGATTCCGCTTTTGACGGCCTGGTACTCGGTTCATGCTTGCGGAGGACTTCTCGGCAAGACGGTCCTTGTCTACGGTGCCACCGGCGCGGTAGGTGGCTACGCGACGCAACTGGCCGCGCTCTCGGGCGCACGAGTCATTGGCGTGGCGGGCAGTCGGGAGAAGTGCCAACTCGCTTCCCGCCTTGGTGCCGAGTGGGTCATCAATCGCAACGAGCAGGATGTGGCTGTTTCGGTACGTGAGATCACGGCCGGCCAAGGTGTGGACGCCATCGTTGAAGTCGACGCAGCAGCAAATGCCGGCAAATATGGAAAACTGTTGAAGTTCGGCGGCGACGTAATCATCTATGGTTCGGGGGCCGGAGTGATCGAGATCCCCTTCAGGTCGATGATCGTTGGTTTCGCGAATCTACGATTCTTTATTGTCTACAACTTGCCCATCCCGGTGAGGAAGGTAGCCATCGATGTGCTCATCCCTCTGTTGGAACGAGGGGCGCTGCAACATCCTCAGGTCGAAATTTTTCCCCTGTCGGAAATCGCGAAGGCCCACGAACGCGTCGAGTCTGGTGCGAACGCAAAGATCATCGTCGACATGCGCGGATAGAGGCTCACGATCCTCAAGCTTCAGCGCACTCTTTTCACCGCCCAAAAAGAATTCCGGGACCATGCCACACGATTTTGCGCAGATTGACGCCGTCACCGGCCAGATACGAGTATGAAGGTCCCCGCGAAAACCACAGGCTCGCCGCGTGTCGGGGGCTTGCTGCTGCTTTTGCCGCCTCCATTGTTCTGGGCCGGCAATTTTATCGTCGGCCGGGCGATGCACAACCACGTTCCGCCGATGGCGCTGTCGCTCTGGCGCTGGGTGATTGCACTCTTCTTTATGCTTCCCTTTGCCTTCCGGCCGATGCGCCGCGACTGGCTCAAATACTGGAAATATCGCTGGCGCGTGCTAGGCGTGTCGCTGGCTGGCGTTGTGTCCTTTAATTCCCTTGTCTATCTCGGGTTGCAGTCGACCACGGCGTCAAACGCTCTGCTGCTGAACTCATTCATCCCTATCCTGATCGTCCTGCTAGCCGCGATCTTCTATCGACAGCGGCTGCATATGGCCCAGGTGCTCGGACTCACGTTGTCGTTTGCCGGCGCCCTCACCATCGTCATGCATGGCGATTGGTCGAGCCTGTCGTCGCTGTCCTTTTCCCGCGGAGATCTCCTGATCTTTTGCGCGATGGTGTCCTGGGCTTTCTACACTCTGTGGTTACGCGGCTTTCCCGCAGACATCGACCGCATCGGCCTGATGGGCGCCCAGATCTTGCTAGCGCTCGTGGTGCTGGTCCCGCTGTGGCTCTGTGAGCGTGCATCCGGCGTCGCGCCTACGTGGGATATCCAGTCGATCGGTGCTTTGGCCTATCTTGGCATCTTCCCGTCCGTCGTCGCCTATCTTCTCTACAACATCGGAGTGGCACGCTTCGGGGCAACGCGAGCCGGCCTCTCAATTCATCTGATCCCGCTCTTTGGTGTCGTGCTTGCCGTGCTGTTCCTACATGAGACGGTTCACCGCTATCAGGTTCTAGGCATGGTCGCGATTGTGGCCGGTGTTGCATGCGCCGCGAGAAATCGGAGTGAGATCAAGCGTCCCGGACCTTGGTCTACCAAACCTCTCACCCCGTCATGAGCTTTCAGACTTGATTTTCAGACTTGGCAGAACTGCGCCAAAAGATCGTCCTAGCAACGTGCATACGCTCACGCTCACCGCATCATTGCGCTCGCCCATGCCGGATGAGGAGCCCAAAACAGCGGCCTGTCTATAATAGGCACAATATTGTGGATGGTTCGGAGAACGCAGAGCAAGTTGCGCCTTGGGACGGCGGTTCGCTCCAACGCGAAAGGAAAGCCCTGCAGGAGGCCCTGATGAAGGATCGCGTCGAGTACAAACGCAGCAACGAGATTCCTGGTCTCGTGCTTAGCGAGGCGCGCTTTTCCGATTTCCGCTTCGAGCGTCACTACCATCTGGACTACCATGTCGCGCTGGTGACCGAGGGTGTCCAGCGACAGGGATTCCATGGCGAAACGCTGCTGCTCACGCCGGGCAGCATCCAGTTGATGCCACCCGGTGAAGTGCATGACGGCATCAGCGCCGGGGACGAGTCTTACACACTCAAGACGTTTCGCCTCTCACCTCAGTTACTGAATGGGCTCGGAGAGGAAATCTCGGGGCAGAATCGCTTCCCTGCACTGGGCGGGGCGGTCCTTCAGGATTCGTCGCTTGCCGGTCATCTGTCCCGATTGCACGATGCACTACGGGCGGCTGCGCCGGGGTCCGAGCCCATGGAAGTACAGTCCGAATGGCTGACCTTACTTGACCGCTTGTTCGTCCAGACGCGTATGGTCAAGCCGCAGTTTGTCAAAGGCACACTCACGCCAGTACAGTGGCAGCGGGTCAGGGAGTATTGCGACGTCCACCTGGCCGAAAAAATCACCCTCGAAGAGCTTGCCGCCCTTTGCAACCTCGAGCGCTTCCATTTCCTCAAGCTCTTCAAGCAAACAGTCGGCATGACTCCACATGCCTGGGTCGTACGCCTGAGACTGGAGCGCGCGTGCTCCTTGCTGAGTCACACCGACCGATGTCTGACGCAGGTGGCTCAGGAAGTTGGCTTCTACGATCAGAGCCACTTCAATCGGGCGTTCCGGCAAGCCTTTGGTGTATCCCCGTCGAAGTATTGACATTCCAGATCGCAGCAGACGAATGGGTCTGGCGCTTCGCCCTCCAGCACTCCCCCAGCACTCAGACGAAGCTGGATCAACGCGGCATTAGCGGCACGCAGCCATATCCCAGGCAGCTAGACCACGCGCGGCATCTCATCCGCGCCGAGCGCCCCGCCGACGATTGCACCCCACCATCGCAAACCCTCAATTTTTTACAAGCGGGACGGGCGTACGTCCTTTAACTTGGAGTCATGCGGGAAGTGAGTTGTCTTTCCGCGATTGTCGCGCTGCACGAGTCGCCTTTGGCCAACAAGCCGCGTCTCACGTCAAATGCGTTTTGACGAAGCATGACCGCAATGAAGAATATGCATTGAGGAATACGAAATGACACAACGGACCTACTACAACAGCGACGAACTGACGATGCGCACGCTGGTACTCGACTGTTCGCCCGCAGACGACGGCAAGTTCCGTGTGACGCTGGCCGCGACCCTGTTCCACCCGCAAGGCGGAGGACAGCTCTCCGACCAGGGCAGTATTGCCGGCGTGAAGATCGGGCGCGTGATTCAGGAGGGTGATGAGGTTATTCACATCGCCGATCAGGAAGTCGCCGTCGGCGATGCGCTGATTGAAGTATCGCCCGGGATCCGCATGCTGCACGCACGACTCCACTCCGCCGGTCACCTAATTTCCGGAGTCGTGGAGCAGATGGGTTGGTACGCGAGCAAAGGTCACCATTGGCCTGGTGAGGGACGAGTGGTTTTCGAGCCACGCGGTAACCCACAGCCGCTGACCGCCGAAGGCGTGGAGCAAACAGTAAATCAGCTCATTGCAGATGATGTGCCGCGCCATCTGGCCGAAAACGATGGCATGAGATCCGTATGCTTCGGTGACCTGCCGATGCATAGCTGTGGCGGCACTCACGTCAAGTCCGCTGGACAGGTCGGACGTATCAAGATCCTGAAGCTCAAAGAGAAGAAAGGCCAACTCTCGATCCAGTACGACCTCGAATCCTGAATGTTCCGTTTTCACTCGTGCCATGTGCCCGTGTACGTCGGGCGTCGTGCGTCGGCACGTACTTCACCCTTAAGGAGATTTCATGAACCGCATTGAACTGGATGCTCGTCTCGCAGAACTTGGCATCGAACTGCAACCGCCGAAGGCGGCGATCGCCAACTACGTACCCACCGTTCTGGCAGGTGGCTTTTTGCACATTTCTGGACAAGTCGCCTTCAAGGACGGCAAGCCGTTTGCGCTCGGCCAGGTCGGCCAGGAAATAAGTATCGAGCAAGCGAAGGAAGCAGCGCGGCTGAGCGGCATGGCGATTTTGTCGCAACTTCGTTCGCAACTGACGGACGACCTGAGCGTGATCCGCGTCTGCTCCGTGACAGGCTACGTGCACGCAGCCACGGAATTCACGGAGCACCCGGAAGTCATCAACGGTGCCTCGGAGGTCCTCGTTGCAGTGCTGGGCGATAAGGGAAGGCACAGCCGCGCCGCAGTAGGCGTATCGAGCCTGCCGTTTCGTTGCCCGGTTGAGGTCTCCGCTGTCATCCAGCTTGGCTAATGTCATTCGCTCATAAGGCAAACGATCTAAACGCAAGCCTCGGGCTATCCGCCCGTTGGCTAGCGAATGGGTCTCCTTTTTCGATGAAAACCAACATCGCCCGGATGAACGACGACATGCGCAGATGCATTGGTGACGCCATGACGTTGGAGCTGGGACCGATGTCGAGGTGTTTGTATCAAATGCCAACGCCTTTCACAGATGAAGTCCTGCTATGACATTGCATATCGAAACACCGCTAATCAACTCCCGAGCTCTCTCACTCAGGACGGGCAGAACAGTTCTCCTGAAACTTGAAGGCCTGCAACCGGGTGGCTCATTCAAGCTGCGGGGCGTTGGTTTCGCCTGCGAAGAACATAAGCACCGGGGAGCGCGGCGCTTCGTCACCGCGTCAGGAGGAAACGCCGGGTACGCGGTGGCCTACGCGGGCCGAGAGCTTGGAATTCCGGTGACGGTCGTCGTGCCGCAGACGACATCTGAGCGAGCCCGTGCCCTCATTCGGGGCGAAGAAGCAGAGGTCATAGTTCACGGAGCGTCGTTCGGTGAATCCAATGACCACGCACTCTCGATTCTGCGCGATGGTGACGCGTACCTCCATGCGTTCGACGACCCTCTACTGTGGGAAGGTCACGCGACGATGGTCGAGGAGATCGCGCGGCAAACCGAACGCCCTGACCTGCTTGTTTGCTCGGTCGGCGGTGGCGGCCTGCTTGCAGGCGTCATTGAAGGACTGCGGCGAGTCGGCTGGAGCGATATCCCGGTATTGGCAGTCGAGACCGCTGGCGCCAATTCGTACGACCAGGCACTCAAGGCTGGGGAGCCGGTCACTCTCCCGAAAATCCAATCCGTGGCCACGTCCCTTGGTGCCAACAAGGTAACTGCCCGCATCGTGACGCTTGCCAAGGAACATCAGATCCGAAACTGCCTGGTGACTGACGCTGAAGCGATTCAAGGCAGCGTGACCCTGCTCGAAGAGCATCGCCTTCTGAGCGAGCCGGCCTGCGGTGCATCGGTAGCGGCACTCGCCCGGGTTCCGGAGTATTTCCCTGACGCTCAGCGCATCGTAGTCATTGCTTGCGGTGGTGTAGGCACAACGAGTCAGCAGTTGCTGGAGTGGTCCGATTTCTACCGGCTGGAATGCGACCCGCTCACCGCCAGTCATTCCGATGAAGTGAACTCGCTCGAGAGTCAGCAATCATGAACGACATTCTTATCAGTTCGCTTGGCGACGAGCTGTACGCCGCAGTTAAAGACTGTCGCGTGCTCGACCCGCTCACCAGTCGCTACGCCGATCTGACGATCGAAGACGCGTACCGCATCCAGCAACGCCTGAACGCCCGCCGCATCGAAGCGGGAGAACGCGTCATCGGCAAGAAGATCGGTGTGACGTCGCAGGTCGTGATGAACATGCTCGGGGTTTATCAGCCTGATTTCGGCATGCTCACCGACGTGATGCTTTATGAGGAGGGCGACTCGATTCCGGCCGCCTCCCTGATCCAGCCCAAGGCAGAGGGAGAAATCGCCTTTGTGCTCAAGCACGATCTGCAGGGACCCGGCGTGACTGCAGAGGATGTCCTCGCCGCAACCGGTGGCGTGATGGCCTGCTTTGAGATCGTCGACTCGCGCATCCGCGACTGGAAAATCCGCATCGAAGACACGGTGGCCGACAACGCATCGTGCGGCGTGTTCGTGCTTGGCCAACGCGTTGTCGATCCGCGCGAGGTCGACCTGGTCGGATGCGCGATGAAACTGGAGAAGAATGGCGAGGTGGTGACCACCGGCTCAGGCGCTGCTGCGCTTGGGAACCCGCTCGAAGCGGTTGCGTGGTTGGCCAACACGTTGGGCCAACTGAACGAGTCATTGAAGGCAGGTGAAGTGGTGCTGTCTGGCTCATTGGCGGCGATGGTTCCAGTCGCAGCCGGCGACAACCTCAATGTTTCTATTGACGGCATCGGCAGTTGCTCGGTGCGGTTCATTTGATCGATTCGTTTGATCCAAAGGAGGAGACATGGCAAAGAACAAGGTGAAGTGCGCATTGATCGGACCGGGCAACATCGGCACGGACCTGTTGGCAAAGCTGCAACGCAGTGAAGTGCTGGAACCCGTGTGGATGGTAGGTATCGACCCCGAGTCTGACGGCCTTAAGAAGGCGCGGGAGCTGGGACTGAAGACCACGTCCGAAGGCGTAGACGGCTTGCTGCCGCACGTGAAAGCCGACGGCATCCAGATCGCCTTCGATGCGACTAGCGCGTACGTGCATGCGGAAAACTCGCGCAAGCTCAATGAACTGGGTGTGATGATGATTGATCTCACGCCGGCGGCGATCGGCCCGTACTGCGTGCCGCCCGTGAACCTGAAGCAACACGTCGGCAAAGGTGAGATGAATGTCAACATGGTCACTTGCGGCGGCCAGGCAACGATCCCCATGGTGTATGCAGTGTCGCGAGTGCAGCCCGTACGGTATGCCGAAATCGTCGCAACGGTGTCCAGCCGATCGGCCGGCCCAGGAACGCGCAAGAACATCGACGAATTCACGCGCACGACAGCCGGAGCAATCTCGAAGGTCGGAGGAGCGAAGGAAGGTAAGGCGATCATCATCATCAACCCCGCCGATCCGCCACTCATGATGCGCGACACCGTGCATTGTTTGTTAGAAAGCACGCCCGATGCCGCCGCGATCGAGAAGTCGGTACACGAAATGATCGAGCAGGTACGCAAGTACGTGCCCGGCTACAGACTCGTCAATGGCCCAGTGTTCGACGGTGATCGGGTCTCGATCTACCTGGAGGTCGAAGGCCTCGGCGACTATCTGCCTAAGTATGCCGGCAACCTGGACATCATGACGGCGGCCGCCGCACGCACCGCCGAGATGTTCGCCGAGGAAATTCTGAGCGGCTCGCTCAAGCTCGAACCCGTCGCTCACTAGGGAGGAATCAGACATGAACTTCAAAGGCAAGACGATCGTCGTGCATGACATGACGCTGCGCGACGGAATGCACCCGAAACGTCATCAGATGACACTGGACCAGATGAAGGTGATTGCACAGGGTCTGGACGAAGCAGGCGTGCCGCTGATCGAAGTCACGCACGGCGATGGACTGGGCGGCAGTTCCGTGAACTATGGCTTTCCCGCTCACACGGACGAGGAATACCTCTCCACCGTCATCCCTCTCATGAAGCAGGCGCGCGTCTCGGCGCTGCTGATTCCGGGCATTGGCACGGTGGACCATCTGAAAATGGCACACGAGCTTGGCGTGAACACGATCCGCGTGGCCACACACTGCACGGAGGCCGACGTCTCGGAACAGCACATCACGCTCGCGCGCAAGCTCGATATGGATGCCGTCGGCTTTCTGATGATGGCGCACATGAATACGCCCGAAGGTCTCGTGAAGCAGGCCAGGCTGATGGAAAGCTACGGTGCGAACTGTGTCTACGTGACTGACTCCGCCGGGTACATGCTTCCCGAGGACGTACGGGCCCGTCTCTCCGCTGTCCGTGCGGCACTGAAACCGGAGACCGAACTTGGTTTTCATGGTCACCACAACCTAGCAATGGGGGTCGCGAACTCCATCGGTGCCATCGAGGTTGGCGCGACCCGGGTCGATGCAGCCGCCGCGGGTTTGGGCGCCGGTGCCGGTAACACGCCGATGGAAGTGCTCGTCGCGGTGTGTGATCGCATGGGCATTCAGACGGGCGTCGATGTCTGGAAGATTCAGGACGTGGCCGAGGACCTGGTCGTACCGATTATGGATTTCCCGATCCGCGTTGATCGCGATGCGCTCACACTCGGTTACGCAGGCGTGTACGGTTCCTTCCTCCTTTTTGCAAAGCGCGCAGGACAAAAGTACGGCGTACCGGCTCGTGACATCCTGGTCGAACTGGGGCGCCGTGGCATGGTGGGCGGCCAGGAGGACATGATCGAGGACACCGCTCTCACCCTGGCCAAGGCGCGAAATCTGGAACCGGCCGCTGCGGACCCGCGTGCGGCGTGAGTTCAGCTTCTAGGGCGATCGCGGTCTTCACTGCGCACGTTTGTTTCGGTGGGTGGACACGGTATTTGCCAGACGCGGCCTTCGACAGCACGTCGCTTTGTTGGGCTTGGAGGAAGAGATTCGATGTGTTTGAGCAGATGTTTGGATATCCACCCGGAAGTCGCTGCGGCATTAGGCGCAGGGCGACCCGTTGTGGCACTGGAGTCGTCGATCATCTCGCATGGCGCCTCCTGGCCGGGGAACGCTGAAACAGCGCTTGCGCTCGAAGCCGAAGTCCGCGCCCACGGCGCGATACCCGCCACCTGCGCGATTCTGGACGGCCGTATCAAGGTCGGGCTGACGCGTGACGAGATTGAGCGCCTCGGTCGCAGCGGCCACGATGCGGCTAAGGTCAGCCGGCGCGATATTCCGATTCTTGTTGCATGTGGCGGCGATGGCGCAACGACGATCTCGGCGACGATGATCATCGCAGACCTGGTGAAGATTCGTGTGTTTGCTGCCGGCGGTCTCGGCGGTGTGCATCGGGGCGCGCAGGAGAGCTTCGACATCTCGGCTGATCTGCAGGAACTCGCCCGCACGCCGGTGGCATTGGTGTGCGCCGGCATCAAGTCGATCCTCGACACTCAGTTAACCTTAGAATACCTGGAGACGCACGGCGTACCAGTGATCGGCTACTGCACCGACAGCCTACCCGGATTCTTTACTCTCGATAGCGGGTTCGGTGTCGATGTGCGCCTCGACGATCCTCACCGGATAGCTCGTGTCATGAAAGCCAACTGGGACCTAGGCCTGAACAACGGCCTTGTTGTTGCCAATCCGATTCCCCAGCCATTCGCGTTGCCACGTGAGGTCATTGATCTCGCGATTGAACAAGCACTGGCGGAAGCGGATGCGGAAGGTATGGTCGGCAAAGGCGTGACACCGTTCCTTATTTCCCGTGTGAATGCATTGACTGGCGGGGCGAGCGCGGGAGGCAGTGTTCAGATCGGTCTCAACAACGCCAGGCTTGCAGCCGCGATAGCGGTCGCTTATGCGTCGCTTTAGAGCCGGTACCGACCCAGACATGGCTCACGCGCCCCATAGACGCACGGCACCGAGCAAGGGACGGGGCATGGCGGCGATCTATGAATGCTGACCAAATGCCAAATCGCTTATCGACCGGTGGCCATGTCAAGAATCCGCCAAAAGGAACGACCGGTCCAACCCGCTCCGCCAGCGAATGGATCGTCCTTGCATATTGAGCGTCCGTACCGAGTTCGCTTCCGGTCGTTCCGAGCGCTCGCCGGGGCTATGCGCGACTGCCCGGACGGTCTTCGTACTGTATGAGCCAGCTATGTACCGTTTGCCATGGGTCGCCTTTCGCCCGAAAGGTCAGGAAATAAGGCCTATGCCGAGTGAGCCAAAGGAAAAACAGGAACATCGGTTGTCCAGTCGTTTTATCGCCAGCCCATAGCGCCCACGCCCGCTGAATTTCAGCCTTCGCGTCATCCTTCCTGATTCGCTTCTTTGGCTTGGTCTCATAGCAGTCCAGCCACGCGTCAAGGGGGTCGTCCGGCAAACCACCTTCGGTCATCCGACCCGGACTCGGACGTTCGATATACGTCGTGCCGCTTGGCGTTTGCCGGATAGCAGCGCACCACGAACACCACCTTTCCCCATTAATGCAAACGGGCTCCGCACCATCGGGGCGCGGCTCATCTGTGCGTCCGCAAGAGGGGCAATAAGGTTCGGATCTGGGTTGCATCTTGAGTCCGTCGTGGCAATGTTCGCAGGCATTGTAGCGACCCGCGCGGACGGCGCGGCGGGCCGGGATTCGAGCCAGCCCACCCATCCGCTTGTCGGCGGGGGGTGATGAGGGCTGTCCGCATTTTTTCAGGAGTAGCGGCACGGTTGAGGGAGTTTTTCACTTTCAGCGTCGTAGTTGGAGATGTTGAATGTCACTTTTAGTGAAAAATCGCCTGAAATTCAACAACGCATTTTTCATGAATGGTGACACCCGACAGCGGTCTCAGATCGGTACGGCCAGGTGCGCATCACATGGCGCGGCGCGCTTGGCTAAACTTGCCTATCTCGGAGAACAACACGCCAAAGGAACGCCATCGTGACACGCACTAGCCGCAAGGGTCTGCCTTGCCTTGCATCGCTCATGCTATTGACCGCCGCGCCGCATGCCTGGGCGGCGGGCATGGACTGCAGCCGCGCCGAAGGCGACACGCAGACCGCAATCTGCGCCCATCCCGACCTGCAACGCCTCGACCTCAGACTGTCGGCGGCGTACGGCAGACTGATTGGCGCGCAGTCGCAGCAGCGCGCGTCGATTCGCGAGGCGCAACTCGCCTGGCTGAAACTTCGCGATCAATGCGGCGCCCAGACGGACTGCCTCAAGGACAAGTATCAGGAGCGCCTCGGTGCGTTGCAAAACCAGTTGCGCGAGGTGGACGCATACAAGCCGGATAGCGTGGATCTGCAGGCGCTGCAGGATTTGCGCGCCGCCGTCGAGGCGATGCGCAAGACCGATCCGCAGTTTCCGCTCGAGAAGGTCCTCGCCGGTCTGGCGATCAAGACGGGGCAGACGACGTTCTCGAATGTCGGGGATAGCGCGAGCGACGACGGTGCGCATTTTCCCACTGTGCGGCCGGCCGGCGTGACGGCCGACGAGTGGAACGCCTTGCTCGCCTCGCGGATCGACGGAGGCGGCGAGAACGGCACCGCGTCCTATACGCTGCTCCATATCGACGGCAACCCGCAGCGCGATCTGGTGATCGACTCGTACAGCGGCGGGACCGGTCTGTTCACCCTCACAAGCGTCCTGCGCCGTAAAGGCGGCAAATTCGTAGGCGCGTACTTGCCCGCCAATCAGCGTATCGACGCGAATGCGCAGGCAAGCGATGCCGACACGGCCGCCACCGATGCCGCCGCCGATCTCGCCGACGGCCAGACGGCGTTGTACTCGCAAAGCGACCGTGGCGCGAATCAGGACGCTGTCTGGATCAGCTTGCGCGGACGCGTCTACGCGGCGTATCGCAACGGCTCGTACGGCCAGGACGATGTCTATCTGCTCAGGCCGTTGACGATCGTCGGCGCGGTGCCGAAGCTGACGGTTCACTACCGCTACAACCTGTTGCTGCCGAAGGTCCAGAAGAACGAGGACAAAGGCACGGTGACGACGCTCGACGACCCGCTGTACGCGGCGTTGACGCACGCAGTGGCTCAGTTGAACGCGGAGCCGGTCAAGAGCAGTGGGGACGAGACGAAGCCGCTTTGTCCGGTTCCGCCCAACGTCACCGGCGACGAGCGTCTCGAGTATGAGAGCTACGGTCCGGGTCACTACAGCTACGATATCGTCGGCGACGTCCCGGTGTGGCTGGGGCATCAATGCTATCTGGGGCGCGTGGTCGACTGGTTCGGCCGCTATTCCGCAGACGGCGTCGAGGCGCAGCTCTGGATGCGCAAGCCGGGTGACGTCGAGAACACCCGCACCTTTACGATGCATGGCGTGCGGACTACAAGCGGCGTCGATACATCGGTTGGGAAGGTTGAGGCGGACAACGGCTAGTCACGCTTGCGTGACGCCGAATGCATCCATGCCGCTACCGGTCAGGCGCAGCGTCTTTGACAGGGGCAGGGCAGGGGGAGCGGAAATACGGAGGGCGTTGAGAACGCTTATTGAGAACGCTTAATGAGGCGGCAGGCGCCGCCTCATTCACAACAATTTACTTCGACGCTACCAGAATCCACAAACGGGCAAGGTCAGCCGATCCATCGTCGCCCTTGACCGCCTTGAACGCCTGAATCGCCTTGGCCTTCTGTCCGGCGATGAAATACGCTTCGCCCAGATGCAGTTGCGCCTGATCCGGATGTTCGAGGCCGCCCTTGGCAATCAAGGCTTCCATCGTCGCCAGACCCTGCTGCGCCTGACCCGCGAACACCTGATTGAAGGCCGCATCGAACGGCGGAATCGGCACGCCGTTGCTGTCCACCGTGCTGGTCGCACGCTTGGCCGCCAGCGCCTGCAGACGCTTCTCGCGATCCGCACCGGCGTCGTGACCCAGCACGCCGGACGAGAAGCCCTGATCGATCACCTGCTTGCCTTCAGCCGTTGTGCCCGCAACGATCGCCAGCTGCGTCATCTGCATGTAGTCGTCAGCCGTCGTCAGCGAACCGGTAGCACGGCGCAGACGATAGGTGTCGATATCCAGACCCGACGAGTAACCCGGCTTGCTGCGAATCGCCGAGAACAGGTCATCCCAGTACGACTGCTTCGGGTGGAACGCCACCAGCTTTTCGAGCGCACCGCGATAGGTGGCCGAATCGTTGGACTTCTGTGCGCACGTACCCAGCAACTGCAGTTGCGACTCGTCCGGTGCATGACCGGCGCGCGCCTGTGCATCCACGGTAGGCTTGAGCAGGCTCACCACGTTTGCGCAGTCGCCCGACAGGTAGTACGACTGGATCAGCAGGACGCGCATGTCCGGGTCCGTGCCGCCTGCCTTCAGGTAGCGCTGCGCGGTCCTGATAGCCTGCGGATAGCTCTTTTCCTGAAAGTAGATGCCGGCGAGCGCCGCCGTGGTGCGCTGTTCGTCCGCGCCCGTCAGCTTGCCCGATGCCAGCAGCGTTTCGTAGGCCTTGGCCGCGGTGCCGGAGTCGCCGGCCGCGGCGGCAGCCGCACCGCGCATCTCTTCGACCATATAGCTTTCATACGGCGTCTTGTTCGGCACGGCGTCCGCCTGGGCGATCTTCGCCAGCGCGTCCTGGTACTTGTGAGCCCGGTACGAATCCTGCGCCGCGTTGAGCGGCTTGGCCACTTCGGGGCGCAGCGTGTCGGCGGCATGTGCGCCCGGCAGCACGACGAGGGCAGACAGCCCCCCGAAAGCGGCCGCGATCACGGCACGCTTGAACCGTTGATGGATCATTAGCTCTCCCACTTCCTTATTGCATGTACTGCTCGTTGCCGATCAAACCGATCTTGGTGGCGCCGACACGTTGCGCCGCAGCCAGCACGGCAGCGACGTCCTTGTACGGCACCAGCTTGTTCGGCAGCAGATGGATCTCAGCCTGCACCGGCTCAGCAGCAACCTGAGACAGCTTGGAGTTGAGCGTGGCCTGGTCCGGGATCACCGTGCCGTTCCACATCATCGTGCCGTCGAAGTCGATATCGATCTGCACCACCTCCGGCTGCACGAGCGGCGGGGGAGGGTTGCCGACCGGCAGGTTCATCTTGATGGCGTGCGTCTGGATCGGAATCGTGATGATCAGCATGATCAGCAGCACCAGCATCACGTCGATCAGCGGCGTGGTGTTGATGTCGACCATCACATCCGGTTCGCTACCGCCGCCCGAAGATACGTTCATTCCCATAATCAGCTCCTTCCTGTCGATCGGACCGGGCACTTGAGCGCCGGGTCCGATCCCATGCAACGCTTAACCTCCGCGCGGCGGCGGCTCAGTAATAAACGACACCTTGGCGATGCCAGCACGCTCGCAGGCGGTGATCACGCGGCCGATAAACTCGTAACGCGTGTTCTGGTCGCCGCGCACGTTGACTTCCGGCTGCGGTTGCATCACAGACACGGTCTTCAACTGCGTGAGCAGCGTCGCTGCATCCACATGCTTCTCGTTCCAGAAGAAATCGCCATCGCGGTTGACCGCGATCACGATACTTTTGGGCGTGGTCTGCAGCGGCTGGACTGCCTCATTCGGCAACTTCACCGGCACCGTGTGCGTAACAACA
>Ga0153933_1000235_pt1 | contig 24817 bp, 22 predicted proteins | sample TSNJ017MetaG_FD_102275 | JGI IMG/M metagenome (GOLD analysis project Ga0153933, IMG submission 102275) | Attine ant fungus gardens microbial communities from New Jersey, USA - TSNJ017 MetaG | ecosystem: Host-associated > Fungi > Mycelium > Unclassified | place: USA: New Jersey, Wharton State...
CCGAGGCGGCGCTGATCCGCGACCAGCGCAAGATTCTCGACATGACCGCGACAAGCTGGCTGTCGTTCCGCGAGTTCAACGGTCTCCTGGTCTACTACACCCACCTGATGTCGTATCGCTGTGCGATCCGCGAGGTGCGGATCGGCATCGATACCGCGGTGCCCGACAAGGTGCTGAAGATGCCGGCCTGCGACCCGCGCGATCCGAGCGTGATCCCGTCAGACGCGCAGCCCTATCTGAAGCTCGCGCCGCAGACCAAAGCGGTCTCGGTCGAGCTCACCTACCGCGACGGCAGCGTGTCGGAGATCAAGACGTTCCGGCGCTGAGCGCTGCTCTCGCCCACATTCTATCCGGCTCAACAAAAAGCCCCGGCGAGGCCGGGGCTTTTGCGCATATTTCCACAATGCTCAGTATCTGGCGACGACCGGGCCGCCGAAGCGGTAGTTGAGCCCGATCTTTCCGGTGTGGATGCCATTGATGCTGGTCGCGTCGCACCAGGTGCCGCCGGCTCCGGCAGCGCCCAGCGGCAGCACGGCGCATCCGCCGGCGGACTGATTGAAGCCGAGATACTCGTATTCGGCCTTCAGGCTCCAGTTCTGATTGATCGCCCATTCGGCGCCGGCGCCAGCGACCCAGCCCCAGATGGTACGCGCACCGGCGAACGAGACCGCGCCTGCGGAAAACGGCGGTGCAGAGACGATATTTTCCGCGGAGCTCAATCGGGTCGCGGCGCCGCCGCCCTTGACGTAGAGCAGCACGCGGTCGGACCACCCGGAATTGAGCGCGTTGGCGGTCACGCCCAGGCGCCCTGCAAAGGTGGCGTACCAATCTCCGGCGACGGTATTGAATGTTGCTGCGCAGGGAACGCCGGCGACGCCGCACGGCGCGCCCGCAATAAACGGCAACGTGCCCGAACCCGACAGGTGAAGATACCCGGCCTCGGCTTCAACGCCGGCGACGGTGTGTCCGAATTGCCAATTATAGCCCGCCGTTCCGCCAGCGATCACGCTGCCGCCCATGCCGTAATTCGCGACGCACCCGGTCTTGAGGCCAGGTGTCCCGCCATCGCAGATCGCGGGCGTGCCCGGCAGGAAGGTGGCTGCGCCCACCGTCACAGCAGATGGATTCGTCGCGTCGGGCGAATTGACGTTCTCCATCCCGGCGCCGCCCACGAAGCCGCCGACATAGAAGCCGGTCCAATTCATCACCGGAGCGGGCGGCGGCGCCTTGGTGTAGGGCCGGGCCGACAAATCGGCCGCCGACGCAGTCACGGTACCGAGAAGCAAGGCCGAAACGGCCAGCGCAACCTTCTTCATCGCCATCCCCCAAAAAAAGCATTTCGCGACAAATCAACGCCGATGAGGGTAACGGTGAGTCGCTCACGAAGCTGTGACCCGGCGGCCACAGCTGCGCAAATTGAGAACATGCAACCTTGCTGGCCAGCGACCGTTACTCGCGCGACACTTCAAGCTTGCGGAATCGGATGATGGACCAGGGCAGCACTTCCGAAACACCGGCGCGCCGGACGATGAAGGCCCGCTGCTGTATCGTCGGCGGCGGACCGGCCGGAATGATGCTGGGCTATCTGCTGGGACGGGCCGGAATCGATGTGGTGGTGCTCGAGAAGCATGCCGACTTCTTCCGCGACTTCCGTGGCGACACCGTGCACCCCTCGACCTTGCAGGTGATGGATGAGCTCGGGCTGATCGGCGGATTCCTGAAGCTGCCGCACCAGCAGCTGCAGGGGCTTGATGGCATGTTCGGCGGCACGCCGGTGCGGATCGCCGACCTCGGCCGCCTCAACATCAAATATCCCTTCATCGCGCTCCTGCCGCAGTGGGACTTCCTCAATTTCCTGCGCGAGAGCGGCAAGCGCCTTCAGTCGCTGAAGGTGATGATGAGCACCGAGGTGACCGATCTGATCCGGCGTGGCGATACGGTCGCCGGCGTCCGTGCAAAGACGCCTGACGGTCCAATCGATATCGATGCCGATCTCACCATCGCCTGCGACGGCCGCCACTCCACGGTGCGTGAACGCGCCGGGCTTGCCGTCGAGGAGATCGGCGCGCCGATGGATGTGCTGTGGTTTCGCGTCGGGCGAAGGCCGGATGAGACCGAGAACCTGTTCGCCCGTGTCGATCGCGGCAAGATGCTGGTGACCTTCGACCGCGGCGATTACTGGCAGTGCGCCTATGTCATCGCCAAGGGACAATACGGGGCGGTGAAGGCGAGGGGGCTGCCGGCGCTGCTCGACGACGTGGTGCGGATGGCGCCGGTCCTCAAGCCCGGCATATCCGAGGTGAAGAACTTTGATGACGTCAAGCTGCTGACGGTCGCGATCAACCGCCTGACACGCTGGACGCAGCCCGGCCTGCTCTGCATCGGCGATGCCGCCCATGCGATGTCGCCGGTCGGCGGCGTCGGCGTCAATCTGGCGGTCCAGGATGCGGTTGCGACCGCCAATCTGCTGGCCGCCAGGCTCGTCACTGGCTGCCCGTCGGAGGACGAGCTCGATGCCGTGAAGCGGCGGCGGGAATTTCCGGTGCGCCTGACGCAGCGGATGCAGGTGGTCGCGCAAAACAACATCATCTCGATGGCGCTCAAGTCGGGCGATCAACCGTTGAAGGTGCCGCTCGCGATGCGCCTGATCACGGCGATGCCGTGGCTGCAGGGACTGATCGCACGCCTGGTAGGTGTTGGCGTGCGGCCCGAGCATGTGCATTCACCGGCCAAAAGCTGACGCGACGAGCGCTTGTCGGATAAGAATTCATCAAGGATAACAGTCGCTTAATCTAGTCTCTAAAAGTTGCGTGGTTGCAACAATGGAGAAGATTCGAAACGCGGATCCACGGATTCCGCGGCGCCGGATGGTGCGGTTTTCTTTTGGTAAGGGTCTCTCTGGGAATGCTGGCGCCACCAGACAAGACAACCTTGGGGTGCCACCATGTCTCGGACCAGATTTGTTGCCGCGTTGACCGTGACCACCGCGCTCGGCGTCAGCGCCGCCTCGGCCGCCGACCTCGCCATGCGTCCCTACACCAAGGCGCCGGCCTATGTTGAATCGATCTACAATTGGGCCGGTTTCTATATCGGCGGCAATGTCGGCGGCTCCTCGACCAACCAGGAATGGACCAACACCGCCAACACGACCGCGTTCGGCGATCTCACCCCCGGCCAGGGCTTTCGGCAGCGCGGCAGCGGCGTGTTCGGTGGCGGCCAGATCGGCTACAACTGGCAGGCCAACAACTTCGTGGCCGGTCTCGAAGGCACGCTCGTCGGCCTCGACAACCACGGCACCGCCGTCAACAACGTGTTCGGCGCAGGCCTCGACGACCGCTTCAGCTGGCGCGCGGACTGGATGGTCACGGTGACGGGTCGCGCCGGCTTCGCCGTGCAGAACAACCTGTTCTATGTGAAGGGCGGCTATGCCGGCGTGAACAATCATCTCGCGGTGGTCGACACCACGCCGCCGTTCACCGGCTCGGGCGCCCAGTCGAACTGGCACAATGGCTGGACCGTCGGCGCCGGCTGGGAATACGGCATCACCCGGAACTGGATCGTCGGTCTCGAATACGACTACGCGTCGTTCGAGAAGAAGAACTACCAGCTCGCCGGCTCTGCGGCGCCCGCGACCTACGCCTTCGATGCGCGCCCGGTCGATATCCAATCCGCGGTGGTCCGTCTCAGCTACAAGTTCGGCCCGCTCATCGCGGGCTATTAAACGAACGGGCGACCAACGCCCGCTGCATTCATCCGTCAAACAGAGAGCCCCGCGCGATGCGCGGGGCTCTTTGTTTCGCGATGACCCGCGTCGTGTCGCTAACCCATGATCGAATAGCCGCCGTCGATCGGGATCGCGGTGCCCGTGACGAAATCGGACGCGGCTGATGCGAGGAACACCGCGATGCCGGCGAAGTCGTCGCCGCCGCCCCAGCGTGCCGCCGGCGTGCGCGCCAGCACACGCTCATGCAGGCCGGTCACCTGCTGGCGCGCCGCGCGCGTCAGGTCGGTGTCGATCCAGCCCGGCAGGATGGCGTTGACCTGGATGTTGTCCGCGGCCCATGCGGTGGCGCAGGCGCGGGTGTATTGCACGATGCCGCCTTTGCTCGCGGCATAGGCCGGGGCAAAGCTCGCGCCGAAGATCGACATCATCGAGCCGATGTTGATGACCTTGCCGCGGCCGGACGCCTTCAGCGCCGGATAGGCAGCCTTCGAGCACACGAACGCACTGGTGAGGTTGGTGTCGATGACCTTGCTCCACTCCTCGACCTCGAGTTCGTGGGGTGGCTTGCGGATACTCATGCCGGCGTTGTTGACGAGGATGTCGATCCGACCGAGTTCGCTTGTGACCCGCTCGACCATCGCGGAGACCGCCGCTCCATCGGTCACGTCGGTCGTGACGGCGATCGCCTTGACGCCGCGCGCGCTGAGGTCGGCGACGGCGGAGGCCGATTTGGCGTCGTTGCGTCCGACCACGGCGATCGCAGCACCCGCATCCGCCAGCCCGCGCGCCATGCCGAGGCCGATGCCGCCATTGCCGCCGGTGACGACCGCGACCTTGCCTGAGAGGTCGAACAGAGCGCTTGTCATTGTTGTTGTCCTTGCTTGATCCCGGCCGGACAGTGCCGGATCGCGATCGGTTCGACCAGATCGCAGGGAGACCGGCCGCTCTGCGTCAAAAGCAGTATCGCGCGTCGACCGGGCGCCTGACAGAGCTCGCATCCGGGCAACAAAAAAAAGCCCCGGCAGAGCCGGGGCTTTTGAGCTGCGATGGAGCAGGTATCAGTACTTGGCGACGACCGGGCCGCTCCAGTTGAAGCGGTAGACCAGCGAGGTCGTGACCGTCTGGACCAGCGGCCGGAAGGTGATGTCGCGGCCGTTCGAGATGTTGGTGCCGTCCGCCAGCTCCGAGATGTTCTTGTTGTTGTAGTAGGCGGCGCGATATTCGGTCTTCATGAACCAGCCCGGCGCGGTGATGCCGAAGATGTTCAGGTTGTTCTCGACGCCGGAGCCGACGAACCAGCCACCACGGTCGAAGTCGTTGGTGTGCAGGCCGGAGGGGAGAGCGGTGCCGGTGTTGAACAGCGTGGTGCCCTTCCAGTGCGACTCGGAATAACCGGCGTTAACGTAGGACAGGACGTTCGGCGCGACCAGATAGCCGAGGCGAGCGCCGACGGCCCAGTTGTAGTCGTTCTTGATGTTGCCGGCGACGAACGGACCCTGATCCTGGATGGTGCCCTTCAGGCTGCCGAACTGGCCGTCAGCCAGAACACCGAACACCCAGCTCTGGTTGAGCTGCCAGTCGTAGCCGGCACCGACGGTGCCGAGCCAGCCATCGCCGCCCTGGCGCTGGTTGAAGCCGAGGATGGGCGCACCCGTCGTGGTCGACTGGATGCCGGTGTCGGCATCCCAGATGCCGCCGCCGCCACCACCGAAGATGTAGAAGCCGGTCCAGCTCGGTGCCACGACCGGGGGAGGAGCCTTGGTGTAGGGACGAGCAGCGAGGTCAGCGGCCGAGGCGGTTCCCGTCATCGCGGCGACCGCGGTCAGGGCGAGCAAAAACTTCTTCATATCCAAATCCTCAGCGTTCGGGTCGTATGAAAGGAGCGCTTGGCCCCGATTCCTCATGTCGTTGTCAGCACTATACGGGGTTCCGCGGGAAATGCTGTTGCGGGGGGGACACAACCGCCCGAAAACGAAATGCGCGATGCTCTCCTGAAACGCGAGTACCGGGCCCCCTCCCGAATCGGGAGGGGGCAAGAAGTGTCATTAAAATCAGTGCGTTGCAGCCTAGACGTCGAGCAAATCGTCGCTGGCGAATTCGGCCTTGTCGGAAATGAAGGCAAAGCGGGCTTCCGCCTTCGTGCCCATCAGCCGCTCGACGGAATCGGCGGTGCCCTCGCGGTCCTCGGTCAAGAGCTTCACGCGCAGCAAAGTGCGCGTGGCCGGATTCATCGTGGTCTCCTTGAGCTGGTGCGACATCATCTCACCGAGACCTTTGAAGCGGCTCACCTCGACCTTGGCATTGGCGTTGAACTCGCTCTTCAGCAGCTCATCCCTGTGCGCGTCGTCGCGGGCATAGATCGACCTCGTGCCGTGCGTGAGTTTGTAGAGCGGTGGGACCGCAAGATAGAGATGGCCCTGATCGATCAGCGGCTGCATCTGCCGGTAGAAGAACGTGATCAGCAGCGATGCGATATGCGCGCCGTCGACGTCGGCGTCGGTCATGATGATGATGCGCTGGTAGCGCAGATCCTCTTCGCGGTAGTGCGCAAGCGTGCCGCAGCCGAGCGCTAGAACGAGGTCGGACAGTTGGGCGTTCGCCGTGAGTTTTTCCTTGCCCGCGGAAGCGACGTTGAGAATCTTGCCACGCAGGGGAAGGATGGCCTGAGTCTCGCGGTTACGTGCCTGCTTGGCGGTGCCACCGGCCGAGTCGCCCTCGACGATGAAGAGCTCCGATTCTTCGGTGCCGGCGTTCGAACAATCGGCGAGCTTGCCGGGAAGGCGCAGCTTCTTGCCGGCGGTCTTGCGCGCGGTTTCCTTTTCCTGGCGGCGGCGCAGCCGTTCCTCGGCGCGATCGATCACGAAATCCAACAGCCGGTTGGCCTGGTTCGGATTGCCAGAAAGCCAGTGGTCGAACGGGTCCTTGATCGCCTGCTCGACGATGCGCTGGGCTTCGGCGGTGGCGAGGCGATCCTTGGTCTGGCCCTGGAATTCAGGCTCGCGCACGAACACCGACAGCATCACGGCGGCGCCGACCATCACGTCTTCCGAGGTGACGGAGGCGGCGCGCTTGCCCTGGCCAACGCGTTCGGCATGGTCCTTCAAGCCGCGCAGCAGCGCGCTGCGCAGGCCGGATTCATGCGTGCCGCCGTCGGGCGTCGGCACCGTGTTGGTGTAGGACGACAGGAAGCCGTCGGCATCCGCGGTCCAGGCCACCGCCCATTCGCAGGCGCCATGCGCCCCGATGCGGCCGGACTTGCCGGAGAAGATGTCCTGATGCACCAGCGTGTCAGCGTGGATCGCGGCGGCGAGATAATCCTTCAATCCGCCGGGGAAGTGAAACTTGGCTTCCGCCGGGACGTCCTCGACTCCCTTCAGCAGCTCAGGGTCGCAGTGCCAGCGAATCTCGACGCCACCGAACAAATAGGCCTTCGAGCGCGTCATCTTGAACAGGCGCTGCGGCTTGAAGGCCGCCTTGGCGCCGAAGATCTCGGTGTCCGGCTTGAAGCGGGTGCGGGTGCCGCGGCGGTTGTTGATCCTGCCGAGCTCTTCGAGCTTGCCCTTGGGATGGCCACGCTCGAAGGTCATGCGGTACAGCTGCCCGCTGCGCGCGACCTCGACCTCGAGCCGGGAGGAGAGGGCGTTGACCACGGAGACGCCGACGCCGTGCAGACCGCCCGAGGTCTCGTAGACCTTGGAGTCGAATTTGCCGCCGGAGTGCAGCATGCACATGATGACTTCGAGCGCCGACTTCTTCGGGAATTTCGGGTGCGGATCGATCGGAATGCCGCGGCCGTTGTCGGTGACGGTGAGGAAGCCATCAGCCGTCAGCTCCACCTCGATGAAGGTGGCGTGGCCGGCGAGCGCCTCGTCCATCGAATTGTCGATCACCTCGGCGAAAAGGTGGTGCAGCGCCTTCTCGTCGGTGCCGCCGATATACATACCGGGCCGCTTGCGGACCGGCTCCAGGCCCTCCAGCACCTCGATGTCGGCCGCCGTGTAGCCGGCTTCGGCGCTCCCTTCGGAGCGGGCAGCGACCTTCAGCGGCGCACGGCCCTTGGGCTCCGGTGCACCGAACAGATCGTCAGTGGACTTGCTTTTAGCGTTCGATTTCAGAGGCTTGGACATGTTTCTTCAGGTCTCGCGCGAGAATTGGCGCGGCGAATCAATGGCTCAGACTATGCCACGGATGGGTCGAAAAAGGGGACGGCCGGGCCGGCGGAACGATGCCTCCGGCCGGCCATCCCCTGGATAGGAGCCCGCCCTTACGCCCGCGAGGTCCGGAATACAATGATCGTGAACAGGGCCATCGCGGCCACGACGATCAGGGATCCCACGATCGGAGCCGCGATATAGGATTCCCCGTAGACCACCACCATGGCCACGCCGGCCGGGAACACGATGCCGCCCACGATGTGCAGCCAGCCCTGCAGCCGCGCCAGCAGGGTGTTCCCGACGGCCGGAAAAAGCCGGTAGTAGAGCCCGAACAGGAAGAGAAGCACGCCGCCGACGAGGTTGAGATGCGCGTGTGCGGGCGAGAGTGTGAAGTCCTGCTTGATCCCCATTGCGATGCCCACGAGCATTCCGAACAGCAAGACGACGACGCTCACGCACATCATCAGTGATCCGATCATCCAGTGATTCCTTTGTCTGCGAGGGAGGTGCGAGCCGGCCCGGACAGCGGGGAGCTGGGGGATATCACATTCAATCCCCGCCTTTGTGACTTGATGTCACGCAAGGGGCTGGCTTACCTGTTCTTAGGCTATTGGCCGGCACAAAGGTTCAAGGGCATCAACGGGGCGGGAAGGCACCTCAAACGATGGAAGAATTTGCGCGCGCCCTGGCCGAGTTCGTGCGCCACCACCAGGCCTGGGCCGCGCCGATCGTCCTCGTGCTGGCGTTCGGCGAATCGCTTGCCTTCATCTCGCTCCTGATCCCCGCCTGGGGCGCGCTGGTTGCGATCGGCGCGCTGATCGGCGTCAGCGGCATCAGCTTCTGGCCGGTCTGGATCGCGGGCGGAATCGGCGCTGCGCTCGGCGACTGGGTCTCCTACTGGTTCGGCTATCGCTACAAGGAGCACGTCGCGCAGATGTGGCCGCTGTCGCGCTATCCGGAGATCCTGCCGCGCGGCGAAGCGTTCGTGAACAAATGGGGCGTGCCGAGCATTTTCATCGGCCGCTTCTTCGGTCCGCTGCGGGCCTCGGTGCCGCTCGCGGCCGGCATCTTCGAGATGTCCTACTGGCCGTTCCAGATCGCGAATTTCGTCTCTGCGCTGGTCTGGTCGGCCGCGCTGCTGCTGTTCGGCGACGTCATCGCACACCTGCTCGAATGGATGTGGCGGGTGGTGTGACGACTTTGGAATAGGGAATAACGTTAAGGCGCGGGGGTTAGCCCCGACAACGATACAAGCGAGCCGCATCGGGAGGACATCAGATGGAACTGACACGACGTCACGCTCTTGCCGGCGCAGCCGGTATCGCCGCCGCGCCGCTACTGCCGGCCGCTCCTGCCGCGGCCTCGGCGCCGATCGCCGCCAAGCAGGCGCCGAGCTTCTACCGCTACAAGGTCGGCGACATCGAGGTCACCGTCGTGTCCGACGGCAAGAACGTCTTCAAGCTCGAGGATTCCTTCATCCCCAATGCGAAGCGGGAGGACATCAACGCCGCGCTGGACAAGGCATTCATGCCGCGCGACATGGTGACGATCTGGTTTGCGCCCCTGGTGCTCAACACACGCGGCAAGCTGGTCGTGATCGATACCGGCACCGGTCCGATCGCGAAGGCTGCGAGCAAGGGCGCCAACGGCCTGTTTGCCGAAAACATGGCCGCCGCCGGGTTCGATCCCAAGCACGTCGATGTGGTCGTGATCTCGCACTTCCACACCGATCATGTGAACGGCCTGCTGACTGCCGAGGGCAAGCCGGCATTCCCGAATGCCGAGGTGCTGGTGCCCGCCACCGAGTGGAAATACTGGATGGACGACGGCGAGATGAGCCGGGCGCCGGCCGGCCGCATGCAGGGTCTGTTCAAGAGCAACCGCAACGTCTTCGAGGCCGGACTGAAGAAGAAGGTCACGCCCTATGAATGGGGCAAGGAGATCGTGCCGGGTCTGACCTCGGTCGAGACCATCGGCCATACCCCGGGCCACACCTCCTATGTGCTGGCATCCGGCTCAGCGAAGGTCTTCATCCAGTCCGACGTCACCAACAACCCGGATCTGTTTGCGACCAATCCCGGCTGGCACGCGTTCTTCGACCAGGATGGTGATGTCGCCGAGAAGACCCGCCGCCGCATCTACGACATGGTGGCCGCGGAGCGGCTCCAGGTGCAAGGCTTCCACTATCCGTTCCCGGGGCTCGGCAATGTCGTCAAGGACGGCAACGGCTATCGCGTCGTGCCGGCGCCGTGGAATCCGGTTATTTAGGCCGTCATTCCGGGGCGCGCGGAGCGCGAACCCGAAAATCTCGCGCCACAACTTCTGGATTCCCCGATGCGCAATTGCGCATCTGAGGTTCGATGCTGGCGCATCACGCGAGAATGACACGCAACCGTCTTGACCTAACCGGGGCGCGGCCTTATGACCCGCGCCCATGATCAACGCCGCGACCATCATCATCGCCCGCCGTCGCCGTACCTCTGCGGTACAGGCGATCGTTCGCGTTTAGATCATCGCCTCTGCCGCCGGATCTCCTCCCGCGGCGCTCTCCCTTGAAAAGACACGCGGACTGATCTGGCGGCTCCTCGATCACCCAGGGAGCTTCGACCATGTATACGCCACCGGTATTCAAGCCTGATCGGGCCGAGAGTCTCGCCTTCGCGGAAGCGCGCGGCTTCGGCATCGCCTGCGCGTGGGACGGCACACGCCCGGTGGCTTCGGCGCTGCCGTTCTATCTGACCTATGCCGCTGACGGCACGCCGCGGGCCTTGTTTCATGTCGCCCGTCACAATCCGCTGCTAAGGCTTGCGGGCGGCGCATCCTGGCTGCTGGCCGTCAATGGCGCGGATGCCTATGTGTCCGCGGACTGGTATGTGTCTGTCGACCAGGTGCCGACCTGGCTCTATCAAGCCGTCCATCTGACCGGACCGGTGCGGGCCTTGTCGGATGACGAGCTGGCCGAGCAGATCGATATGCTGAGCGCGAAGTTCGAGGAGCGGCTGCTGCCGAAGACGCCTTGGACGTCGGGCAAGATGACGGCGGCGCGGCTGGAAGCCATGAAGAAGGCGATCGCAGGCGTTGAGATGACGGTGGAAGAGGTGGAGGGCAGCTTCAAGCTGAACCAGCACAAATCCGAGACCGACTTTGCGGCAGTCGCGGGTGCGCTCGCTTTGCAAGCCGAAGCTGGTGCCCGGCACATCGCGGCTTTGATGCGCGAGGTGCGTCCGCAGGCTTTCGCAACGCTACAAACCGAAATGACTACGCTTCACGGGAGCGTGCGATGACGAAGAAGAAAATCGGCATTTTGGGCGCGTCCGGCTACACCGGCGCCGACGCGGTGCGCCTGCTGGCGCGGCACCCGAATGCCGAAATCGCCGCGCTTACCGCCAACACCCATGCCGGCAAGGCGATGACCGAGGTGTTTCCTCACTTCTTCATGCTCGACCTGCCAAAACTCGTGGAATGGGAGAAGGTCGACTGGACGCAGCTCGATGCCGTGTTTTGCGGACTGCCGCACGGGACGACCCAGGAGATCATCGCCGCGGTGCTGAAAGCCAATCCGGGAATCAAGATCCTCGATATGTCCGCGGATTTCCGGCTGCGCAACAAGGACAGCTACGCGCAATGGTACGGCCATGAGCACCGGGCGCTCGAATTGCAGGGCGAGGCCGTCTATGGGCTGACCGAACTCTACCGGGAGAAGATCACGGCCGCGCGGCTGGTGGCCTGTCCCGGCTGCTATCCGACGGCGGTCTTGCTGGCGCTTGTTCCGCTGGCGAGGGCAAATCTGATCGACGTCGACGATATCATCATCGACGCCAAGTCGGGCGTTACCGGCGCCGGACGCGGACTGAAACAGAACACGCTGTTCAGCGAGGCCGGCGAAGGGCTATCACCCTATTCGATCGGTACCCATCGGCACTCGGCGGAGATCGAGCAAGAAATCGGCGTAGCCGCTGGCTCGGCTGTGACAGTCAACTTCAGCCCGCACCTCATTCCGATGGCACGGGGTGAGTTCTGCACATCCTACGTCAAGCTCAACGGGGCCGCGCCAGACGATTTGCGCGCCGAACTGGAAAAGGCCTACGCCAACGAGCCGTTCGTATATGTGACGAAGAAGGGTGTGTTGCCACAGACGCAGAACGTGCGTGGTTCGAACTACGTCCAGATCGGCGTCGTCGCCGACCGGATCAAGAACCGCGCCATCGTGCTATCGACGCTCGACAATCTTGTGAAGGGCTCGGCCGGACAGGCGATCCAGAACATGAACCTGATGTTCGGCTTGCCCGAAACCACCGGACTGGAGCAGATCGCGCTGTTTCCATGAGTGGGGGTGCCCATCCTTGGATTGGCTGGGCCGGCGCGGCCAGATGTGTTGTAAACGAAGTGAACGAGCTCGAAAGGAACGTGCCATGACCCTCACCGATACCGACAAGAAGGCCGTCAGCGGCGCAACCAAGCCCGCCGTGTTCGTCGACGGGGCGTCCGGCACGACCGGCCTCGGCATTCAGGAGCGTCTCAATGCGCTCGGCGAGGTGGCGGTGAAGCACATCGCCGAGGACAAGCGGAAGGACGCCGGCGCCAAGCGCGCGCTGATGGAGGAGGTTGACCTCGTCATCCTCTGCCTGCCCGACGATGCTGCGAAAGAAACGGTCGCGTTGATCGACACGATGGGGAATTCGGCGCCGAAGGTGCTCGATGCGTCGACCGCCTATCGCGTCGCGCCGGACTGGGCCTACGGCTTTCCGGAGCTCGCGCCCGACCAGGCCGACAAGATCCGGACCGCGCCGAAGGTCTCCAATCCCGGCTGCTATCCGACCGGCGCGATCGCGCTGCTGCGGCCGATCGTCGATGCCGGGCTGTTGCCGGCGGACTATCCGGTCACGGTCAATGCGGTGAGCGGCTATTCGGGCGGCGGCAAGTCGATGATCGCGAGCTTCGAGGACGGCACGGCGCCGGCCTTCCACCTCTACGGCCTCGGCTTCGAGCACAAGCATGTGCCGGAGATGCAGCTCTATTCGCACCTGACGCGGCGGCCGCTCTTCGTCCCCTCGGTCGGCAACTACCGGCAGGGCATGCTGGTCTCGGTGCCGTTGCAGCTCGATGCGCTGCCGGGCAAGCCGACCGGCGCGGATTTCCAGGAGGCGCTGGCGAAACGCTACGCCGGAAGCAAATACGTCGCGGCGATGCCGTTGCAGAACGAGGCCGCCAAAGGCGGGAAGATCGAGCCGGAGGCGCTCAATGAGACCAACCAGCTCGAGCTCTACGTCTTCGCCAGCGACAAGCACCACCAGGCGGTGCTGGTCGCGCGGCTCGACAATCTGGGCAAGGGCGCCTCGGGTGCGGCCGTGCAGAACATGCGGCTGATGCTGGGGCTGGCCGATAGTTGACGGTGCGCCCGCCGTGGACGAGGAGACGCTGCAATTCTACCGGCGCAATGCCGAGGCCTATGCCGGGTGGGCGAAAGCCCCGTCCACCCGGCTGAAGGGTTTTCTCGGCCTGTTGCCGCAGGGCGGCACCGTCCTCGAGCTCGGTTGTGGCGCGGGCAATCATGCGGCCGTGATGCTCGCCGAAGGCTTTGCGCTGCGCGCGACCGACGGTTCGCCCGAGATGGCTGAAGTCGCATCGCGCCGTCTCGGGCATCCCGTCGAGGCGATGCGGTTCGACGAGCTTGACGAACAGGAGGCCTATGACGGCGTCTGGGCCAGCGCCTGTCTGTTGCATGTGCCGCGCGACGAACTGGCCGGCATCCTCGTCCGCATCCACCGCGCGCTGCGGCCGTCAGGCCTGTTCTATGCGAGCTACAAGATCGGCCATGACGCCGGCCGCGACAGCATCGGCCGCTACTACAATTATCCCTCGCCGGAATGGCTCGAGGCGACCTACGCGTCGTCAGGGCCGTGGACGCAGCTTTCGGCCGACACCAGCGAGATCAAGAGCTTTGACGAGGCGCCCGCCACGATGCTGCATGTCGTCGTGCGAAAGGGCGCAGCATAGGTGCAGCATGGGTCGTGCCGGCGCGGCTGATGCCGCGACCGGCGCCGATGGTGCGGCTCAGAGGACCTTGAAGATCGCCAGCGCCAGCATGGCCTGGGCGATGAAACCGACAGTGAACGCCAGTGTGCGGAACACCGGCAGGCCGAGCGTGTAGACGATCAGATGTGCGACGCGGGCCCAGAAATACACGGCGCAGGCGAGCACGGTCCATTTGGTCGAATAGTCGGCGGCGTTGAGGATCAGCACCAGCGGCGCGAAGATCACGAGGTTCTCGACCGCGTTGTCATGGGCGAACATCAGCCGCGTCGCCCATTCGGCGTGCGGCTTGTCGTTGCGCGAGGGATTGGCCATGGCGCCGGAGAGGCCGCGGACCTGGCAGCGGTTGAGGACGTAGGGCACCCACAGCAGCCCGGTCAGGATCACTGTCAGCGACAGCCAGAACAGTTCGCGCGTCATCGTCTCCCCCTCAACTGATTTCGAATCCCGACCCGCCGGGACGAGTGGGTTATAGCTGAGAGGGCCGCGCTGCGCTACGCGCGGACGCGGACATAGCTGCCGGGAGCATCCTCGAGCGGCGGCACGTCGGCCGAACCGACGCCGCGCGCCGGCACGGTCTCGGCATCGAGATTCTCCAGCCAGGCGCGCCAGTCGGGCCACCACGAGCCCTTGTGCTCCTGGGCACCCTTCAGCCAGTCGGCGAGCTTGATGTCCTTGATGTTGTCGTTGGTCCAGTACTGGTACTTCTTCGAAGCGGGCGGATTGACCACGCCGGCGATGTGGCCGGAGCCGGACAGCACGTATTTCACCGGGCCGCCGAAGAACTGCGAACCGTACAGCACCGATTCCGCCGGCGCGATGTGATCCTCGCGGGTGGCGAGGTTGTAGACGGGGACCTTGACCTTCGACAGGTCCAGCAGCGTGTTGTCGAGCACCATGGTGCCGGTCGACAGCCGGTTCTCCAGGTAGCAGTTGCGCAGATAGTAGGAATGATTGGACGCCGGCATGCGGGTCGCGTCCGAATTCCAGTGCAGCAGGTCGAACGAGGAGGGCGGCTGGCCCTTCAGATAGTTGTTCACGACATAGGACCAGATCAGGTCGTTCGAGCGCAGCATGTTGAAGGCCATCGCCATCTTGCTGCCCTCGAGCACGCCGGATTCCTGCATGTCGCGTTCGAGCGCCGAGATCTGGTCCTCGTCGACGAACACCAGGAGATCACCGGCCTGGGTGAAGTCGACCTGCGCGGCGAAGAAGGTCGCCGAGGTGACGCGCTGGCGGCGCTTCTCGGCGAGATAGGCCAGCGTCGAGGCGAGCATGGTGCCGCCGACGCAATAGCCGGCGGTGTGGACCTTCATCTCGCCGGTGACCTTCTCGATCACGTCCATCGCGGTGAGCGGGCCTTCGTTCATGTAGTCGGCCCAGGTCTTCTTGCCGAGCTCCTTGTCCGGATTGACCCAGGAGATCACGAACACCGTGATGCCCTGATCGACGCACCATTTGATGTAGGATTTCTCCGGACGCAGATCGAGGATGTAGAACTTGTTGATCCAGGGCGGCACGATCAGGAGCGGCGTCCGCAGCACGTTCTCCGTTGCCGGCGAATATTGGATCAGCTGCATCAGGTCGTTCTGGTAGATCACTTTGCCCGGCGTCGTCGCCATGTTGACGCCGACCTGCAGATTGCTCGGATCGGACTGGCGAATGCGCAAGGTGCCGTGGCCGGCCTCGATGTCCTCCGCCAGCATCTTCATGCCGCGCACGAGGTTGTCGCCGTTGCTCTCGACGGTGGCGCGCAGCACTTCCGGGTTGGTCAGGATGAAGTTCGACGGCGCGATCGCGTTGGTGATCTGCTGGACGTAGAATTCGGCCTTCTTGCGGGTGTGCGGATCGATCCCGTCGGCGTCATGGACCAGCGCCTGCGCCCATTTCGCCGTCAGCAGATAGAGCTGCAGCACGAAGTCGAAGAACTGATTCGATTTCCACTCGGGATCCTGGAACCGCTTGTCGCGCGGCGCGGGTTCGATCGCCGGCCTGGCGTCCGCTTCGCCGGCCATGCGGCGGACTGCGGAGCCCCAGAGGTCGAGGTAGTCCTTGCCGAGCTTGATCTGCAGGTCGGAGGCGCGTTCCTTGTCCGCCAGCCAGTATTCGGCGATCACGCTGAAGGTCTTGATGACCTCGCCGAGCTCGTTCGGGGGCTTGTCGCGGACCTCGCCGCTCTGGCGCGGCTTGAGATAGGCGGCAAGCGCCTGTCCGCTGCTCTCCATCGCCCGCGCGACGTTCATGGCGAAGGCTTCGGCGTTGAATTTCGGGGTGGCTTGGGTGTCGATACTGACGTTGCTCATCTCAAGGACATTATCGCTTCGTTTTGGGGGCGTCATCGCGCGGTGCGGTAGCGACGATCCGTCAAAATCCGATGTTTCTCGTTGTTGCACTGCGACAAAAAATGTTTAGTTCTGACATATTGAGGCCTCAGGGCTCGCATTAGTTGTTCAGGCTTTAATCGTTTCGGGCGACAATGGTTTGAACGGCTGAAGCAGGAATTGACGCAGCTTGGATGCTGCAAGGCTCGTACCAGTGCGACCCGTGTCGGCGATGTGCGGCTTGCGCGCTAGCTTGTTGGGGACATCTCGGCAGATGCCGATCAATCGGATGAAGAGGGGTCTTGCCTCCGCAGTCCTGCTTGCGTCGATGACGGCGCTGAGCGGCTGCGCGAGTTCGATCGCCGATCTGGGCGGCAGCGATACCGGTCGGCCAAAGGAACCGACCAGTTACCTGCCGGTCCATGATCTGCCGCCCAATCGCAGCGAGCAGGCGATGCAGCCCGCCGAACAGGCCAAGCTCGAGGACGAACTGAAGGCTGCGCGGGACCGCCAGGCGACCGCAGCAGCCCAGAATGCGGCTGCCACGAGCGATGTGACGGCCGCCAATATCGGGGCCGGGAAGTAGCCACTCAAACACGCCGATCTGCGCTGGCGCCGCCGGGCGTCCGTGCTAAAAGAACCTCAATTCAACCGCATATCCGGTCGCAGACCCCGCCATGTGCGCCTGAACTCGCCCTAAGTAGTTGATTCGGTGCGATTTCTGGATGAAGCCCGTTCCAGCTTCGAGATCTGGCAAGGGGCGTCGATTCTGGTGTGCCGGTTGTCGGAGCAAGGGTCCCATGGAAGATTTTTACCGCATTCGCCGTCTGCCGCCTTACGTCTTTGAGAAGGTCAATCAGGCCAAGGCGGCCGCGCGCAATGCCGGGGCCGACATCATCGACATGGGCATGGGGAACCCGGACCTTCCGACCCCGGCGCATGTGCTCGACAAGCTCAAGGAGACCCTCGGCAAGCCTCGGACCGACCGCTACTCGGCCTCGCGCGGCATCAACGGCCTGCGCAAGGCCCAGGCCGCCTATTACGCCCGCCGGTTCGGCGTCAAGCTCAACCCGGATACCCAGGTCGTGGCGACCCTCGGGTCGAAGGAGGGCTTTGCCAACGTCGCGCAGGCGATCACCGCGCCGGGCGACGTGGTGCTGTGTCCCAACCCGAGCTATCCGATCCACGCCTTCGGCTTCCTGATGGCAGGCGGCGTGATCCGCTCGGTGCCGTCGGAGCCGACGCCGCAATTCTTCGAGGCGGTCGAGCGGGCGATCGTGCATTCGATCCCGAAGCCGATCGCGCTGATCGTCTGCTACCCGTCGAACCCGACGGCCTATGTCGCCGACCTCGATTTCTACAAGGACCTCGTCGCCTTCGCGAAGAAGCACGACATCTTCATCCTGTCCGATCTCGCCTACGCCGAAGTCTATTTCGACGACAACAATCCGCCGCCTTCCGTGCTGCAGGTGCCGGGTGCGGTCGACGTCACCGTCGAGTTCACCTCGATGTCGAAGACCTTCTCGATGGCGGGCTGGCGCATGGGCTTTGCGGTCGGCAACGAGCGCATCATCGCGGCACTCGCGCGCGTCAAATCCTATCTCGACTACGGCGCCTTCACGCCGATCCAGGTGGCGGCCACCGCCGCGCTCAACGGGCCGGACGACTGCATCCGCGAGATGCGCGACACCTATCGCAAGCGCCGCGACGCGCTGGTCGAGTCGTTCGGCCGCGCCGGCTGGGACATTCCGCCGCCGCGGGCCTCGATGTTCGCCTGGGCGCCGCTGCCGAAGGCGTTCGAGGCCGTGGGCAGCATGCAGTTCGCAACGCTGATGGTGGAGAAGTCCGGTGTCGTGGTGTCGCCCGGTGTCGCCTTTGGCGAACATGGTGAGGGCTATGTCCGGATCGCGATGGTCGAGAACGAGCAGCGGATCCGGCAGGCCGCGCGTGGCGTGCGCCGCTTCCTTGAAAGCGGCATCGAAACGTTGCACAACGTGGTTCCTCTCGCCAATCGACGCTAATCCTTCCAGGTTCCTCATCTCATGGTCGCACCGCTGAAAGTGGGCATAGCGGGGCTCGGCACCGTCGGTGCCGACGTCGTTCGCCTGATCGAAACGCAGGCACGCGTGCTGTCGGAGCGCAGCGGCCGCGGCGTGCGCGTCGTCGCCGTCACCGCGCGCTCCAAGGCCAAGAAGCGCGGCCTCGATCTGCGCGGCATCGACTGGGTGGCGAGCCCGCAGGCGCTGGCCGAACACCCCGACATCGACTGCTTCGTCGAGTTGATGGGCGGCGCCGGCGATCCCGCATTCTCCGCCATCGAGACCGCGCTGAAGGCCGGCAAGTCGGTCGTCACCGCCAACAAGGCGCTGATTGCCAAGCATGGCTTGCGGCTTGCCGCCGCAGCCGAGATGCATGGTGGCGCGCTGAATTTCGAGGCTGCCGTGGGCGCTGCGATCCCGGTCGTCAAGACGCTGCGCGAGGGCCTCGCCGGCACCAGCGTCAATCGCGTCTACGGCATCCTCAACGGCACCTGCAACTACATCCTGACGCGGATGGAGCAGGAGGGGCTGTCGTTCGAGGAGTGCCTGAAGGATGCCCAGCGCCTTGGTTATGCCGAAGCGGACCCGTCCTTCGATGTCAACGGGAACGACACTGCGCAGAAGCTTGCGATCCTGGCGAGCCTCGCCTTCGGCACCAAGGTTGCTGAAAGCGCCGTCTATGTCGAAGGCATCTCCTCGATCACGCCGGAAGATCTCAAGGCCGCGGCCGAGCTTGGCTATCGCGTCAAGCTCTTGGGCGTCGCCGTGCGCACCGCCAAGGGCATCGAGCAGCGCGTGCACCCGACCATGGTGCCGAAGACCTCGTCGATCGCCCAGGTGATGGGCGTCACCAATGCGGTGGCGATCGACGGCGAAGGCATTCCGCCGATCACGCTGGTCGGTCCGGGTGCGGGCGGGGCGGCGACGGCCTCCGCCGTGGTCGCCGACATCGCCGACGTCGCGCGCGGCATTCGCGCCAAGCCGTTCGGGCGTCCGGTCGAGCGGCTGCGCGACACCACCAAGGCACCGATGGAGCGCCACGAGGGTGGCTATTATATCCGCCTGATGGCGCGCGATCTTGCAGGCACTGCCGCAACAATCGCCACGCGCCTTGCGGAACAGAAGATATCTCTGGAATCGATCGTGCAGCGTCATCCAGATGGCGTCGATGTGAACGGCGCGGCCAAAAAACCTTCACCGGTTCCGGTCATTCTGATTACCTACGCGACCAGCGAGGATGCGGTGCATCGCGCGCTGGCCGCAGTGCAGCGCGACAAGGTCATCAGCGGCCGCCCGCAGGTGATCCGGATCGAGAAGAACTAGAGCGTTTTCGAGCGAAGTGGATGCCGGTTCGCGTGAAGAAAACGCGTCAAAACAGCAGTTGTCCGACCGAACGGGTCGGGCGCAAGATGACTGATGCGATGCGGGCAAATTGGCCCGCACTGGGCTTAAAGTGAGCTGAAGGAGTACGCCGATGTCGACCCATATTTCCGTTCCGCCGCAGATGCTGCTCGAGCGCATCCTGACGCTCGAAATCGTGCGGGTTACGGAGCGCGCGGCGGTGTCGGCCGCGCGGTTGCGCGGCCACGGCCAGGAGAAGGCCGCTGACAAGGCGGCGGTGGACGCGATGCGGCGCGAGCTCAACAAGCTGCCGATCGAAGGCACCATCGTGATCGGCGAGGGCGAGCGCGACGAGGCGCCGATGCTGTTCATCGGCGAGAAGGTCGGGCTCAACGCCGGTCCCAGGGTCGATATCGCCGTCGACCCGCTCGAAGGCACCACGCTGTGCGCCAAGAACATGCCGGGCTCGATCGCCACCATGGCGATGGCCGACGGCGGCACGCTGCTACACGCGCCCGACGTCTACATGCAGAAGCTTGCGGTCGGTCCGGGCTACGCCAAGGGCGTCGTCGAGCTCGACGCGTCGCCGGCCGACAACGTCCGTCGTCTCGCCAAGGCCAAGGGCGTCGATCCCTCCGCCATCACCGTGCTGGTGCTGGATCGTCCGCGCCATGCCGACATCATCAACGGCGTACGCTCGACGGGAGCCGCGGTGCGCCTGATCACCGACGGTGACGTCGCCGGCGTGATTCACTGTGCGACGCCCGACGATACCGGCGTCGACATGTATATCGGCACCGGCGGCGCCCCCGAGGGCGTGCTGGCGGCGGTCGCGCTGCGCTGCATCGGCGGCCAGATGCAGTGCCGCCTGATCCTCGACAGCGAAGAGAAGCGCGCGCGCGCCCACAAGATGGGCGTCACCGACCCGAAGGCGATCTACGGCATCGAGGACCTGGCGCGCGGCGACTGCCTGTTTGCCGCCACCGGCGTCACCACCGGCTCGCTGCTCTCGGGCGTCAAATTCCGCAAGGACGGCGTGATCGAGACCGAGACGGTCGTGATGCGCTCGGTCACCGGCACGGTGCGCTACATCAAGGCCGAGCACCGCGAGCTGGAGAAGTTTCATCTCGACTAAGCAAGTCATTCCGGGGCGATGCGCAGCATCGAACCCGGAAACTAGAGATTCCGGGTTCGCGCCTATGCGCGCCCCGGAATGACAACAAGAAGAAACAGGAGCTCGAGCATGTCCGACATTTCCCAGGTCAAGGCGCTGGTGTTCGACGTGTTCGGCACGGTGGTCGACTGGCGCACCAGCCTGATCAACGACTTCACCAAATGGGGCGAGACACGCGGCATCAAGGGCGACTGGACCGCGTTGGTTGACGGCTGGCGCGCGGTCTATGCCGCTTCGATGGATGAGGTGCGCAAGAACCCGCAGAACGGCTACGTCATCCTCGACGTGCTGCATCGCCGCTCGCTGGAGACGCTGGTCGCGCAATTCGACATCAAGGGGCTGACCGAGGCCGACCTCCAGCATCTGACCAAGGGCTGGCATCGCCTGCATGGCTGGCCCGACAGCGTGGCCGGCCTGACGCGGCTGAAGACGAAGTACATCATCTCGCCGCTGTCGAACGGCAACGTTGCGCTGCTCACCAACATGGCGAAGTTTGCAGGGCTGCCCTGGGACCTCGTGATGTCGGCCGAGCTGTTCGAGCACTACAAGCCCGACCCGGAGACCTATCTCGGTGCGGCAAAGCTGCTCTGTCTGCCGCCGGAGCAGGTGATGATGGTCGCCGCGCACAATTACGACCTCAAGCACGCCCAGAAGCTCGGCCTGAAGACCGCCTTCGTGGCGCGGCCGACCGAATACGGCCCGCTGCAGAAGATCGACTTCGAGGCCACCGGCGAGTGGGACATCATCGCCAAGGATTTCGGTGCAATAGCCGACCGGCTGGGCTGCTAGCACTGGCCCGCGAATCATTGAAGCGTTACGGTTTGTGCCTACCTCGGAAGGCATCATGACGCTTCCAGCAACAGCAATTCCCGTCGAGGCGCCGCCCGCGTTCCTGGGCGTGACGCGCTCGCTGACCGGAAAGCTCTGGCGCGACCGGCTGGATGCGCGCGGGGCGGCGCGGGCGCTCGCCATCGTGCAGCGCTACAATCTGCCGGAGATGCTGGCGCGGGTGCTGGCGGGACGCGACGTCGAGCTCGATGCCGTGCAGGATTTCCTCGATCCGACCATCCGCAAGTTGCTGCCCGATCCGCATACCGTAACCGACATGGAGACCGCGGCGAAGCGGATCGCTGACGCTGCGGTGCGCGGCGAGAAGGTCGCGGTCTTCGGCGACTATGACGTCGACGGCGCGACCTCGGCAGCGCTTCTGACCTGGCATTTACGCCATTGCGGGCTCGATCCTTTGATCCACATCCCCGATCGCCTGTTCGAGGGCTACGGGCCGAACACCGACGCCGTCCGCGCGCTGGCAGCGAAAGGTGCGACGCTGCTGGTCACCGTCGATTGCGGCACCACCAGTATCGAGCCGCTGGCGGAGGCCAAGAAGCTCGGCATGTCGGTGGTGGTGATCGATCATCACCAGACCGGCGACGAGCTTCCCGTGGTCGACGCGCTGGTTAATCCGAACCGGGCCGACGATCTCTCGGGTCTCGGCCATCTCGCGGCGGTCGGCCTCGTGCTGGTCACGCTGGTGGCGGTCAATCGCGAGCTGCGCCAGCGCGGCTTCTGGAGCAGCGAGATGCCGGAGCCGGATCTGCTCGGCATGCTGCATCATGTCGCGCTCGGCACCGTCGCCGACGTCGCGCCGCTGACCGGACTCAACCGCGCCTTCGTCGCCAAGGGCCTGATCGCGCTGCGCCGGCGCGACCATGTCGGGCACACCGCGCTGATGGATGTGTCGAGGCTGAACGGGCCGCCGGAAGCCTGGCATCTCGGCTTCATGCTGGGACCGCGCATCAATGCCGGCGGCCGCATCGGCCGCGCCGATCTCGGCGTGCGCCTGCTGCTCGAAGGCGACGTGTCGGAGGCGGCGCGGATCGCGGCCGAGCTCGATCGCCTCAACAGCGAGCGGCGTCTGATCGAGCAGGCCGCCGAGGCGCAGGCCGAAGCCGAGGCCCTGGCTTCGCTCGGGCTCGAGGACAAGGGCGCTGTCATCGTGACCGCGGCCGAAGGCTGGCATCCCGGCGTGGTCGGGCTGGTGGCGGCGCGGCTGAAGGAGAAGTTTTCGCGTCCGGCGTTTGCGATCGCGCTTGAGCCGGGTGGCATCGGCACCGGCTCCGGCCGTTCGATCGGCGGCGTCGATCTCGGTCGTGCGGTCCGCCAGGCCGTGCACGACGGGTTGCTGATGAAGGGCGGCGGGCATGCGATGGCGGCCGGCGTGACCTTGCGCAAGGAGAAGCTCGCTGAATTCCGTGCCTTCATGGAGAACGCGCTCGCCGCCGATGTCGCCAATTCGCGCCATGAGAACGAGCTCTTCATCGACGGCGCAGTCACGGCGCGTGCGGTGACGCCGGAATTCGCCGCAACGCTCAATCGCGCGGGTCCCTTCGGCAGTGCCAATCCGGAGCCGGTGATCGCGCTGCCGTCGCATCAGCTCGTCTATGCCGACGAGGTCGGGCAGGCCCACTTGAGGCTGCGCTTCAAGTCGGGCGACGGCTCCATCGTCAACGGTATCGCATTCCGCTCGGTCGGGCAGAAGCTCGGCAGCGCCTTGACGCAAAATCGCGGCCAGCCATTGCACGTGGCGGGCTCTCTCGCAGTCGACCGTTGGCAAGGCACCGAACGTGTGCAATTCCGTGTGCTCGACGTCGCGGTGCCGGATCAGGGCCCGGCGGTGATCCGATAAGAAAATGTGGGAGTGAACATGACTGGACAGGTTGAGGGCAAGGTCGCGCTGGTGACCGGCGGCGCATCGGGCATCGGCGCTGCGATCGTGGAATTGCTGGCGCAGGAAGGCGCGAGCGTCGTCGCGACCGATATCGATGAGCTGAACGGCGAGGAGCTTGTCGCGCGCCTCACGAAGGCCGGGCGCAAGGCGATCTTCCTGCAACAGGACGTCACCAGCGAGGAGCGCTGGATCGAGGTGATCGCCGAGATCGGCAAGCGCTATGGCCGACTCGACGTGATGGTGTCCAATGCCGGGATCGGCATCGGCGCGCCGTCGATCGTCGATATGACGCTTGCGGATTGGCGCCGCCAGACCGCGATCAATCTCGACGGCGTGTTCCTCTCGGTGAAGCATTCGCTGCCGCTGATGCGCAAAGCTGGCGGCGGGTCTGTTATCATGATGTCGTCGCTCGCCGGCCTGCGTGGCGCGGCCAATCTCGCCGGCTATTGCGCCACCAAGGGCGGGGTGCGGCTGTTCGCCAAGGCCATTGCGATGGAGTGCGCCCAGGTCGGCGACGGCATCCGCGTCAACTCGGTACATCCCGGCATCATCGACACGCCGATCTGGGGCAAGATCCCGCAAGGGGCGACCGGTGTCGGCCAGAACGCGCCGATCGATATCGAGGAACGCGCAAGGTTCTTTACGCCACTCGGCCGCGCCGGGCAGGCGATCGAAATTGCGCAGGGCGTGCTGTATCTGGCGTCCGATGCGTCGCGTTACGTGACCGGCACCGAGCTCGTGATCGACGGCGGCATGAATGCGGGCGGGGTGGTGCGGCCGCAGCAGTGATAGCTCGACGGCGTCTTCGCGAGGTTTCTCAAGCTTCCGCGGAGTGAGATGTCGTCCCGGCCTAGTACACAATTGCGCACGGGGGCCGGGACCCATAACCACAGGGGCGCGTTGTTGAAACAAGCTGTGGCCCCAGCGTCGCGCAGCATTTGCCATTCGGGGTAATGGGTCCCGGCCTTCGCCGGGACGACGCTGAATTTCTTGCGCGATCTCGCACAACACATTCGCCGTCTTTACCCGCGAAAGCGGGTAATCCTGTGGTCCAACCGCGCCGGCTTATCCTCCTTGCCGCAATCGCGCCAGCACCTTCAGCCCGCCGTAGCCGTCGGCGGGCAACAGACCCATCTTGTTCTGATAGTCCTTGATCGCCTGCATGGTGTCGTTGCCGACCCGGCCGTCGGTGCCGCCGGTGTCGAAGCCGGCTTTGGTGAGCCGCGTCTGCATCTCCTGGACTTCGGCCAAGGTCAGCGCACGCTCCGAGCCGGGGAAGGGTTGGATGAAGGGCGGGCCGCCG
>Ga0153933_1000237_pt1 | contig 24649 bp, 26 predicted proteins | sample TSNJ017MetaG_FD_102275 | JGI IMG/M metagenome (GOLD analysis project Ga0153933, IMG submission 102275) | Attine ant fungus gardens microbial communities from New Jersey, USA - TSNJ017 MetaG | ecosystem: Host-associated > Fungi > Mycelium > Unclassified | place: USA: New Jersey, Wharton State...
TCACGGCAAGGTTCATCGGAAGCTCAACCGCACCGCCGAGCATCGGCGTGCGATGTTCGCCAACATGGCTGCGGCCCTGATCAAGCACGAGCAGATCGTCACCACGCTGCCGAAGGCCAAGGAGCTGCGGCCGATCGTCGAGAAGCTCGTCACCCTCGGCAAGAAGGGCGGCCTGTCGCTGCGCCGCCAGGCGATCTCCGAGCTGCGCGACGTCGACCAGGTCAGGAAGCTGTTCGACACGCTGGCCACTCGCTACAAGGACCGCCAGGGCGGCTACACCCGCATCATCAAGGCCGGCTTCCGCTACGGCGACAACGCCGCGATGGCCGTGATCGAGTTCGTCGATCGCGACGTCGATGCCAAGGGCAAGGACTCCGGCCCGGTGCAGGACAAGGAAGCCGAGGCGGCGTAAGCCGGTCTCGAGCCCAGGCTCCAGAAAGCTTCGAAAGCGGCGCCTTCGGGCGCCGTTTTTATTTGCGCATCTGCCGTGCCGGTGCCCCGGTTGCGGCGGCGCGATTGCGTGCAGATATCTCAGGCAGCACCGACAGGAGAGCTACCATGAAAATCGACCTTTCCGGAAAGACTGCGCTTGTCACCGGCTCGACCGCAGGCATCGGCCATGCCATCGCAAAGGGCCTTGCCGCAACCGGCGCGGAGGTCGTGGTCAACGGCCGCGGCCAGGCCAAGGTCGATACCGCCGTCGCTGCGATCGCGAAGGCCGTGCCTGACAGCAAGGTCCGCGGCATCGCCGCTGACGTCTCGACAGCGGCCGGCTGCAAGGCGCTGCTCGCGGCGCTGCCTGACGTCGATATCCTCGTCAACAATGCCGGCATCTTCGAGCCGAAGGATTTCTTCGCGATTCCCGACGAGGACTGGAGCCGCTTCTTCGAGGTCAACGTGATGTCGGGCGTGCGGCTGTCGCGCGGCTACATGCAGGGCATGCTGAAGCGCAACTGGGGCCGCATCGTCTTCATCTCCTCGGAATCCGGTCTCAACATCCCGACCGAGATGATCCATTACGGAACCACCAAGACCGCGCAGCTCTCGATCGCGCGCGGGCTCGCGCAATTGACGCGCGGCTCTGCGGTGACCGTGAACTCGGTGCTGCCGGGGCCGACGATGTCGGAGGGCGTCGAGACCTTCGTGAAGGATCTGGCGAAGCAGAACGGGCAGTCGGTCGAGGAGGCCGCGTCGAACTTCGTCAAGCAGCACCGGCCGACCTCACTGTTGCAGCGCTTTGCCAGCACCGAGGAGATCGCCAACCTCGTCGTCTATGTCTGCTCGAAACAGGCCTCCGCAACCAATGGTGCCGCGCTGCGCGCCGAAGGCGGCATCGTCAACACGATTGCATGAGGGGCGGCGATAGCCGTCGAGCGAGCGCGTAGGGTGGGCAAAGGCGCGAAGCGCCGTGCCCACCATTGCTTGCATAGCTTGTGATGGTGGGCACGCTTCGCTTTGCCCACCCTGCGCAATCACGCATCGAGACCTACCAGCCCTCCAGCACGATCTTGCCGCGCGACTTGCCGCTTTCCAGCAGCGCATGCGCGCGCTTGAGGTTGGTAGCGTTGATGGTGCCGAAGGTCTGGTCGAGCGTGGTGCGCAGCACGCCCTTGTCGATCAAATCGGCGACATCGTTGAGCAGATGATGCTGCGCGATCATGTCTGGTGTCTGGAACGAGGAGCGCGTGAACATCGATTCCCAGTGCACCGAGACTGCCTTGCCCTTGAAGGCTGCGACGTTGAACTCCGCCGGATCGTCGATCAGGCCGAACTTGCCCTGCGGCGCGATGAACTCGGCGATGCCCTTGTAGTGCTGGTCGGTGAAGGTGAGGCTGGCGACGAGCCCGACCGGCGGCAGCTTCAACTTCTCGATCTGCTCCTTCATTGGCCTGGAGTGATCGATCACGGCATGCGCGCCGAGGTCGAGGCACCATTTCTGCGACTCCGGCCGCGTCGCGGTCGCAACCACGGTGAGCCCGGTGAGGCGGCGCGCGAGCTGGATCAGGATCGAGCCGACGCCGCCAGCGCCGCCGGTGATCAAGAGCGTGCGTGCATCGAGGCTCTTGCCCGGCACCGCGCCAAGCCGGTCGAACAGCAGCTCCCAGGCGGTGATCGAGGTCAGCGGCAGCGCCGCGGCCTGCGCGAACGACAGCGATTTCGGCTTGGCACCGACGATGCGTTCGTCGACCAGATGGAACTCCGAATTGGTGCCCTGGCGCTGGATCGAGCCGGCGTAGAACACCTCGTCGCCCACCTTGAACAGGCTGACGTCGGGACCGACGGCGTCGACCACGCCGGCGGCGTCGAAGCCGAGGATCTTGTACTCGCCCTCCGCCGGCGCCGCGCGCTTGCGGACCTTGTAGTCGACCGGATTGGCCGAGATCGCCTTCACCGCGACCCTGATGTCGCGCCCCTTCGGCTCCGGTTTTGCGATCTCGATATCGACAAGCGCGTCCGCCGCCTCGATCGGCAGCGACTTTTGGTATCCGACGGCCTTCATGCCTTTTCTCCATTGGTGGCAATTGCCTGCCATCTAACTGTCGCGCTGGCATCAAATTGGCAAGTACTGTAAAATCAGGGAACTAGTCCCTGTTTGGATACTATTGGGAAATTCCCGGGAAATTCGCATGAAACGGAAGAATTTCGCGCGCCGGCCGGGCTGCGCGGTCGAGGCGGCACTCGACCTGATCGACGGCAAATGGAAGGGCGTGATCCTGTATCATTTGCAGGCCGGCACCCAGCGCTTCGGTGAATTGCGGCGGCGGATGCCCGGCATCACCCAGCGCATGCTGACCAAGCAGCTGCGCGCGCTCGAGGACGACAAGCTCGTCATCCGCAAGGTCTATGCCGAGGTGCCGCCGCGGGTCGAATACACCTTGTCCGAGCTCGGCGAGAGCCTGCGCCCGGTGATCGATATCCTGAAGGTCTGGGGCGAGGGCCATCAGGACCGGCTGTCCTGCGCGCCCGAGCCGGTCGTCGTGCGCAAACCAAAGCGCGCCGCGTAAGCCGAGACACGATTGCGAAGGGGAGGCCGGGAGCAGGGTGCCGCTCCCGGCCTTGTCACATCAGACGATCAGACTGCGTTACCAGGCAACCTGCGTACGCATCGCGATCGCGTCGAACTTCGAGCCCGCATCGAGGGTGGAGACCGCCGAAGCCTGCTTGGAGATGTCGCCATGCAGGTAGTCCAGCATGAAGCGAACGTTGTTGTTGACGTACCAGTTCAGCGCGAGGGTGTAGACGTTCTGGCGTCCGCCCGCGATGCCGGCCGCGGTCGCAAGCTGATCGTTCAGGTTCATCGTGCTGAAGCGTCCGGCGATTTCCCAGGCGCCCCAGCCGCCGCCGGCGAGCGAGAACGGGTTCGCCGGCTTGATGCCGCCATAGGCGGCCGCCGACGAATTATAGGCGTGCGTCTCGCCGGTCAGCACGTAGCCGACCTGCGCGTAGCCGCCGTCGAACTTCAGGCTCGGTGCGCCGAATGGCGGCAGCCCGGTGTTCGCCGTGCGGTCGATATTGAACCAGTAGTACTCACCCTGCGCGATGAGCGAGCCGTAGGTCGCCGCCGCTTCGACGCCGTAGACCTGCGCGCCCGAGACGTTGGCGATTGCACCGGTCGAAATCAGCGTCGTCGGATCGATGCGCAGCTCGGGCCGATCGCTGAGCGTCAGCGTTTGCGCCTGCGTCAGCAGGTTGCGCGGCGGCTGGATCAGCCACTCCGCGTCGGCGCCGATATGCACCGAGTAATCCCTGCCGCTGACCGGGTTGCCGGCGATACGGGCGATTGCGCCATATTGCTCGGATGTCCCGGCCGGTGCCGCTGACGACGCGGAGTGGATCGCGCCTGTGGTCGGTCCGGTGACATAGCTGCCCATCCAGAGCTGGTCGTTCCACCAGCGGGTGCCGGCGCCCGAACGGAAGTCGCCGGCCGCGATGTTCTGCGCAATGATGCCGGACGACGCGCGCTCCATGAACATGATGTCGTTGGAGCTGGTCGATTCGTCCATCGTCCAGAGCATGTCCATGATGCCGCCTTCGATCGCCATCTTGCCGCCGAATGGCTTGAAGCCGGTGTAGCTCAGGAAGGCGTTCTCGACACCCGATGTGCCGCCGCCGGGCAGGAAGCCGACCGAGGTCGCGCCTGCCGCGCCGGTGCCGCCGAAGCCGTCGGACGATCCGCCGAAGTCATAGATCAGCGAGTAATTCCAGTCGCTGAGGAATTTGCCGGCGATGCCGATGCGCGCGCGGCGGAGGTTCTCGCCGCTGTCGAGCTTTTGCGGCGCGGTCGCGGCCGTGTCGGGCCGATAGTTGTAGCCGCCGACATCGTAGTGAATGCGGCCGACGATGGCGATGCAGTTCTGGTCGTCAGCGGTGCAGATCGTGGGCCGGTTGTTCGGCATCGACACCACGACGCCGGACGCCATGACCGGACCCTTGACCGGCAGGGCGGCCTGGGCGTTGGCGACGCTCGTCGCCTTGGCATCGGCTGCCTTGGCGTCCGCCGCCTTGGCATGGGCATTGGCGGCCGCCGCGCTGGCGGTGTTCGCATCGCTCTGCTTCTGCAGCTTGTCGAGCTTCTGCTCGAGCATGTGCAGTTGCTGCTTGAGCAGGGCGATCTCCGCATCGCTGTTGGCGGATTGCGAATGCGCCGGCGAGGTCGCCAGAGCCCCCGCCAGTCCAAGTCCTATCGTGACTGCACCAAATCTTGTCGCACCCATTTGACGCTCCCCAGTTGTGTTTGCATTCCCCGCTCACCGAAAGACTTGAGTCGTAGGAGCCTTGCGTGACCGACGCGCGACAGCCCAGGACCGTGATCGCAGTTCCGCTTGTTGTGGACGTGCAACAGGCGAAGCCACGCAGTGAGATGACATCGATCATATGAGATTGGCGGCGGCCTTCAATCCGCATGCAGCGGGTTTTGCACCGAGCGGCCGGGGCACGAGATATTGAGCCGGATACCCTTCATTTGGCCTGCGAACGCGCCTATATTCCGGCGTTTTCCGAAAGAGGTGAGAATGCTCCGACTGATCCGCTCTGCCGCAATTCCGGTGCTTTGCACGCTGGCCGTCGCCGTGAGTCTTTGCCAGAGTCTTGGCCAGGCCGAGGCGCAGGAGCGCCGCGTGCCATCCTCGCAGGCGGAGCTTCAGCTGTCCTACGCGCCGATCGTGCAGCGGGTGCAGCCGGCGGTGGTCAATGTCTATGCCGCCAAGACCATCCAGAACAGCAACCCGCTGCTGGACGATCCGATCTTCCGCCGCTTCTTCGGCGTGCCGGGCCAGCAGCCGGAGCAGATGCAGCGTTCGCTTGGCTCGGGCGTGATGGTCGATCCATCCGGCCTCGTCGTCACCAACAATCACGTGATCGAAGGCGCCGACCAGGTGAAGGTCTCGCTCGCCGACAAGCGCGAATATGAGGCCGAGATCGTGCTGAAGGACACCCGCAGCGACCTCGCGGTGCTCCGCCTCAAGGACACCAACGGCGACAAGTTCGCGACGCTGGATTTCGCCAATTCCGACGGGCTGCAGGTCGGCGACGTCGTGCTCGCGATCGGCAATCCGTTCGGTGTCGGCCAGACCGTCACCCACGGCATCATCTCGGCGCTGGCGCGCACCCAGGTCGGCATCACCGACTACCAGTTCTTCATCCAGACCGACGCCGCGATCAATCCCGGCAATTCCGGCGGCGCGCTGGTCGACATGACCGGGCGGCTCGCCGGCATCAACACCGCGATCTTCTCGCGCTCCGGCGGCTCGCAGGGCATCGGCTTTGCGATCCCGGCCAACATGGTGCGCGTCGTGGTGGCCTCCGCCAAGAGCGGCGGCAAGGCGGTGAAGCGGCCTTGGCTCGGCGCGCGCCTGCAGGCGGTGACGCCCGAGATCGCCGAGACGCTGGGCCTGAAGCTGCCGAGCGGCGCGCTGGTCGCCAATGTCGCGCCGAACAGTCCGGCCTCGAAGGCCGGGCTGAAGCTGTCCGACCTGATCGTTGCGATCGATGGCCAGCCGATCGACGATCCCAATGCGTTCGACTACCGGTTTGCCACGAGGCCGCTCGGCGGCACCGCGCAGATCGACGTGCAGCGCGGCGGCAAGGCGATCAAGCTCACCGTGCCGCTGGAGACCGCGCCCGACACCGGCCGCGACGAGATCGTGCTGACCGCGCGCTCGCCGTTCCAGGGCGCCAGGGTCGCCAATATCTCGCCGGCGCTGGCCGACGAGCTGCATCTCGATGCCGGCACCGAAGGCGTCGTTGTGACCGATCTCGCCGATGACGGCACCGCGGCCAATGTCGGCTTCCAGAAGGGCGACATCATCCTCGCGGTCAACAATGAGAAGATCACGCGGACCAGAGATCTCGAGAAGGCATCGAAGACGGGGACGCGGGTCTGGCGGATCACGCTGCTGCGCGCCGGCCAGCAGATCAACGTGACGCTCGGAGGATGAGCCCGAAACAACCGCGCGACGCAGCCAACCTGTTTGCCGCGGCGGGATTGGAGCAGGACGCGCCGCATCCGCTGCCGGACCGGCTGCGCCCGCGGACGCTTGCCGACGTCGTCGGCCAGGACCACATCCTCGGTCCCGACGGCGCGCTGACCCGGATGCTGGAGACGCGCACGCTGGGCTCGCTGGTGTTCTGGGGGCCTCCCGGCACCGGCAAGACCACCGTGGCGCGGCTCCTGGCCGACGCCACCGAGCTGCATTTCGAGCAGATCTCGGCGGTGTTCTCCGGCGTCGCCGACCTGAAGAAGGCGTTCGACGCCGCCCGCGCCCGCCGTGAGACCGGCAAGGGCACGCTCTTGTTCGTCGACGAGGTGCATCGCTTCAACCGCGCGCAGCAGGATTCCTTCCTGCCCGTGATGGAGGACGGCACCGTGGTGCTGGTCGGCGCCACCACGGAGAATCCGTCCTTCGAGCTCAACGCGGCGCTGTTGTCGCGCGCCCGGGTGCTGGTGTTTCACTCGCTCGATGCGGCCGCGATCGAACGGCTGTTTGCCAATGCCGAAAAGATCGAGGGCAAGGCGTTGCCGCTCGACGCCGAGGCACGCGCGGTGCTGGTGCGGATGGCCGATGGCGATGGCCGCGCCTCGCTGACCCTGGCCGAAGAGGTCTGGCGCGCCGCGCGCAAGGGCGAGGTGTTCGACGCCGCGCAGTTGCAGGAGATCCTGCAACGCCGCGCGCCGATCTACGACAAGTCGGCCGACGGCCACTACAACCTGATCTCGGCGCTGCATAAATCGGTGCGCGGCTCCGATCCGGACGCCGCGCTGTATTATCTCGCCCGCATGTTCGACGCCGGCGAGGATCCGCTGTTCCTGGCGCGGCGCGTGGTGCGCATGGCGATCGAGGATATCGGGCTTGCCGACCCGCAGGCGCTGGTGATCTGCAACGCCGCCAAGGACGCCTATGACTTCCTGGGATCGCCGGAGGGCGAGCTCGCGATCGCGCAGGCCGTGATCTATCTCGCCACCGCGCCGAAATCGAATGCCGCCTACACCGCGTTTGGTGCTGCGATGCAGACGGCAAAGCAGGGCGGCTCGTTGCTGCCGCCCAAGCACATCCTGAATTCGCCGACCAAACTGATGAAGTCGGAGGGCTACGGCTCCGGCTACCAATACGACCACGACATGCCCGACGCGTTCTCCGGCCAGGATTATTTCCCGGAAGCGCTGGGCCGCCAGACCTTCTACGATCCGCCCGACCGCGGCTTCGAGCGCGAGATCCGCAAGCGGCTGGACTATTGGGAGCGGCTGCGCAAGGAGCGGGGTGGCAGGTAACGCCTCATCATGTTTTTTCGCCGCCGATCGCTGTTTGTTTGGCGCAGCGAGACCGAAATTGCAGGATTTGCGCCGATTCGTCGATCCATACGTTCGAATTACTGTTTACGTAAGTCGTAAAATTCGTTATCGGTAGCGCTTGTGATTGTCAGCTATCGGGACAAAGCTACCGCGCGATTTGCCTCCGGACGACACGTCAAGGAGTTCTCGGGTTTCGCGCGGCAGGCCGAGATGCGTCTTGACCGACTGAACGCAGCCACATGCCTTGCGGACCTCGCGGCGTTGCCGGGCAACCGCCTTGAGACGCTCAAGGGCAACCGGTCCGGACAGTTCTCGATTCGCATCAACGATCAGTGGCGGATCTGCTTTGCGTGGCCTGACGGATCGCCGGGCCCCACGGAAGTTGAAATCGTCGACTACCATTAAGAGAAGCCCATCATGCCCCGTACACCCATCCATCCCGGCGAACATCTGGCAGAAGAGCTGCGCGAGCTTGGCATCACCGCGGCGGAGCTCTCGCGTCAGATCGATGTTCCGGTGAACCGCATTACCGGCATCATACATGGTCAGCGCGGCATCACCGCCGACACCGCCCTGCGCCTCGGCCACTGGTTTGGCACCACGCCACAGTTCTGGATGAATCTGCAGCAGATTTACGAGCTGCGGCTTGCGGAAAACGAGGTCGGATCGAAGATCGCTGCGCTGCCGCGCCGTGTCAGCCGCGCGACATCGCGCAAACTTGGAAAAGCCTCATGAGCCGCCGCGTCAAGAGACCTCTCCGCCCAGCGGGCGATCGCCCCAAGGGCGATCGTCCCAAAGGGGGCGCGCGTCCTCATCGCGGCTCGGCGGCCGAGCGGGCACCGCCACGTCGTCCGGACGGCAAGCCGGTGGCGCGCTTTGCCGACAAGCCGCGTGCGCCCAAGCCGTTCGTGCCGGAGCCGGAGAAGCATGTCGCCGAGCCGCCGCCGTTGCCGACCAAGGTCCAGACCGTGGTCGTCACCGCGGACGAGAACAACATGCGGGTCGATCGCTTCCTCGAGGCGCGGTTTCCGGGCCTGTCGTTCTCCCACATCCAGCGCATCGTTCGGAAGGGCGAGTTGCGCGTCAACGGCAAGCGCGCCGACAGCAAGGATCGGCTGGAAGAAGGGCAGAGCGTGCGCATTCCGCCGCTGAAGCTCGACACGCCCAAGGCGGCCGCCAGCCTCTCCGAAGCCGCCAAGAAGACGCTTCAGGACCTCAAGGGCATGATCCTGTTCGAGGACGCCGACGTGATGGTACTGAACAAGCCCGCGGGACTGGCGGTCCAGGGCGGCTCCGGCATCACCCGCAATGTCGACGACATGCTGGAGGTGATGCGCGACGCCAAGGGACAGAAGCCGCGCCTGGTGCACCGGCTCGACCGCGAGACCGCTGGCTGCCTCCTGATCGCCAAGACGCGCTTTGCCGCGACCGCGTTGACCGGTTCGTTCCGTCATCGCTCCGCGCGAAAGATCTACTGGGCGCTGGTCGCCGGCGTGCCGAAGCCGAAGCAGGGCCGCATCTCGACCTATCTCGCCAAGGAGGAGATGGAGGACGACAGCATCATGCGGATCGCAGCCCATGGCGACGAGGGCGCAAGCCACGCTGTGACCTATTATGCCGTGGTCGAAACCTCGGCGACCAAGCTCGCCTGGGTCTCGCTCAAGCCGGTGACCGGCCGCACCCACCAGCTCCGCGCCCATATGGCGCATATCGATCACGCGATCGTCGGCGACCCCAAATATTTCAACAAGGAGAACTGGCAGTTGCCGGGCGGCCTGCAGAACCGGCTGCATCTGTTGGCGCGCCGGATCGTGATCCCGCATCCGCGCGGCGGCGTGATCGATGCGACCGCGCCGTTGCCGCCGCATATGCTGCAATCCTGGAATCTGCTCGGGCTCGAGGCCGACCGGTTCGATCCGATCGAGAACGCGCCGGAGGAGTGACCGGCCGGGCGCCGAATAAGGTCCGGCCACAGCAACAACGATCAAACGGCGTCACACGCGGCGACTATGTTGCCGCGCGCCGGCCTCCCGTCGGCGGCGTTCATGATCGAAGAGGTTGTCCATGACCGGGACCTGGCTCCGCACTGCGCTCTTCCTCGGGCTCATCGGCTCGGCCGCCATCCCGGCCGCGGGGCAGGCCGACACCGTGGTGCTTCGTGGCGGCAGCGTTTACGCCTCGCCCGATGCGGCTGTACTGCCCGATGCCGTGATCGTGATGATCGACGGTGTGATCAGCACGGTCGGCAAGTCCGCGGACGTCACGCTGCCTGCCGATGCGACAATCATCGATTGCAGCGGCAAGACCGTTGTCGCCGGGTTCTGGAACAGCCACGTCCACTTCACGGACGGGGCGTGGCACCACGCCGCCACCGCGCCGGCCGCGCCGCTGACCGGGCACATGCGGGAGATGCTGACGCGGTGGGGTTTCACCACGGTCTGGGATCTCGGCTCGGATCCGCGCGACACGGTGCCGTTGCGCCAGCGCATCGCCGCTGGCGAGGTTGCCGGTCCCAACATTCTCATGGCTGGCAGTATCTTCCCGAAGGACGGTCATCCTGCCTATTTGCCGGCCGAGATGCAATTGCCCGAGGCGACCACGCCTGACGAGGCCACGCAGCTGGCGCGCAGCTACATGGCCCTCAATCTCGACGGCATCAAACTGTTCACCGGCGTCTACAAGGGCGGCAAGCCGGTCGTGAACATGGATCCCGCGATCGCCAAGGCGGCCGTCGACGTGGCGCATGCCGTGGCCAAGCCGGTGTTTGCCCATCCGCAAAACCAGGTCGGTGTCGAGACGGTGATCACAGCCGGCGTCGACATCCTTGCGCATTCCAACCCGACCGAAGGCGGCTACACGCCTGATGAGCTGGCGCGGCTCAAGGCGCAGGGAACGGCACTGATTCCGACGCTGTCGCTCTATACGACCGTCGTTCTCATTCCTGATGTGACGAACCGCCTGGTCGCCGCGGCCGTCAACGAGGTCAAGCAGTTCTCGGAGAACGGCGGGCCGATCCTGTTCGGCACCGATGTCGGCTTCATCAAGCTCTATGACACCACGCTGGAATATGAGCTGATGCATCGTGCGCTGTCGGAGCGACAGGTGCTGGCGTCGCTGACATCAAATCCCGCGCAATATTTCAAGGCGGCGAAGAAGGGCCGGGTCGAGCGGGGCTTTGACGCCGATCTCGTGGTGCTCGACGGCGATCCGATCAGTGACATCCACAATCTCGCAAAGGTGAGCACCACGATCCGCGCCGGTCACGTGATCTACCAAAAACCGTGACGAGCGATCTCGGGACCGTCCGGGCAGCGTCGGCGAGCGCGGCCACGACTTGACATGCGACCGCTGGCTAACTGCCCTCATGGCGTTCGGAAAATCGCCACCATTCGTCTGAAGGATCGAACGAATGAGTGGCGGTCGGGACCGTCATCCGGCGGCAGCGGAGCATCAAGGCCATGCGCACCATCACGCTTGAAGAGCACTTTGCCACCCCGGGCTTTCTCGACGGCCCGGGCCGTGACCTCAAGGAGCAGGCCCGTCAGGTCGGCGGCCGCGCCGAGCGGCTGATGCGCGATCTGTGCGACCTCGGCGAGGGCCGCATCGCCCAGATGGACGCTGCCGGCATCGACATGCAGGTGCTCTCGCTGACCGCGCCCGGTGTCGAGCAACTGGATGCTGCCGAGGCGGCGGCGCTCGCGCGCGACACCAATGATGCGCTGGCCGCGGCGATCGCAAAACATCCGACGCGCTTGTCGGGTCTCGCCGCGCTGGCGATTGCGACACCGGATCAGGCGGCGCAAGAGCTCGAGCGCCGCTTCACCCATCAGGGCTTTGCGGGCGCCGTGATCAACGGCCATCAGCGCGGCCGCTATCTCGACGACCGGTTCTTCTGGCCGGTGCTGGAGGCGGCGGAAACGCTTGATACCCCGATCTATCTGCATCCGACCAAGCCGCCGAAGCCGGTGATCGAGGCCTCGTTCGGCGGCTTTGCGCCTCTCGTCACGGAAATGCTGGCGGGGCCGGGGTTCGGCTGGCACATCGAGACCGCGGTGCACGTGCTGCGCATGGTGCTGGGCGGCGTGTTCGACCGCTTCCCGAAGCTTCAGGTCGTGATCGGCCACATGGGCGAGGGGCTGCCGTTCTTCATGCAGCGGGTCGACGTGATGCCGGTCGAGCTGACCCGGCTGAAGCGCCCGGTCAGCGCCTATCTGCGCGACAATCTGCACTACACCTTCGCCGGCTTCAATTTTCCCGCGACGTTCCTCGACCTGCTGCTCGAGATCGGGGTCAGCCGGATCATGTTCTCGGCCGACTATCCCTACGGCTCGATGGAAAGGGCGCGCACGTTCCTCGACCAGATTCCAGTCTCCGCCGCCGACCGTGCGCTGATCGCGCATGGCAATGCGGAGAAGCTGTTCAGGCTGTGAGGATCTTAGCTACCGCCTGAACTGCCCCAGAAACATCCGCAGTGAATCGTGCGGGCTCTCGACATCCGATATCACCCAGCCCGCGGGCTCTTTGACGACGATGAAATTGAGCGTCACCGCATGGCCCTCGTTGTCGAAGGTCACCGTCAGATAGGTCTTGTCGAACTGCCGCCGCAGCACGGTGATCGAGATCGCACCGAGCCGCCAGCTCGGGCTCTGCACCAGGAAGTCGTAGGGCGCATCGAGCGGCGCAGTCCAGGCGTGGCCCAGGGGAGAATCGAAGAATTGCCGCGCGGTGTCATCGTCATGCGGCAGGCCGTTCGAGTGTTCGGCGCTGCCCTGGCCGTAATGGGCGTAGACGTTGCGGATCAGGGATTCCGGCGAACGGAATCCGGCCTCGGCCGTCGCGGCGCCAAGGGCGGCCGCGGCGAGCAGGGGGCCTGCAAGGAGGGCGGGGCGTCGCATCGGCTTTATTTGCCCTTGTTCCTGACCTATCTTGCCGGGAAACCCCTCAGAATGAAAGCCGGCTGGCGCGATGCGCGAACTGTTTGACGACGTTTCAGGACAATCCCCGTTCGACCCGCAGGAGGCGGTGCGGCGCCAGACCCGCGCGCCGCTGCGCAAGCGCTTCTACACCGGCGTCGGCACCGCCGAGGCGGATGGCGGATTTTCAGTCACGCTCGATGGCCGCACCATCCGCTCGCCGTCGGGCAAGCCGATCGTGGTGCCGACGCGCGGCATTGCCGACGCGATCGCCGCGGAATGGAATGCGCAAGGCGAGGCCATCGATCCCGTGACCATGCCGCTGACGCGGCTGGCCAATAGCGTCGTCGAGGGGGTGATCGATCGTGTCGACGAGGTGGCGGCGGATGCCGCAAAGTTTCTCGGCAGCGACATGCTGTTCTATCGCGCCGGCCATCCCGAGGCGCTGGTCGCGCGCGAGGCCGCGCATTGGGATCCGGTCGTGTTCTGGGCCGCGGACACGCTCGGCGCCCATTTCATCCTCGGCGAGGGGATCGTGCATGTCGGCCAGCCCGAGGCTGCCATCAAGGCGGCGCGGGCGGCGTTCCCGGCCGATCCGTGGTCGGTCGCGGCCCTCCACGTGGTGACGACATTGACCGGCTCGGCGCTGCTCGCACTGGCGCTGCTGCATCGCTTCCGCGACGAGGACCAGGTCTGGGCCGCCGCCCATGTCGACGAGGACTGGAACATCGAGAAATGGGGCGTCGACGAGGAGGTCGCCGCGCGGCGCGCCGCCCGGCTGCTCGACTTCAAGGCCGCAGCCCGCGTTCTGAACGAGCTGACGCCGGTCGGTTAACGAGTGGTTTACGGCGCTGGGTTAGCCTTGCGGTTGATCCAGCCTCCTGGCCCAGACCTCCGACATGGCGATATCAGTCAATTCAGTATTGCCGGTGCTTGCCGCCCAGGAGGCCGGCCAGGTCGCGTCCGACCTCACGCTGCAGGAAGGCAGCATCGTCAACGCGCAGGTGCTGAAGGTGTTGTCCGCCGACTCCGTGCGGATCGCGATCGCGAACCTCTCGATCGATGTCCAGACCGAGGTGCCGCTGCAGGCGGGCCAGAACCTGCAGCTTGCGGTCTCGCAGAACAATGACGGCATCCGCCTGCAACTGATCGGGCCGGGCGATACATCCGGCGGATCCGGCGATGCCGTGAAGCTCGCGCCGGGCATCCTCGCCAATCTCGGTGCCGCCTCGCAGGGCAATGCGACCACGTCAAGCGCGGTACTGACGCCGCTCGAGCGCGTCACCATCACCGCGGCGGTGCAGAGCGCGGCGACGGTGCAGGGCAGCCAGGGACCGCTGTTTGCCAATCTCGCTGCGGTCGTCTCAGCCAATCTGCCGCCGAAGCTGCAGGCTGCGATCGCGCAGGTGCTGGCGCAGCAGACCAGCCTCGACGAAGATCTCGACGGCACCGCCATCAAGGCTGCGTTCCAGACGTCGGGCCTCTTGCTCGAAGCCTCGCTGGCCTCGGGCGTGACGCCGTCGAACGGCGTGCCCGATCTCAAGGCCGCGCTGATCGTGCTGCGCCAGACGCTGCAATCCTCGCTCGGCACTGACGGCGCCACTCAGACGACGGCGCCGGCTGCGCAGGACACGGCGCTTGTGCACACTCCCGCGCCTGGCCTGGTGCCGCCGGGCGCGCCGGAGCTCGAGCTGCGGGAGATCCTGTTGCCGCAGGCGCGCGTGCCGGTCGCGGTCGATCTCCGGCCCGGGGGCGCGGGTCTTGCGAGTGCGCTCGCGGAAGCGCTCGACACCGGCCCGTCGTCAGGCGGTGCGCTCAATTTGATCCAGGAGGCGCTGCAGGAGCTTGATGGTCACGCGCGGCCGCCCGCGGCCAAGGACCTGCCGGCCGGCGACGCCGTCATCCGCACCAACACGCCGCCGCCGCCGCTCCGCGGTTCGTTGCCGGCAGCCCAAGCGGTCGCCGAGCCGTCGATCGCGGCGGATACGCCGCTGCCTGTCGTCGCGCACCGCCTGCTTAACGACACCGACGCCGCGCTGGCGCGGCAGACGCTGCTCCAGGCCGCCTCGCTGCCGCACGGCGTCGACCCGCACGCGCAGCTAGAGGCGCTGATGCCGCGCTGGAATTTCGAGATCCCGTTCCTCACCCCGCAGGGCACGGCGATGGCGCAGTTCGAGATTTCCCGCGACGGCGGCAATGCGGCCGTCGAGGCGTCGAAACGGGTGTGGCAGGCGCGCTTCACGCTCGACGTCGAGCCCGCAGGGCCGGTGCACGCGCTGGTCTCGCTGAGCGGTGAGCGGACGTCGGTGCGGATGTGGGCCGAACGGCCGGCGACCGCAGCCCAGCTCCGTGCCAATGCCTTCGAGTTGAGCCAGGCGTTGGCGCGGGCCGAACTCACGCCCGGCGAGATCGAGATCCGCGACGGCGCGCCGCAGCAACAGGCCACGGCTGCGCGTGCCGGCCACTTCCTGGACCGCGCGCTATGAGCGACAGCAAGCGCCAGCTCGCGATCGCCTTGCACTATGAGGGAGCCGGCGCGCCGCGCGTCGTCGCCAAGGGCAAGGGCGCGATCGGCGCCAAGATCATCGAGGTCGCCAGGGCCAACGCCATCCCGATCGAAGAGAACGAGGTGCTCGCCGGCGCGCTTTCCAATGTCGAGCTCGGCGAGGAAATCCCGACCGAGCTCTACAAGGCGGTCGCCGAGGTGCTGATCTTCGTGCTGCGGCTGTCGGGCAAGGCGCGCAAACCCTAGTTGGACGGGCTGACCTGCACGGCGTGCGGCTGGCGTGCTGCGTCCAGCCCGGTTGCTCATCTCGCGATGGTTTGCGGCTATCGCTTGAGCGCCGCCTGCAGCGTCGACATCACCTTCACCTCGCGACAATGGGTGACATTGCGCATGAAGCTGCCCGCCGTCTGCGACGCGCTGAACACGTTGCCGGGCGCCAGCACCACATTGTCCGATAGCGCTGCGCGCGCGACGTCGGCTGAGTCGCGGCCCTCGTTTACGGCAATCTTCTTTCTTGCCTGCGTCGCAGCGCTAGAGCTTGAACAGGTGGTGTGGGAGGAAATTTAGAGGAACTTTTCTGGCTCTTCGTGCTTTTTGAGTCCGCAACGTGTCAGCTTTTGGAGAGAGGAGCCATGAAGCGGCGACGTCGGATTAAACAAGTTATCCCCCTTGCAGAACGTCTTTCCTTAGAAGCCAAAGAGCTACGCCAACGGGCCAGAAGCCTTCCCCCGAGTCGAGAGCGAGAAGCATTGCTGAGGAAGGCGCGGCATAGTGAAGCCACCGCCCATTTAACCGATTGGCTCATGTCTTCCGGTCCACGGCCTCCCATCTAGATAGGGGGGCGGCGATGCGTACAGATCGGCGCCAATTCGATGGTATCGAGACAGCCTTTGTCTGCGCAGCGGCTCTGTCTTTTGTAGCCTTTGTCGCGAGCTTGGCTTGGTTCTTTCTCAAATAACCCTTGTGGCGTCTGCGACATAATACCGGAAGGTGCGACCTTGTCGCGCCGGCTCGGCGGCTGGCAGGTGATTTCCTGGGCGCTGGTGCTCTCGCTGCCGGTGGTGCTGGCCCTGACCATCGTGACGCTGCCGCCGAGCTGGGACCGCATCGGCGTCCCCGCCTGACTCCGGCCTGGCCTATGTCTCGGTGTTCAGCATGCTGATCGGGTTCGTATTCTGGTATCGCGGCCCTGCACGGTCGGCCCGCAGACAGCTTGCGCGATTTCGGAATAATGGAATTATGCCGCTGATTTGCCCGACGTGTCAAGCTGGGTCGAACGCCGGCAGCCGCCGGCTACTTTGCATGGGGTTGTTTTCGATGCTTTGGCAGCGCGCCACTGTGGGTTGCGCGTCTGGCGTCATCCCAGCTTGAACAGCGTGGTCAGGAAATCGCTGACCGCCTTGCGCGCCTCGATCGCGGTCGTGGCGTTGCCGCCGACATGTGGGCCGAGCTCGACGCAGGCATCCTTGTAGCTGAACGGCGACTCGGTTGCGGCATTCATCAGCACGCCGCCGACGGCCTCCTTGATGATGCAGTGGCGCACGGTCTGCGATGTCGTGGCCTCCACGACGTTGGTCATGCCGACCAGGCCGGCGTCGAAGCCGTGCGCGGAGTCGGGATATTCGGTCAGCACCACGTCGCGCTTGGCGGCCTCGAGGCGCGCGACATAGGCCTTGCAGCTCGCGACCGGATTGTAGTCGTCGGGCGTGCCGTGGAAGATCCGGATCGGGCCCGCGACCTCGGTGTCACCGGCATAGCTGGTCGAGCAATCCGGATAGAAAGGGATATAGGCCGCGAAGTGCAGGCCGGACCTGTTCCAGAGCTTGTTGAAGCGGTCGAGGCTCGCATAGAGCGCAGCCTGGCCGCCGCGCGAGAATCCCATCAGCGCGATGCGCTCGGGGTCGACCCGCGGATGCTTGGCCAAAATGTCCAGCGCATGGTAGATATCAACGACGAAGTTGAGCCGGCCGAGCAGCGCCTGGTTCGGCCCGGTCGCGGTGAGGCCTCTTCCCGAGAAGCCGTCGATCACGAAGGTCGAGATCCCCATGCTGTTGAACTGGTGCACCCAGGCATCCATGGTGCCGCCGACGCCGCTCGAGCCGTGCATCAGCACCACGACCGGCAGCCGGCCGGAGCCTTGCGCGATGCGCAGCTCGCCGCCGACGGTGACCGGCTTGCCGTTGGCGTCGCCGGTCAGGAATTGGTGGTCGGAGATCGTCAGCGAGGGGATGCCGTAGATCTCGGTGCGGGCGGCGATCTCCTTGGGGACCTGTTGCGCGCTGGTCTCGATGCAGGTGAACAGCACGGCACAGCACAGGATCACGGCGGTCGCGGCCAGGCGCCAGTCTGTCAGCATCGGCTCACCCGTATGTTTCTGAATCGGCGCGACTAGATCAAGCCGCTCGCAGGCTGTCAATTTTTCCGGCCCGTGCCCGTGCGCCGTGACGTTCGATCTCAATCGGAAGAAGGGAAATGACGATGGGAATGACAGGTCGTTGTCTTTGCGGACAGGTGTCCTACCGGATCGATGCCGCACCGCTCTATGCCGGACATTGCTTCTGCACGGAGTGCCGGCGGGTCTCCGGCGCCGGCCACATGACCTTGTTCGGCGTCGCCAAAGCGGCGCTGCATATCGAGGGCGAGCTTGCGACCTATCGATCGCAAGGGGGCAGCGGCGCCGTGGTCACGCGCGCATTCTGTCCGACCTGCGGCACGCTTGTCTTCACGCAGTCAGCGGCGCGGCCGCCCGACCGCGTCAACATGGCCGCCGGAACGCTCGACGATCCCGCGCTCATCAAGCCGGACTTCGCCATTTTCTGCCGCAGCCGCGCGCCCTGGGATGCGGTCGCCGATGACGTGGTCCAACACGAGACCTTGCCGGCCTGACGGCCGGCCGGGCCGCACGGCAGCCCCGTAAAGCATGCGCTAACCATGCGATGCGCTATTTGCCGGTCGGCGGCACGCCGGCCCCGGACCACTACGGATACGGCTTTAGCGATCCTTAAGCTGTGTTTCCCAACATGCGCGCCGTCGCGACGCGAGAGGAAACTGATGGTCTTCAGGGTCATTGCGCCTGACGTGATCAGGTCGGCAAGCCAGCGTGCGCTGCTCTTCCACTGGAACGAACTCGCCGCCGGACGGCCGTTTCCGTCATTCGCTGAGCTCAAGCCCGACCCGTCGATGCACGATCCCGGGCAACTGGTGGCATGGGCGGTCGAAGGCGAGGGGCGCTTACGCAAATTCCGCGCGATGTATCAGGGCGAGAACGTCGCCGAAGCCTTCAATTCGGCCTGGGCCGGCAAGACCATGGAACAGGTGGTGCCGATGTCGCTGCGCGCCATCACGCTGGAGCCGGCGAAGGAGTGCGCCACCAGCGGCTGCGCCGTCTATACGGTGTTCTCCACCATCGATGCCAGCGAGCAGCGGGTCGATTGCGAGCGGCTGCTGCTGCCGTTCGGGAGCGGCGCCAAGGTCGAGCATCTGCTGGCGTCGCTGCAATTGACGGTGGCGAGAGGCAGGACCGGCATTCTCAAGCATTTCGACATGCAGGCCGACATTCGGCTGCAGGGCCTTGTCCGTTCCGGATTCGCGACGGCGACGTCCGGCACCGCCGGCGACAAGCGCAGGGCGACCAGGCGCAACGTCGCGCGCGCGGCGCGGATCAGTTTTGCACGGCGCAGCATGACCTGCATCGTCCGCAACCTCTCCGCGACAGGCGCAGCTGTCGAGGCGGCCAACCTCGCTGCCATCCCCGACAGCTTCCGCATGGTGCTGGAGATGGAATCGACCGAACGGAGCTGCCGCGTGGTGTGGCGCAGGAAAAGCCGGATCGGCATCCAGTTCAGCTGATTTTCCCGATCCGCCCGAGATGGGTGAAGCCGAATCCGGCCTGGTATTTCAGCCCGTAGCCGAGTGCGCGGTCGATGCCGATATGGGCGAGCCAGATCATCGCGATCGAGAGCACCAGCGGTCCGGAGCCGGCAAAGCCGAACGTCATCAGTGCGACCGGCGCGAGATAAGTGTGGGCGGCATTGTAGGCGATGGCGCCGGCGCGGGGGCCGACCAGATAGAAGGCGAAGCTCAGATCCGGCACCAGGAACAGCAGCACATAGACCAGCCATGACCCTTCCCATTGGTAATAGAGCAGGGTCATGCCGAGGAACAGCACCAAGCCTTCCAGCCGGAGCAGGGTGCGCACCCCACCGGTCGCAGCCCCGGTCTCGGCTGATGTCGTGTCGGTCATAGCTCGCTCCCCAGATATCAGAAAATACTACCGTTTTGGTCGTCCAGGTCGCCCAGAACCCGGTTTCCCGATCGGAAACGGCCGTGTTAGAACCCGCCCAAACCTTGGAACGGACTTGTACCTAATACGGGCGGGAGCAAATGAAAGATATCCTCGACACCCTCGAAGAGCGGCGGGCCGGCGCGAAATTGGGCGGCGGTGAGAAGCGGATCGAGGCGCAGCATGCCCGCGGGAAATTGACCGCCCGGGAGCGCATCGAGCTCTTGCTCGACAAGGGCTCGTTCGAGGAATTCGACATGTTCGTCGAGCACCGCTCGATCGAGTTCGGCATGGAGAAGAGCAAGATCCCCGGCGACGGCGTCGTCACCGGCTGGGGCACCGTCAACGGCCGCAAGACTTTTGTCTTTGCCAAGGACTTTACGGTTTTCGGCGGCTCGCTCTCCGAAACGCACGCACTGAAAATTACAAAACTGCAGGACATGGCGATGAAGGCGAGGGCGCCGATCATCGGGCTCTACGACGCTGGCGGCGCGCGCATCCAGGAGGGCGTCGCAGCGCTTGCAGGCTATTCCTACGTGTTCCGCCGCAACGTGATCGCCTCGGGCGTGATCCCGCAGATCTCCGTCATCATGGGCCCCTGCGCCGGCGGCGACGTTTATTCGCCCGCGATGACCGACTTCATCTTCATGGTGAAGAACACCTCTTACATGTTCGTCACCGGCCCAGACGTGGTGAAGACGGTGACCAACGAGGTGGTCACCGCCGAAGAGCTCGGCGGCGCCTCGGTGCACGCGACGCGCTCCTCGATCGCCGATGGCGCCTTCGAGAACGACGTCGATGCGCTGTTGCAGATGCGCCGGCTGATCGACTTCCTGCCGTCGAACAATTCGGACGGCGTGCCGGAATGGCCGAGCTTCGATTCCATCGAGCGCGTCGACAACTCGCTCGACACGCTGATCCCCGACAATCCGAACAAGCCCTACGACATGAAGGAATTGATCCTGAAGGTCGTCGACGAGGGCGACTTCTTCGAGATCTCCGAGACGTTTGCGAAGAACATCGTCACGGGCTTCGGCCGCATCGCCGGCCGCACCGTCGGCTTCGTCGCCAACCAGCCGATGGTGCTGGCCGGCGTGCTCGACAGCGATGCCTCACGCAAGGCCGCGCGCTTTGTTCGCTTTTGTGATGCCTTCAACATCCCGATCGTCACCTTCGTCGACGTGCCGGGCTTCCTGCCGGGCACCGCGCAGGAATATGGCGGCCTGATCAAGCACGGCGCCAAACTCCTGTTCGCCTATTCGCAATGCACGGTGCCGCTCGTGACCATCATCACCCGCAAGGCCTATGGCGGCGCCTTCGACGTCATGGCGTCGAAGGAAATCGGCGCCGACATGAACTACGCCTGGCCGACCGCCCAGATCGCCGTGATGGGCGCCAAGGGCGCGGTGGAGATCATCTTCCGCTCAGACATCGGCGACGCTGAGGCGATCGCCGCGCGCACCAAGGAATACGAAGACCGCTTCCTGTCGCCGTTCATCGCGGCCGAGCGCGGCTACATCGACGATGTGATCATGCCGCATTCGACGCGGAAGCGGATCGCGCGCGCGCTGGCGATGCTGAAGGACAAGAAGGTGGAGATCCCGGCGAAGAAGCACGACAATTTGCCGTTGTGATGCGAGCGCGTAGGGCGGGTTAGCGAACTTGTCCGCCGTAGCTCAAAGAGCGAAGGCGGAAGCGTAACCCGCCATCCTCGTTTCGCATGATCGATGGCGGGTTACGGCTTCGCCCAACCCGCCCTACAGGTTCGAATCCGATGACCGAAGACGATCCGATCGACGAGATTTCTGAGATCGAAGCTCGGATTGAGGACCTTGCCGAGATCGCCGAGCGATGCCGGCGGATTATCCTGGGGTCGAAGGTCGCAATCGCAGGCGGCTTTGCGTTGCTGCTGATCACGCTGCTCGGCCTGTTCGGAGCCAGCGAGACTGCCGCGCTCGGCTCGATTGTGCTGGTGCTCGGCGGCATCGTGTCGTGGGGTTCGAATGTCAGCACGTTGCGGCAGACCGAGGCCGCGATCAGCGTCGCCGAGGCGCGCCGCGCTCGTCTGATCGGGACGATCGACCTTCGCCTGGTTCACGATGCGCCGCTGAAGCTGATGTGACGGGGCGCATCCGCGGCTCCTCATTGCTGTTTGACTGGTGAATCCATCCCCACGTCGTCCCGGCGAAGGCAGGGGACCCATTACCCCGAATGTCATTTGTCTTGCGATGGGCGGGCCACAGCGCGTTCCTGCAACACGACCCTGTGGTTATGGATCCCGGCCTTCGCCGGGACGACGCTTGGAGAGGCTGCGGTGCCCCACCTAATGCGACGACACCAGCGGAACGTAATCGTACTCGCCGACGCCTTGCAGGATCAGGAAGGTGAGCGAGGTGGTGCCGGCATTGGTCACGAGATGCGGCCGCGTCGGCTTGACGACATAGACCTCCCCGGGCCGCAAGGTCACGTCCTCCTTGGGCTCCTGCAGGAACAGCCGCATCTGGCCTTCGAGGACGTAGAACGTGTCCGAGATGTTGGAGTGGGTGTGCCACGGCACCTTCTGTGTCGGCGAGAGCTGCAATTCGGCAATGCGAAAGCCGGGGCGGGCGGCGTGCTGGGCGCGGCGTTCGACCTCGTACAGATGGCTGGCATCCTTGACCGGTTGTCCTGGCTTCATGGGGGCGGCCTCCCTGTCCTTTTGGTCCCGTCCGATGGGGAAGCGGGATGCTAATCCGGTTCCGGCATGCGCGGAATGGCTGGAATGGGCATGACAGGTCAGACGCATCTAGCGAGTTCACGAACGTGAATGCGCGGTTCAGCGCGCGTTCAGGTCGCAGCCGCGAGATTTGCCGTGCGCGACATCTCTCTTCACATCAAAGGAAGCTTGCATGGAACGTCGAGATTTCCTGAAGATCGCATTCGGTGTTGCCGCCGGCGCCACTGCGTTCGCGGCCAGCGCCCAGGCGGCACCCCTTGCGCCGCATGCCCTCAGTGAGGGCGCGCGGCAGCCGGCCAACGAAGATGCTCATCCCGCCGTGACCACGGCCGACGAGGTCAGCCGCCTCAAGCCCGAGCAGGTCCGCTGGCATCATCGCCATTGGGGCTGGCACCACAGGCACTGGCATCACAGGCACTGGGGCTGGCGTCGCCGTCATTGGCGCCGGCACTGGCGTCGCCATCACTGGCGGCGCTGGTGACGCGCTTGTGCGTGAACCGTTTTCGGTCTGCGCACACGTATCACCGGTAGCGTTCCTAAGTTGAGTATTTTGCGTGATGAAAACGTGTAATTCGACAACTTGCGATTGAATTGAAAGGAATGGTCATGAAAATTCTTGCTGCTTCAATTCTTGCCCCATCGGTGTTTGTCCTGGGCCTCGGCTTCGCCGCGATGTCGGCGTCGCAGGCCATGCCGATTGCGCCGCTCGACCAGGCCCAGGCCACAGCCGACACCACCATCCGCGTCGCCGGTGGCTGCGGCGTCGGCTGGCACCGCGGTCCCTATGGCGGTTGCCGCCCGATGTACAATTGCCCGCCCGGCTGGCATCCGGGCCCGTTCGGCCGCCGCTGCTTCCGCAACTGGTGACGGCGCGAGAGCATTTTCGAGCAAAGAAAAACCCCGCGCGAGGCGGGGTTTTGTTTATTACGTTTGTCGTGGCTTGAAGCCGCGATCAGATCGGGCGGCAACGACCGTAGCGCCAGACGAAGCCGTAGGGGCAGGCGCGGACGACCGGCGCGACAACGACGGGACGCTCGACGACAACCGCACCCGGGGCGACGACGACCTCGCCGCGATTCCGCACGCATCCGCCATAGGGACCGCGATGCCAGCCGGGGCCGCATCCGCCCGCGGCGTTAGCGGCGCTGATGCCGGCGAACGCGGTCGTCACCAAAACTGCTGCTGCAAAAAGATACTTCATGTGGTCTCCCTTGGATTGTGCCGCGCTGCGGCATCGCAACAAACACTTTCGCTCAATGATTCGCCGTGCGGGATGGTTGCAGAACCCGCGCCCCGTCGCCACCGACCATAGTGGCGCCGGCTGAATGCGACATGAACATCGTGCAGCCTTGTCATGACGCAAGGAAACCCAGAAACAAACTCAGCAACAATTCGTCATACTTCGCAGTCCAGCTATTCGCCCGCGCCGAACAGCGCGGCAAATCGCTTCTCGCCGTTGCGCGTAAAATTCACCACGCGGCTGCCGGGTGTCGCATCGCGCGCCGCCCATTTCAGTTCGGTGAAGCGGTCCATCATCGCAGCGCCCAGCGTGCCTGCGAGATGGTGCCGCCGCTCGCTCCAGTCGAGGCAGGCCTTGCACACCGGGCGGCGCGGATGTTCCAGCGCATCGGCATCGATCTGCAGCGCCTCGGCCATGAAGCGCTTGCCGTCGCCGGTGAGCTCGATCGCCTGCTTGGTCTGGCGGATCAGCTTCTGCGTCTTCATGCTGTCGAGCATCTGCACGCCGAGGTCCCCGGCGAGATGATCGTAGCAGATACGGGCGCGGCGCAGCGCCGGATCCTTCGGCCCGGTGCGCACGCGCATGTGGCCGGCGCGGGCGGCGATGCCTTGCAGGCCCTCGAGCACGTCGGCGACATCGGGGCCGGTGAGGCGGTAGTAGCGGTGGCGGCCCTGCTTCTCCGGCTCGATCAGCCCGCCGGCCTCGAGCTTGGCGAGATGCGAGCTCGCGGTCTGCGGCGTGATGCCGGCCTCCTGAGCCAGCTCGCTCGCGGTCAGCGCGCGGCCGGTGAGCAGCGCGGTCAGCATGTTGCAGCGGGCGGGGTCGCCGACCAGGGCTGCGATCCGGGAGATGTCGGGTCCTGATTTCATAGTTCGATGATAGCCGAAGCATCGACGTCGGGCAAGCGAGTAGTGTTGCGATGACAGCAAGGAGGACATTGCAAATGACCATCACCGTCTTCATCCGCTACCAGCTCGATCCGTTCAAGCGCGCGATGTTCGAGCAATATTCGAAGAACTGGCTCTCGATCATCCCGCGCTGCGGTGGCGATCTGCTCGGCTACTGGATGCCGCACGAGGGCACCAACAACATCGCTTTCGCGCTGATCTCGTTCGAGAGCCTCGCCGCCTACGAGGCCTATCGCGCGCGGCTGCGCACCGACGACGAGGGCATGGCGAACTTCAATTTCGCGGAAGAAAACAA
>Ga0153933_1000238_pt1 | contig 24625 bp, 20 predicted proteins | sample TSNJ017MetaG_FD_102275 | JGI IMG/M metagenome (GOLD analysis project Ga0153933, IMG submission 102275) | Attine ant fungus gardens microbial communities from New Jersey, USA - TSNJ017 MetaG | ecosystem: Host-associated > Fungi > Mycelium > Unclassified | place: USA: New Jersey, Wharton State...
ACGATTCCCGTTTGGCGATTGACGATTCCCGCCCAACACCACTCTAGCGACTAGCCATTGCCGTAGCACCAAAGCCCCCGCCCAATGCATCGATCATGCGCACCGACAGATCCGCCTGCTGGCTGCGCAACGCAGCCAGACGCTGCTCGGTCAGCAGCAATTGCTGGCGTGCGGCCAGTGGCGTGAGCTGCCCGCTGATGCCGCCCTTGTAGGCTGACATGGCATCGTCCCAGCTCTTCTGCGCGTCACGTTGCGCGCGTTCTTCCAATGCGATCTGCGTGCGAACGGAATTGAGTGCGGATACCAGATCGGCCACTTCATTCACAGCGCGAATCAGCAGGCCGTTGTAACGTGCCACGGCTTCGTCGTAGACAGCGTTGCTGCCGGCCAGATTGGCGCGCAGACGACCGCCGTCGAAAATCGGCAGGCTCAGCGCCGGCCCGACTTCATAGGTGCGCGCCGGCAGTTGGAACACGTTGGTGCTGCCGCCCACGGCGACGAAGCCCGCCATCGCACTGAGATTGATGTTGGGCAGGAATTCGGTGCGTGCCGCCTTGATGTCCTTGGAAGCGGCTTCAACCTGCCAGCGTGCGGCGACCAGATCGGCGCGGCGACCAATCAGATCGACCGGCAGGTTGTCCGGCAAGACAAGCTGGTCTGTGTTGAGCAGTTGCGGCCGGGTGATGCTCAAACCGCGGTCCGGCCCTTCGCCCAACAGCACCGACAATGCACTGCGTGCCGCGTCGATGGCGCGGTCGGCCTGCACCTTCTGCTGCTCGGCGCTGGCCACCTGCGAGTCGGCCAATGCCTCCTGCTGCGGCGTACCCAGGCCACCGGCGACCAGGCGGCGAGTCAGCGTCAAGGTACGGGAAGCGCGTTGCAGTTCGCGCTCGGCAACATCCTGCTCGGCAAAGGCGTACCCCAGGTTCACGTAAGCGCGGGCCACGTTGACCGAAAGCTGGATACGCGCTGCGTGCGCGTCGATCTCTGCCGCGCGGCTGCGTCCCAGGGCCGCTTCCCACGCGGCGCGCTTGCCGCCCCACAGATCAAGATCCCAGGACAGGCCAGCGGTGAACGACTTGGCCCAGGCAAACGTGCCGAGCGCATAAACCGGATAGACCGGATCCTTTTCGGAAAAGCGCGCGCCGAGCACGCTGGCATCCAGCTCCGCCTGCGGCATGCGCGCCGCATCGACACCGGCCGCGACGGCTTGCGCCTGGCGTGCGCGCGCCTCCGCTTCACTGAGGTCCGGGTTGTTCTTCAGCGCCTCGTCGATCAGTACCGCGAGCTGCGGATCGCCGAAGCTTTGCCACCAATCCTGCGCCGGCCACGCGGTTGGGCTGAGCGTCACGCCGGCAAGGCTCTGCTCGCTCTTGAGGCTATGCGCATCGATGGTCTTGCCGGTGGTATGCAGACCGCCCGGCGTAACGCAGCCGGCCAGCGCGAGGCTGATGGCCAGTGCCGTGGCAACGGCGCAAAGGCGCTTGAGTTTGATCATGTCAGAACGCATGCCCGGCTCACCGTGACGTTCCGTCGTTATCGGATGGCTGATCCGGATGCAGGATCAAGGTCGCTGTCTGCCCGGCTACCAGCACCGTGCCAGCCGGCATGTGATCCGTGTCGATGTGCACGCGCACCGGCACGCGCTGCGCCAGACGGACCCAGTTGAAGGTGGGATTGATATTGGCCAGCAGGTCGTTGCTGGTGGGATCCACGGCTTCGGCAATGCCGCGCGCAATACCTTCGACGGTACCGCGCAGATGCACGCCGCCGGCCATCAGGCGGATATCCACTTCATCGCCGACGTGGATGTGCGGCAACTTGGTTTCCTCGAAATAGCCGTCCACCCAGAACGAGTGGCTGTCGATCAGCGCCAATCGCGGCGCACCGGCACTGGCATAGTCGCCGACGCGCACCAGCAGATTGGTCACGTAGCCGTCTACCGGCGCACGCACTTCGGTGCGCCGCAGGTTGAGTTCGGCCGTGGCCAGCGCTGCTTCCGCCTGCTTCACTGCTGCCTCTGCCTGCAGCTTCGCGGCAAGCGCCTGCTCCTGGCCGGCCTGCGCCTTGTTCAGGGTGGCGCGCGCGGCATCGGCCGTCGACGTGGCATTGGCACGGTCTTCGTTGGACACCACGTCTTTCAGATCCTGCCTGCGCTTGGCCTGCGCCGCATACATGTCGAAGTTCGACTTGCTTTGCGCAGTGCCCGCCTTGGCGGCGTCAATATTCGCCTCGGCCGATTTCACGGCAGCCTGCGCAGCCGCCAGATTGGCCTTAGCCTGCTCCACGGCATCGGTGTAGCGCGCCGGGTCGATCACGAACAGCACGTCGCCCTTTTTCACGATCTGGTTGTCGATCACGTTGACCTGGGTGACCAGGCCGGCAACGTCCGGTGCGATGCGCACCACCTCGGCGCGCACACGGCCATCGCGTGTCCACGGCGAATACATGTAATGCCGCCACATGGCTGTCGCGACGAGCGCGGCGATGAGGACGACGACGACGGTCAGGGTTATGCGGATGTACTGGGTCGTTTTCATAGAGTTCTTGTTGGAAACAGTCGCCGCCGGTCAATAGAGCAGCAGCGCAACGCCGCCGAAGATGCAGACGAAGAAGGCGAGCCGGAACAGCGCCGGATGCCAGACGAAACGGTAGAGGCCGAAACGGCCAACCACCCAGTCGAACAGCAGCAGCAACGCCAGGGAAAGAATGAACCACACCAGCAATCCCGGTATCAGCACGCCTCCGATGGCAATTTCACGCGGCATGGGTCGCTCCATTGGCAAGGGTTTCAGATCGCATGTATTCGGCAAGCACGGATTGGTCGTCGACCAGGGCCAGGCGCAACAGGTGCAGGTGATCCATCAACGAGCGCAGCGAAGCTTCGCGGCCGGTCATGGCCGTAGCGGCGCCCAGCGCATGCAGCGCGTGCTCGTAACTGATCGTGCCCGGTTGTTCATAGAGCCGGGCCAGTGCGTCGATGGCACGCGTGATGGCGCCATGAACTTCGCCTGGCAGCTCGCGATTGGCCATTTCGCTGCGCAACTGGATCAAGGTACGGCCCATTTCGTGCACGGAGAGCGCCCATGCCAGCAAGGTGCGGGAAGCCTGGCTGCCGCGCTCGGTCTGCCCCACGATCTGGCCGAACAGATCGTGGTTCACACTTTCGAAGCGACTGCGCAGGCCCGCCAGCGGCGCGGTGGCAGCCAGGCCTACCTGGCGGCGCAGGCGGTCGAGCTGGCGGCGGATGAACCACATGCTGCCGATCGCGGGCGGGACGAAGATGAAGGCAATGCCGGCGGAAGCGACGCCGATCAGCTGGGCGATCATGTCATTGAGGAAATGCATGACGTCGAAATCCATCTGGTTCTTCACCCCGAGGATGTAGGCAAAGCCCATGCAATAGCCCACGCCGACACGGGTGGTGGCCGGTGCTGCCATCAGCACCAGGCCCAGCATCAGAAATGGCGCGCTGCCGGCGATCAGTAGCGGATAGCCGTCCATCTCGGTGAGCACGAAGAACACGCAGACGAAGCTGACCGCCATGCCCAGCAGATAACCGAAGAACGTTTCCCTGACCGCCAGCGTAGGATTCGGCGCGGAGGCGAACAGACCGGCAAAGACGGTGGCAATAAGCATGGCCGAAGAACCGTAGGGCCATGCCGAGGCGAGCCAGTACACACTCAATGCGCCCATCGCCAGCGTGGTCCGCACGAAGGCGAGGCTGGAGCCGATGTGATCATTGCCGCGCTCGAAATGCACGCGCTCGGCCGGACCGGCCAGCCTGGGAGCCTGCAAGGCAGAAGCGGTATCCACATAGTCGTAAAGCTCGCCGACGAACTGCTCGAGCAAGGTCACGCCTGTGTCGAAATCCAGCAGGTCGCTGTCGGAGCGCAGGCCGGCGCGCAAGGCCGGCCGATGCAGATCCATCGTCTTGCGCACGCTTTGCAGGCGCGGAAGCAGCACACGTGCGGCAGCGCCCGCCTCGATCGGCGCATCCAGCGCCTCGCTGATCGGCGCATACAACTCGATCAGCGCTTGCGCGGGCACATCATGCCCCTTGCGCTTGAGGCGATTGATCAGATGATGCAGCGACTGCATGCTGGTCGAGGCCGCCATGAAACGTTGGTTCAGCAGCATCATGTGGCCGCTGCGCGCGCGGGCTTCCGGATCTTCGAAAATCACCGAGCTGCGCAAATCTTCCAGCGTGACCGCGTCGCGCACGAAACGCAGATGCGCGTTTTCGATGTCGGGACGCGCCACCTTGCCGGCCATCGCGCGCTGCACGAAGTCGATGAAGTTGGCGAACTGCGCGCGGGCCAGACGGCGCATGTCATCGCGGATGCGGCGCGGGAAGACCAGGTCGTGGACCACGCCGGATACGCCCAGGCCAAGCAATACCTCACTCAGGCGGGCCACGGCCGAGTCGAACACACCCAGCGGGTGATCGATCACCGGTAGCGCAACGATGGCCGCGGTGTAGCCCGCCAGCACGAAGGAATAGGCCTTGAAGTTGCGATACAGCGTGGCGCCACCCGCGCATACGCCGATCCACAGCGACATGGCGGTCAGGAACAGCACCCGCTGCTGGGGAAACAGCGCCACGATCAGGAAACCGGCCAAGGCACCGACCACGGTGCCGATGGCACGATAGAAACTCTTGGCCAGCACCATGCCACTCTGCCGGTTGGCGACGATGATGGTGGTGAGCATGGCCGTGGACGGCTGCGGCAGCGCCAGGCGCATCGCCAGCCAACCGGTGATGTAGAACGCCAGCAGCGACTTGAACACGAACAGCCAGGTCGCCGTTTCCTCGCGCAGGGTTGCCCTGATCAGCTCGCGCCGACAGGAAGCGACTGCCTCGGCTTCAGTTACGGACATGACGACGCGTTCCTCACTCAGCCAATCCGCCAAGGAACTTCTTCAACAGCTTTTCGAACTGAACCTGCTCGGAAGCCGTCAGCTGGCTCGTCTCCCGCAACAGCAGCGTGCAGATACCCGGAAGAAAACTTTCGATCAAGGCCAGTCCTTGTACCGTCAAACTCAGTTCAAGCTTGCGCCGGTCATCGGCGCTGGCCATGCGGGTAATCAATCCCTTCTCGCAAAGCTCATTGGTCAGCCGGGTGATGTTGGCCGACTTTTCCCCAGCCGCATCCGCCAATTCCGACGGCGACATCGTACCGCTGGCGGTACCGTACAACATCATCAGCAGGTTGTATTCCGGATGGTTGATGCCATGCGGCTTGAGCAACGTGTTGGCCTCGTCTTGCACCAGCTTGTAGATGTGTTTTATCAGCCGCACGATGGTTGCCGGGCGGCGGGGGAAATCGGGATAGCGCTGACACGTCACTGCCAGCCGCTGTTCGGTCGACGCAAAATCGGTCATGGGGCACCCCGCCAGCCAAGGATATGCTTCAGTTACATATATTATGTAAATGTAATATTTATTTGTAAAGAAGTGTTCCGCTCAGGGCTTCGGCGTGACACGGGAATACGAGTGATGGCTTCAGGCGTGTCGTAAAACAGGTGTTTTGGCAACACACAGGGTTGTGGGCCAAACCGATCATAATTATACTTAAATATAACTTACACTCGCTGGAGATGCATCGTGCATACCACCTATCTGCGTAAGGTCGGCGGCTCGGTCATGCTGGTCGTTCCGCCAGCCTTCCTTGATCAACTGCATCTGCAAGCCGGCGCGACGGTCGGCCTGGCCGTTGATCATGGCCGCCTGGTGGTCGAGCCGAATGCACGGCCTCGCTACACCCTTGATGAACTGCTGGCCGCCTCGGACTACAGCCAACCGGAAGTTGCTCTCGATCGTGAGTGGGTCGATGCGCCGGCCGTGGGCGGCGAGCTGCTATGAATCGTGGCGACATTTACCTGGTGTCGCTTGATCCCACGGCTGGCCACGAACAAAGCGGAAACCGTCCCGTGTTGATCATCTCACCTGCCGCCTTCAACACGGCAACCAAATTGCCCGTGGTGCTGCCGATCACGAATGGCGGCGACTTCGCGCGACGGCTCGGTTTCGCCGTGCCGATCGCCGGCAGCAAGACAACGGGCATCGTGCGCTGCGATCAGCCGCGCGTGCTCGATATCGCTGCGCGTGGCGGACGCAAGGTGGACACACTGCCGACGGCGATCGTGGATGAAGTGTTGGCGAAAGTTAGCACTATCTTCGAATAGCGCTCAGCCGAATGCGTCAAGCTATCCGTGCCGAAAGCTCAATCCGTTCTTGAATGGATAGACCTTGCCATGCAACCGCACATGGGGCGCCTGATCGATGATTTGCCGGAGCAGTATCGGGCTTCGTGAACAGGCTCTTACGCCGTGGCGACGAGTTGCTCACGCGCCTGCATGGCCAACGCGAAAGAGTGCTTGCGCTTGGCGTGATCGAACACATTGGCCGTCAGCATCAACTCATCCGGGCGATGCCGCGCGATAAAGGCGGCCAGCCCCTCCCTTACCGTGTTGATGTCGCCGACGATGGCGCAGGCCAACGCGCGATCCACTCCGTATTTTTCAGCCGGCGATGCGTAGGTGTCGATATCGTCGATCGGCGGCGGGATCAGTCCAGGCCGGCCACGGCGCAGGTTGACGAAGCTCTGCTGCTGGGTGGTAAACAGACGCCTTGCCTCCTGATCGCTTTCGGCGGCCACAACGTTCACGCTCAACATGGCGTAGGGCTTGCCCAGCCGGGCTGAAGGCTTGAAGTCGCGGCGGTAAAGCATCAGGGCCTCATCCATGGCATCCGGCGCGAAATGCGAGGCGAAGGCGAACGGCAGGCCAAGCTTCGCGGCGAGCTGCGCGCTGAACAGACTGGAGCCAAGCAGCCATACCGGCACATCCACGCCGGCGCCCGGCACAGCACGCACCACCTGGCCCGGCACCGCGGGCTCGAAAAAGGCCAGCAGTTCCTGCACATCATTGGGGAAGGTTTCCGCACCCTCGTAGTAGCGGCGCAAGGCACGCGCGGTCGACTGATCCGTACCCGGTGCGCGCCCCAGGCCAAGATCGATGCGTCCTGGGTAGAGCGAAGCGAGCGTGCCGAACTGCTCGGCAACCTGCAGCGGCGCGTGGTTAGGCAACATGATGCCGCCCGCCCCTACCCGGATCCGCGAGGTTCCACCTGCCACATGTCCGATCAGCACGGCCGTCGCCGCGCTGGCGATACCGGGCATGTTGTGGTGTTCGGCCAGCCAATAGCGCGTGTAGCCGAGCTGCTCGGTCCAGCGAGCCAGGTCAAGCGTGTTGGCGAAAGCGTCGGTGGGCGTGCTGCCTTCGGTGACGGGCGCGAGATCGAGTACAGAAAAGGGAATCATGCCGGGGCCTCGGTGACGAAGCCCTTATCTGGGGACGCTTACGCTGATTCCCAGCATTCGCGGTTGAACGTCAGAAAGCTTGCTGCTGCGGGTACGCGGCAGTGAAGTCGTTGTCCCACAGGAAGTTGGTAAACGATACGGTCACCGAGATGTCCAGGCCTTCCACGAAATGCCACCAGCCCACCGGCAAAAACAGAACTTCGCCGGGATTCAAAGTACAGGAAAGCACCTGCACATCGCGCATCCGCGGATAACGCTGCAGGTCGATCTGCCGGCCGTCCACGCGCGTGAAGCAATGTTCGTGGTTGTAGACGCTGGCGACCTCGCACGCAGGCATGAGCAGGACGCGCTTGCGTCCGATGACCTGCGCCATGAAGTTGTTGGTGAGATCGTGATGGAACGGCGTGATCGTGCCGGCTGGTCCGAACCATAGAAAACCCTGGGTCGATCCGCTGCCATCCAGATATTCGGGGATCTGCACGATGTCCTGCCACAGCTCGTCGAGGGCCTTTCGGTTCTGCCCTTCGTTGTAGGCCGTCATGTAGAAATTGTTGCTGCGGCCGGCGTTGCGGACCAGTTCCACATAATCGCCGAACAGCATCGTCTGGCGATGCGCTGTCTTGCGCAATTCATACTGCGCATCCGAATCGCGGCCGAACTGGATTTCCACTTCGCGATCGCCGCAGCGCTGCTTGAAATAATCAAGGTTCCAGAGGGTCATCGCCGGCCAGTCTTCCATCATGCCGGTAATGATCACCGGCCGGCCTGCGGTGTAATAAGCGTCAAGAAATGCTTCGCGTGACAGCTTGTGGCGACGTGGCACTTCGGCATCGCGCAGGCGGTTCATGCGGCGCTGGGTATCGAGCACCCAGTCATGCTTGCCGAGGCGATTGCGCAAGCGTTGCGCACCGGCAATGTACGGGCTCGTCATCGCATGCTGCAGTTCCTCCACCGCTTCCTTATGCGGAATGCCGGCCTGCAGCATCTGCTCGTAGATACTCTGTGGCGGAGCATCCAGCAGCAGGTTTTCCGCGACCCACCGGCGCCATTCGTTATCGACATGGACCACCGGCGTCAACTCGACTTGAGTCATGACTTCCCCTCGCGACGCAGCCCGGGAGATTTACCCGTCAGTGGCCGAGCTTAGCGCGGAAAACGTGGTGGCGGAGTGGACGTGGTTGACGGATTGGTGCGATGACGAGGATGGCAAGCTTGGATAGCCCTACCCCATCCCTCAGTGCCCGGGCTTGAAGAAAACTCCGATCACTTCCGGATCCGTCGTCCCGGCGAAGGCCGGGACCTAGTGACTTTGGCTTTTGACGCGTGTTTTGGGCGAAGTCGAAAGTCGCTGGGTGATTCGCTTCGCTCACCCCTTCGGGGCCGTCCTTCGGACGTTCTTCGCGCTTTGCGCTCCGTCCGGCCTGCGCCGGGACGACGGGTTCCGTTGAGCCATCCTTAAGTTCGAAGCATTGTCCCCTTCGACGCGAAGCTGGTCCCGGGGAGCATGCAGAAGCCAGTTCAACCGGCCAACGCGGCATCGACGATTTTCTGCGCCTCACTGAGGATGTCCTGCAGGTGTGCCTCGCTGCGGAAACTCTCGCCATAGATCTTGTAGATCTCCTCGGTGCCGGAGGGGCGCGCTGCGAACCAGCCGCTGGCCGCCATCACCTTGATGCCACCGATGGCCGCGTTGTTACCGGGCGCGCGGTCCAGCACCTGCTCGATCTTCTCACCGGCCAGTTCCTGGCTTTGCAATTGCTGCGGCGACAGCTTGGAGAGCCTGGCCTTCTGCTGGCCGGTGGCCGGCGCGTCGATGCGGCTGGAATACGGCCGGCCCAGCGCGTCGGTCAAGGCGTTGAAGAGCTCGCCCGGATCCTTGCCGGTACGCGCGGTCATTTCCGCAGACAGCAGGGCCGGCACGATACCGTCCTTGTCGGTGGACCAGACGGTACCGTCGTGGCACAGCATGGACGCACCCGCGCTCTCCTCGCAACCGAATCCCAGCGAGCCCTCGAACAGGCCATCGGCAAACCACTTGAAGCCGACCGGCACTTCGTAAAGGCTGCGGCCGAGCCGTTGCGTGACGCGATCGATCAACGAGCTGCTGACCACGGTCTTGCCGACCCCGACCTGCGCGCTCCATTGCGGGCGATGGCGATACAGATAATCCACCATCACCGCCAGGTAATTGTTCGGCAGCATCAGCCCGCTGCTGCGCGAGACGACGCCGTGGCGGTCGTGATCGGTATCGCAAGCAAACGCCACGTCGTAGCCGTCTTTCAGTCCGATCAGGCGTTGCATGGCGTACGGCGAGGAAGGATCCATGCGGATCTTGCCGTCCCAGTCCACCGTCATGAAACGGAATGTGGGATCGACCGTCTCGCTGATGACGGTGAGATCGATGCCGTAGCGCTGCGCAATCGGCTGCCAGTAATGCACGCCGGCGCCGCCCAGCGGATCGACCGCCATATGCACGCCCGCGCTGCGGATGACGTCGAAATCGATGATCCGCTGCAGATCGCCGACATACTGCGCGAGGTAATCGTGCTCCTGCACCAAGCTGGATTTCCTGGCCTGCGCATAGCTGAGCCGCTTCACCCCATCCAGCTTGCTTTCGAGCAAGGCATTGGCGCGTTGCTGGATCCAGCCGGTAACGTCGGTGTCGGCCGGCCCGCCATTGGGCGGGTTGTACTTGAAGCCACCATCGCCGGGCGGATTATGCGAAGGCGTGATCACGATGCCATCGGCCCATCCGTTGCGGCGTCCGCGGTTGTCGACCAGGATGGCGTGCGATACCGCGGGGGTGGGCGTGAATTCGTCTCCGGCGGAGATCCTCACCGGCACTTCGTTGGCAACCAGCACCTCCAACGCACTCTCAAGCGCCGGGCGCGACAGCGCATGCGTGTCGATGCCGATGAACAGCGGGCCATCGATGCCCCGGTGGCGCCGGTAATCGCAAATCGCCTGGCTGATGGCCAGTACATGCCACTCGTTGAAGCTGCGCTCGAACGACGAGCCGCGGTGTCCGGAGGTGCCGAACGCGACCCGCTGGGCGGGTTCCGCCGGATCCGGCCGCAGGCTGGTGTAGGCATCCAGCAGGCGGGTCACGTCGATCAGGATGGATTCCGGCGCGACCTTGCCGGCCAGCTTGTCAACTTTGGCGTTCACGTCTGCACTGCCCTCGACCGTGGATATGGCTGGCCATTATCCGCGACCGGACCTAAACGATTCGTGCTCCGCTGTCTCAGCCGGTCGTGGGCCGTTCAGGCCACGGATGAGGTCTCGCCGCGAACCAGTTCCCCAGCCAAGGCTTCCAGCTCGCTGATTGCCTGGATGGTGTGATCCGGCGCCGGATGGATCGCGGCCAGATCCGCGATCGCGGCATAGTGCCCCTGGCGCACGAACACGGTGGTCAGCTTGTCGCCCAGCTTGCGCTTCATCGCGGCCAGCAGATGGGGCTTGTCGTCCGCCATCACGTAATGCGGCGCGGGAAAGCGCGATTGCATCGCGTCTAGCGAAAGTTCCTTGTGCACGAAGATCAGCACATTGCCGCGCACGGCGCCGTAGATGCCGGCGCGATCGATCTTGTGCGGCTGGAAGACGATGTCGCCATCCGACAGGATCGCCGTACGGCCAAGCTCGTTCAATGCATCGATGGTCGAAAGCGCGTGTGGAAACAGGCGCTCCTCGAAGGGGTAATCGAGCAGCCACGCCGACGTCGCCAGCAGGCCCGGACGCGCATCGCTATCACGGCGGAAGTGTTGCAGCGCGCCCAGATAATCGGCGTAGCCCACGGTATCGCGCAGCTGTTCATACAGCGACCAGTATCGGTCGCACTCTTCCTGACCGAACTGCTGCGTGAGATGGGCTCGCAGATCAGCCGCGAAACGGTCGTTGTCCAGCAGGGTGTTGTCGACGTCCAGCAGGAATACGGTCGAGGATGTGTCTACAGCTTGTTTCACGGATAAATGTCCAGATGGTGTTCGCTACGCCGGGCATGCGCCGCGAACTGTCACAGCCGCCATAACAGGGCAGCCCGGTTCGCAGTCGGGCCAGTATGCCACCGCCACCCTTTTGACGTGCAAAAACCGTGAAAAAGCGCAAATGCAGGCTTGCACGAGATGGGGCTTGGCATGAATATCACCCCGACGGACTGACACCACTGTCACCGACAAATGGGGATAGACATGCGATTGCTTAAGGTAATGGGCTGTCTGGTTTCACTTGTGCTGGTGGGTGCATGGGCGAACGCGCCGATGGTTTCCAGGGCTTCGGCCAAATCGGCGCATGAGCCGCAGACTTCAGGCGACACACTTTCAAACATCCAGAAACGTGGCGTGATACGCGTGGGCGTCGCGGTCAACGCGCCCTGGGTGCTGCGCGACAAGAACGGCCAATGGATCGGCCTTGACGTGGATCTGGCCCGGCAGTTTGCGCAGGATCTGCGCTGGCAGATCGAACTGGTGCCAACCACCTGGGCCAGCGCTATCGACGATCTTCGCGCCGGCCGTTTCGACTTGCTGGCGGCTGGCCTGAGCGTGACGCCGCAACGCGCCACGCTGATCAAATTCAGCCAACCGTACGGCAATTTTGCGCTCGGGCTGGTCGTCAATCGCAAGGCCTTGGGCAAGGATGATCTGCTTACGCTGGAAACCGGCGCAGGCAAACACCGGATCGGCGTGCTGTCGGGCACGGTGACGGCAGCGACCGCCAAGGAATACCTCGGCAACAGCGACCTCGTGGAAATCAACGACGAAAGCAAGGCGATTCAAGATGTGCGCAATGGCACGCTGGATGGCCTGATTGCCGAACAACCGCTGCCGGATGCCCTGGCCCACTCTTATCCGGACCAGTTGCGCACGCTCGATGTAAGCACCTATGGCAAGACCGCACATGCCTTCGCCGTGCGCCCCGGTGAGCAGGATCTTGCCGACGTGGTCAACGCATGGCTGATCTACGAAGACGCCGCCGGCTGGATCCAGTCGCGCAAGGCATTCTGGATTCACAGCGCGGCGTGGATCGAATTGATGTAACCAACCGTCACGTGTCGACGATACGCTCACGACTCGTCGCGCATGGTCCGGGGAAATCCATCTGACGCCGTTCATTCGTGCACAGTTGGCATTTAGGGCGCACGCACTCTTGCGCCAGATACGCAAACGCCCCGCCTCAAAACCGAGGCGGGGCGTTTGAAGAACTGCAAGTACTACAGGTGACCTTGGGTCAACTCATCCGCCAACCGCGGCAGCTTGTAGACCTTGCGCACGGCTTCGACCAGCGCGGCCGTATCCACCGCAACGGCGCGGTTATTGCTACCGTCGTAAACGAAATCGCCACCCAGCGAATGGATATTGCCGTCGAAGATCAGGCCCACTGCATGACCTTCGCGATTGATCACCGGACTGCCGGAATTGCCGCCGATGATGTCGTTATCGGTGACGAAGTCCATCGGTGTGGACATATCCAGCTGGCTTTGCGCTTTCACCCAGCTCTCCGGCAACTTGAACGGATCGGCATCGGTGGCGCGCTTGTACAGACCGTCGAAATGCGTGAACGGTGGCACCGGTTCGCCGTTTTCATTCCAGCCAACCACCTTGCCGTAGGAAAGACGCAAGGTGAAGGTGGCATCCGGATAACTGGACATGCCGTCGCGGTCGAAGCGCGCTTTGGCGATGACCTCGTTGGCCTTGTCGGTTGGCGCCGTCACGTCGTCTTCATAGGCCTTGCGGATCTTGCGCGATTCCGCATCGACCTGACGGGCTAGCGCAATCATCGGATCGCTGGATGCTTCGATCGCTTTCTCGCCGCCATCCCACAGCTGCTTGCGCAAAGCCGGATCGGCCAGCTTGCTACCGCTGACCAGCGCCTGTGCGCGTTGATCGGGGGAATCCTTGCCGAGCACTTCATGCACGGTTGGATCATCCGCGCCCAGCACCTGCCGCAGCTTGCCCAGCGACCAGGCCAGCAGGGTTTCCTCGTACTGCGGATAAACCGGCACGTCCGATTCCACCGACTGCTGCACGGCAGGCAGGTTCGCATCGCGATACTGCGGCAGGCGATCGGCATCCGGCTTGCTGCGTTCGGCCGCGGCACGCACCAGGGTGCGCGCATCGTGGAACAGCTCGCCGAACTGGCCAAGACCAATACCGCGCTCAAGCATCATGTAGCGCGACGAAAGCTCCTTGCCGCGCTGCTGCGCCTTGTCCAACTCCGTCCACGGATCGCCATACTTGGCGCGGCGTTCGGGCGAGGCCTGCATCCACTGGCGCAGCGCTGCATCCTGCGCATGCTTCTGCTCCACGAACTTGTCATCGGCCAGCGTCTGCAGCCAACCGTTGTAAGCCTTGATGGAATTCTCGATACCGAACTGCAGTTCCTGCGACTCCTTGACACGCTGGTCGCCGCCGCGGGCGTATTCCCACAGCACGCCACGCAACTCCGACATCAGCGCGTAAACCGGCACGAGCTGGAAATCGCGCAATGCAGAAAGCTCCGTCCAGGTGAGTCCGCGGCGGGTCGAACCAGGATTGCCCACTACGAAGGTCATGTCGCCCGCTTTCGGCCCCTGGGTGTCGAACTTGAAATATTGCGGCGTATTTGCCGGCTTGCCGTCGACATAGGCGCGGAAGAAAGTGACGTCCAGGTCGTAGCGCGGGAAGTTGAAGTTGTCCGGATCGCCGCCGAAAAAGGCAATGCTCTGTTCCGGCGCGAACACCAGCCGCACATCCTGGTAGCGGCGATACTTGTACAGCGCATAGCTGCCGCCGTTGTAAAGCGTGATCACATCGCAACGCCAGGTCTTGGCGTCGCCATTGACGCATCCCTGTTCCAGCTTACTGTCGATGGCGCGCTCGGCCTTCACGCGATCGGCGCCGCTCTTGCCATTGATGGCGGCGTTCACTTGCGCAGTCACATCGGTGATCGATTCGAGCTGATTGAGTTCGACGTCCGGGCATTTCGGCTCGTCTTCCTGCTTGAGCGCGACGTACCCGTTGGACATGTAATCCTCATGCCCCTTGGATAGCTGCGAGAGACAACTGTTGGCGCAATGGTGGTTGGTCATCACCAGGCCGTTGGCCGACACGAACGAACCCGAGCAGCCTTCGGCCAATCGCAGGGATGCATGCTGCACCAGATCGATCCACTGCTGGGTGGGCGTAAAACCGTAGCGTTGCTGCATCTGCTTTACAGGCAGGTGATCCATCGTCCACATGCCTTCGTCAGCCATGGCGGCCCCAGCCCCGGCCACGAACAGGCCGGCCAAAGCCAAACCAAACATCTGCTTCATAGCGGTCTCCCCTCTGGAAACAAAGGTCCGCCGCGGACCTTCACAGAGTCCCGAGTATGAGATCAGCGTTACATCATAACAACATGACCCATGGCAGAGGACTGCCCTTCCCCTGCCTGCGTGTGAGCACATGGGTATGCAATGCCTCTACCGGGCGCAGCGTGCGTAGCGGCGTACTGGAAGGCGTCCTGGAAGGTGCGTCCCTGTCGATCCGGCAACGTCAGTGAGCGTGGCCTGATGCTGCCGCAGAAGGATTCAGCGGCGCTTCTTGCGGCAATGCCAACCGTTCGACGGCGTAACCGGCCTCCGCCCATGCATCCAGCCCGCCATGCAAGGGGCGAACGCGACGATAACCCAGCATCATCAGCCCCTTCGCCGCCTTGGCGGCAGAAACCTCGTTGGGGCAACTGCAATAGATCACCACTTCATGATCGATCGGCACTTGCTGCAGATCCTGCTCGACCGTGCGCAGATCGGTCATCAGGGCGCCGGGAATCGCCCGTGTATCCACCATGCGCACCGCCGGCGAACGCACATCGACCACCACCGGCGCGCGCCCCTGCTCGAGCAACTGGTGCAACTCGCCGACGGTAATGCGTGCCAGCCGCAACGACAGCAGCAGCTTGCGGCGCTGCCACCATTTCGCCAGCACGTAGGCGATCAACGCCGCGACGATGCATTCGATCGCGAGCGTGCCCGCGCTGGCCAGCAGGAACAGCACACGATCGATCTGGTGGGCAAAGGCGTAGCCCAAGCCGACGACCACGCCTATCCAGATCAGTGAGCCGAGGCTATCCATCAGCAGGAAAACCAGCGGACTCAAGCGCATCGCTCCGGCCAGTGGTGGCGCGATGGTGGATAGTCCGGGCACAAATTTCGCGACCAGCAGGATCCGCCCGCGCCAGCGCTGAAAACGCAGTTCGGACTGTTTGACGCAGGAATCGGGCGACAGTGAAATGCGGCACAGCGTGCGCATCACCGCCGCGCCGAAACGATGGCCCGCCCAGTACCAGGCCAGATCGGCTATCAAGCAGGCAAGCAGCGCCGCCAGAATCACCCCGCCCAGCGGCAGCTTGCCGATGGACGCCAGCGCACCGGCCACCACCAGTGTGGGCACCGCCGGAATCGGCGCGCCGGCCTGCTCCACCAATACATTGATGAAGACCAGCAGTAAACCGTATTCGGCGATCAGCTGGATAATCGCGTGCATCACCGGGGTGCCCCTCGATCAGGATTCCGCCATATCGGCTGCTCGCATCGTTGGGGCAATCGGCATCCATTGCAAGAAGCAAAAAGGGGCCGCACGGCTAGGCCGCCAGCCCCTGAAATCAGTGACCGCCGTCCTACTTGGAGGCGTCTTCGGCCAGCAGGGTGCGGAAGATCAGGCCGCCCACCGCGCCGCCGACCAGCGGCACCACCCAGAACATCCACAGCTGCTGGATCGCCCAGGTTCCCTGGAACAGGGCGACGCCCGTGCTGCGGGCGGGATTCACCGAGGTATTGGTGATCGGGATGCTGATCAGGTGGATGAGGGTCAGGGTCAGGCCGATAGCCAGCGGGCCGAAACCGGCCGGCGCGCGGCGATCGGTGGAACCATGGATCACGATCAGGAACATGGCGGTCAGCACGAATTCGCTCACCATGCAGGCCAGCAGCGAATAGCCGCCCGGCGAATGCTCGCCATAGCCGTTGGAAGCAAAGCCGCTGGCGGTGGCGTCAAAACCCGCCTTGCCGCTGGCGATGACATAGATCACCGCTGCCGCGACGATGGCGCCAATGACCTGCACCACGATGTAGGGAATCACGTCCTTGCCGCTGAAACGCCCGCCAAAGAAGAGACCCACCGTCACGGCCGGATTGAAATGCGCACCGGAAATGCCTGCGCAAGCATAGGCCATGGTGACCACGGTAAGCCCGAAGGCCAGCGCAACCCCAAGGAAGCCGACGCCGAGCCCTGGAAAGCCGGCGGCAAAAACCGCGGTACCGCAACCGCCAAGTACCAGCCAGAACGTTCCGAAAAATTCGGCACTGAGTCGTTTGAACATAGTTGTCTCCGATCAATAAAAAGGATGCGCGAATCACGCAAAGCGAGGTTTGCTGCCAATTCTTTATTGCGACGTCTTGCGTCCCCTGGAGGTCACGCTGCGATCCATCGCAGTGGCCGCATGCGTAATACCACGGGGCGCAACGATGCGGAAGCCTTCGTGTTCAAACATCAGCCACGGCCTACACCTATGCTTCGGAGCATGGCTGCCTGCGCGCGTGAGCACATAGTGAATGCCGGCCGTACTTCATGTCGCCCAGCGCCCCTATGCTTGGATGAGTCCAATGCGTCGCGAAGCGTTTCCATACCATGCACGGAGTCATGACACCTTGTTGGGTAAGGCGTCGGCAGAGCAACGGCTGACAACACCGCCAAGCTTGCTGGAAGAAGGTGGTCGCCCGATCGTGCAGACCGCACACCCGCTCACCGCCTGCGGCGAGCAAGCCTATATGGACAGCTGGAGAAAAGAGGCATGGACGGGATTCGGCTTGGCGTTCCCCTCGCCCATATCCTGCTATTGCCGAACGCTGGCGAACTGGGCCACCTTGTTCGCATGCACTGGTTGGCGGCTTTGCGAGATGCGTGAACGGTTACATCCGGTCACCGGCAAACCGGCATCAGTGATCTTTATCGTGCAGAAGGCTCAGGCGCTGCAACGCTCTGTGGCGTTGGATGCGCAAGACCGGGATGCGCCGCCTTGCAGTAACGCATCCCATGCTTGCCGGGCCGGAGCGCGTGGCATCCGGCCCGGCGGGTGGATCAGAGCGCCGCGTCCTTGAGCTTCTTCAGCGGGCGGATCTTCACCTTCACCGTAGCAGGCTTGGCAGCGAACCACTGCTCTTCCTTGGTGAAGGGGTTGATGCCCTTGCGCTTCGGCTTGGCCGGAACGTTGACGGCAGTGATCTTCAGCAGGCCCGGCAGGGTGAACACGCCGGCACCCTTCTTGTGGATCGACGCGTGTGCAGCCCCTTCCAGCGCGGAAAGAATCGCGCGCACGTCCTTGGACGCAACTTCAGTGACCTCGGCCAGGTGTGCAACCAGAGCGGACTTGCTCAGTGCTTCCTTGATCGGCTTCGGAGCTGCGGCGGCCTTGGATGCCGTCTTGCCTTTTGCTGCCTTCTTTGCCATGGACTACCCCATCGTTATTGGATTGTTGAAATGCCTCATCGGCGTGCTGAAATGTAGGGGAAATTTGTGTCGTCGCCAACTAGCAAACGCAAAAAAACCTATAAAAAATGCGTTCAGCGACGGTTGGCATGCCCCGGACACTAGGGAAGCAAGCTTTTTGCCAGCATGAAAACGGCAACCGCGACGATCACGGCCGCAAAAAGGACCGATAGCGCGCCGCGCTTTCTGGACAATTTTTGAGCAGCCGACATCCCCAGCCAACCACCGGCGACACCGCCGGCGATGAACTCCAGCGCGATCGGCCAGGCCACCAGGCCGGATGCGGCGTAGTTGATCGCCGCTGTCAAACCGAAGGCGCCCACGCAGAACAGCGAGGTGCCGATCGCATTGATCATGGCCATGCCGCTGGCAAAGACCAGGCCTGGAACAATAAGAAAACCGCCGCCAATACCGAAGAATCCGGCCAGGCCGCCTGCCCCCAGCCCGACCAGCCCCAGGCGCGCATACATGTGTTTGCGCGGATAGCCAGTCCCGTCGTGCCCGCGCCTGCCGCGCAGCATCAGCACGGCAATGACCAGCATCAACAGGGCGAACAGGGTAAGCAGGTAACGCCCTTCGATGATCTTGCCAAGGCTTGAACCGAGAAAGGCGCCCACAACGCCGGTAGCTGCAAACATGAAGGCCGCTGGCCAGCGCACATGTCCGGCCCGGGCATGCGGCAGCAAGTTCGCAAAAGCATTCGCTGACACCGCCAATGCGCTGGTGCCGATCGCCCTGTGCGGGTCGTGCAAGCCCACCACGTACAGCAGCAATGGCATCGCCAGGATGGACCCGCCACCACCGATCAGCGCCAGCGAAAAACCAACGGCCGATCCGCAGAAGACGGCGAGCAGGTCATGCCATGAAAGAAAGTCCATGGCGACGCACTTTAGCGAAACCGGCGCCATAAACCATACTTGATGCACAACGGAACGAAGGCGTGAATGGCGGAAACGCTCCGCCATTCACGCTGGTTCTCAATGCGCCTGCTCTCCATGTACTTTGTCGCCGCTGTCCGTATGCGCATGATCTTTGTCCTGGCGCATATCCATATCGCCCATGTCGTCATCAGGCGGGGCCTTGGCAACCATGTCCTTGTATTGCGCTTGCGTCATGCCAGGAAGCTGTTGCAGAAAAGCGACCATGCTCCAGATGGTGTGATCATCATGCGTGGCGCCCCAGGCCGGCATACCGCTCATCTTGATGCCGTGCTTGATGATCCAGAACGCTTCGCGCGGATCGATATGTTGCTGTGAAAGATTCGGCGGCTGAGGATACAGACCGGCACGGATTTCCGAATCGCGCATGCCAGGTGCAAGATGACAGCCGGTACACATCGCCGCGTATTGTCCCGCCCCCTTCAGGATCAGTGCCGGGTCGTTCAGCGGCGGAACCTCGATATCCCTGGCGTGACGCTGCACGGAACGCTCCCGCACCATGGTCAGGAAGCGATATGTCCACGGTTCATGCGGCGAATCGGCGCCGATGTTGTAGAAGCCTGACCAGGCGTAGGCAAACCCCGCCATAGCCAGCACCACGATGCCGGCGACGATGCTGGTGCGATATTCGATACGTCGTTTCATGAGATCTCCTAAAGCCAGATGCGTAGGCCAACTACGAATTGCCGGTCGAAAACGGGTTGGCGGTCCGCGCGCGCAAAATCCGCCGCAGCGCCGCAGCGCCGAGTCCACACGATGCCCAGGTACGGGGCAAACTGGCGCGTAATGTCGTAACGAAGCCGCAAACCCAGTTGGGCATTGGAAACACCGTTTCCCACATCGCGGGCCGCGTCGTTCCGGCTGTAGAGATTGGTTTCGAATTCCGGCTGAAGTATCCAGCGCTGGGTGAAACGCAGGGTGTATTCCGCCCGCAGGCGCGCGGCAAACCGGTCGGATTCGCCGGCATAGGCGGTAGCTTCCAGTTCCAGCCAGTAAGGCGCCAGCCCTTCCAGTCCAAATGCCGCCCAGTTGCGTTGCGGTCCAACGCCAAGATCATGCCGTACGCCGAGTTGAGTGCTCCAGAAAGCGGCAACGGGATGGTTCCAGAAGGCCTCGAGGTCGCCATCATCGAGCCGCCCCTGATTGCCCTCGCCTTCGCTGCGCAGCCACAGCTTGTTGCTGTCATTGCCGTACCAGGCTTCGGCCTCCCACATCGGGCCATTGCCGCCATAGCCGTGGGCATACTCCAATTGGTCGATCAGCAGCATGCCGTGCGAAGCATTGTCGCTCATCTCCATGCCTTGCATCGAGGCGGCATGCGACAGATCGGTGGGCGATGACGCCGGCACGGTCGCTTGCATGGATGGCATATCCGGCATGGTCATGCCCGCATCCTGTGCGGCGGCCGCCATCGGCAGGCACAACCATGTAGCGGCGATGCGCCAGCGATTCGTGGTCACAACATGACGCAGGTACGCATTCATGCCACGACCACCTCGCGGAACATGCCCGCTTCCATGTGAAAAAGCATGTGGCAGTGATAGGCCCAGCGCCCCGGATTATCGGCGGTCACCGCATAGCTGATCTGCTGCGCCGGCTGCACATTGACCGTGTGCTTGCGTACCTGGAAATGTCCGTCCGGACTTTCCAGTTCACTCCACATGCCGTGCAGATGAATCGGGTGATTCATCATGGTGTCGTTGATCAGCACGATGCGCAGCCGTTCGCCGATCCTGAAACGTACGGGTTCGGCGTCCGCGAATTTCACGCCATCGAATGACCACATGTAGCGCTCCATATTGCCCGTCAAGCGCAACGTGATTTCCCGTTGCGGTTCACGCGGATCGATGGCTCCGCCGATCGTATGCAGGTCGGCATAAGTGAGTACGCAGCGGCCGTTGCCGCGTAGCCCGACGCCGGGATCGTCAAGGCTGGTGCGCGGGTGGGAGGTGCGCATATCCACGCCGGGGCCGGTTTTGAGTTTGCCGGCGGCTGCCGGCATGCCATGCATGGGCATATCCGCCATGCCCGGCATGCCCGCCATATCGTGCATGTCATGGCCCGCTTGCTGGCCGGCTTCCATCGAGCCCATCATGTCTTGCATGCCGAGCCACACGCGCCGATCCATGGCAGGCACATCGGCTTCCATGCCAGAACGTGGCGCCAGCGTGCCTCTTGCGTAACCACTGCGATCGATGGACTGCGCAAACAGCGTGTACGCCCGGTCTTCCTGCGGCGTAACCATCACGTCGTAGGTTTCGGCCGGCATGACACGAAATTCATCGACCTCGATCGGCTCCACGTCCTGCCCGTCGGCACTGATCACGGTCATTTTCAAGCCGGGTATGCGTACATCGAAAACGGTCATGGCCGAGCCGTTGATAAAACGCAAGCGCACCCTTTCGCCTGGCGTAAACAGGCCAGTCCAGTTGCCGGCAGGCGCCTGCCCATTCAACAGATAGGTATAGGTGAACGCCGAGACATCGCTGAGATCGGTGGGATTCATGCGCATGGCGTTCCACATCCTACGCATGCGCAGGGCTTCGCCCAGGCCGACCTGCCGTGCATCGCGGATCAGATCGGCCACGGTAGGTTGCGCAGTGTTGTAGTAGTCGCTCTGCTTTTTCAGCCGGGCGAAGATGCTGGCGGGGTTATCGTCCGTCCAGTCATTGAGCATCACCACATGATCGCGATCGGCGCGAATGCGCTCGCTGCCAGCCGGCTCTATCACGATGGCGCCGAACAAGCCGGTCTGCTCCTGATAACCCGAATGCGCGTGATACCAATAGGTGCCCGATTGCCGCAACGGAAACTGATAGACGAAGGTCTCGCCCGGCGCAATGCCATCAAAACTGATACCGGGCACGCCGTCCATGCGGAACGGCAACACGATGCCGTGCCAGTGGATGGAGGTCGGCACACGCAGGTGATTGGTGACGCGAATGCGTACCGTATCGCCCTCTTTCCAGCGTAAGACCGGGCCGGGCATGCTGCCGTTGACGGTCGTGGCCATGGCCTGCTTGCCGGTGTAATTGACTGCGGTTTGTGCAACGTCCAATGCGAAAAGGGAACCGCTCAAGGTGCTGGCTTCGTTGGCACCGGGCATAGCCAGGGCGCGGGAAGACCGTGGCACCCCGAGTGCAGCCACGGCGCCGCCCAAGGCTACGCCCTGGACAAATCGCCGCCGCGACAGCCGCGTCGCAGGCAGCGGGTCGAACATGTTCATGGGGATTACTCCATGTGAAGCGGAAAACCTGCGACTGCCCGCGCCAGAACGCGCGGCAGGCAGGATGGCTCATCAGGTGGAGTAATCAGGCGGCCGGTGGCCGCAAGGGAGGAATGGGAGTGATGGTCGGGGCGTCGATGCCGCGGAGCATGGCATAGCGAGCCACATGTATTCCCGCACCGGGTAAGGCTGTCAACGCAGGAAGCAACATGCTGCCGCACATGGCATCGCACTGGCAGGCTGGTTGGGAAGCATTGCCGCAGCAGCCATCGTGATGATCACCGGCCTTGGCAGTGTGCTGCATGCCGTGCCACATCATTGATCCCATCGTTGCGGGCATGGCGTGGTGCATCGTGCTGGTGGCTGTCCCGATGGCAGCGGCAGGCACGGATACCGCCACCAGCATCATCCACGCGAACAGCGCCATGACGCGCAGGAGGCGCGAACAACGCAGGTGACGCATGGATAGCACGGCGGGCATGGCGGCAAGCATATCTCCGCCGGGTGATGGGGCTCAACCGCCATGGTGTCGCCACCCCTCGATCGGTACATCGCACAAGTCATGCCTATTGACCATGGTGCGGGTCCAGACTTGCAGGCGCCCCCTGCTCCCGATATTCATCAGCATCACAAAAGCGCGGACTTCAGCGCAATTCCGCGTAGGAGCTCAATAAGGCACGCATCGTAGCCTCGAGCCGTTCAAGAAAGGGGCGTGCGGCGTCGAGACCTTCGCTGTCAATGCGTTTTTCCAAAGCTGTACATTGTGCTGCGGCATCCTGTTCGCCAAGCATCAGCAGCGCACCCTTCATGGAATGGATGCGCGCGAGCAGCGCCTCCTGATCCTGTGCATGCGCGGCGTCGAGAATGGCATGCAGATCACGCGTGCCGGACTCGACAAAGATGCGCGATACCTTTTCAGGGTATTTGCCCGCCCACGCCGGCTTGACTTGCGGACCCGGCGAAGGCGCATCGAGGCCGAGATGGTGCGCCATGGCTTCACCGAGACGCTCCAACGACAGAGGCTTGAGCAGGAGATCATTGATGCCTGCCTGCTTGCAGCGCGTCTTCTCGCTCGCCAGCGCCGTAGCCGTCACCGCGAGAATAGGTACCGTGACGCCTTGCGCTCTCAACCGCTGGGTCAGCGCATAGCCGTTCATATGGGGCATGTTGATATCGGTAAGCACGATCTGGTAGCGCCCGTCATGCCATAGCCGCAAGGCCGCGAAACCGTCTTCGGCGGTATCCACCTTGTATCCGAGTGTTTCGAGCTGTTGCTGGATCAGCTCGCGATTGACCAGATTGTCATCGACCAGCAGTGCCGTGCGCTGTTGCTGCACTACTTGCGGATCGTCGCCATGCCTCAACAGATCCACCGTGTGTCCACCGGCACCGGACTCGGCATCGAGAATCGCGGCGAGCAAGGCCTTGCTGGAGTAGCACGAAATAAAGTGAACGCCATCGCGAAGCTCCGGCAGCAACGGGCCATCCGCAATGGCCTTTACCGTGCGTTTTGCGCGCGTAACGAGCGATTGCTCATCATCGTCCAGCCATACATGCCACGCGCCAAAAATGACCAGGGCATCGGCCTGTTCGACCCAATCCGAATCCAGTTCTGACGGAAGGGCTGCCGTCATCACCTCGGCGCCCCAACCAATCAGGAGCCCAGAAATCTCATTACGCCATTCCGCCGCAGCAGACAGCAACGCAATCCGCCGTCCCTGGAGCCCGGCCTGATCCGTCGCCTGCGCAGCGTCATCCACAGCAACAGGCACTTCCAGTGAAAACACGCTTCCCACGCTCGGCGTGCTCTGCACGTCGATCTCGCCACCCATCAGCTCGCTGATCTGCTGGCACAACGTCAAGCCGAGCCCGCTTCCGCCGAAGCGGCGCGAGATGCTGGCGTCTGCCTGCGAGAAAGGCTGAAAGACCTGTTGCCGCTGCTGTTCCGTCATGCCAATCCCGGAATCGATGATCTCGAAGCGCAGGCGTGCCGATTCACTGGCCTTCGGCGGCACCTGCCGCACACGCAAGATGATCCGCCCTGATTCGGTGAATTTCACGGCGTTGCTGACCAAATTGTTGAGTACCTGCCGAATGCGGTGAGCATCCGCCACATAGACCGCCGCGTGTCCCGACTCCACGCCGTAGTAGAGCTTCAGCCCCTTGCGCTGCGCCGCCGGCGTATATAGCAATGCCGTCTGCTCGATAAGCGGCCGCAATTCGAACGGTACTGGATCGATATCCAGCTGCCCTGCTTCGATGCGCGAAAAATCAAGCACATCGCTGATGATCGCCAGCAAGGCATCGGCCGAGATGCGAATACGCCCCAGCCTTTCGCGCTGTTCCGGCTCCAACTGCGAACGGCCCAGCAATTCGAGATGCCCGAGAATGCCATTGAGCGGCGTGCGGATCTCGTGGCTCATCGTGGCGACGAATGATGTTTTGGCACGATTGGCAGATTCCGCCGCCAACCGCGCTTCTTCCGAGTCACGTCGTGCCCGGCGCAGATTCTCTTCGATTTCCGTGCGTGCCGTGACATCGCGAAGCACGCAGAAGATCGCATTGCGATCCTGGTAGACGATGGGCATCGCGGCAACCAGCAAATGGCGCGGCGCTTCCGCACTATCGCCCTGCAGC
>Ga0153933_1000239_pt1 | contig 24609 bp, 24 predicted proteins | sample TSNJ017MetaG_FD_102275 | JGI IMG/M metagenome (GOLD analysis project Ga0153933, IMG submission 102275) | Attine ant fungus gardens microbial communities from New Jersey, USA - TSNJ017 MetaG | ecosystem: Host-associated > Fungi > Mycelium > Unclassified | place: USA: New Jersey, Wharton State...
ACAAGTAACATTGGTGTTGCTTGTTAAGACGTGACCCTAGTCGCCCCCTCTGCTGCGCAGCGGATGAACGAGTCTAACTGTTAGCGCTTCGAAATTTTTGTCTGAGGTTTGTCCTATTCCTGGAGTTACCGAAACCCATCCTAGGGGAATCGGAGTTTTAATAGCGCGGAGTAACAGGCACTGTTTTTAAGCGAGGTCTGCTTAGATCGTGAATAGTAATTTTCGCTTGTTAACAGTACGTTTTACTCCAGGCTCGAGCAGCGAGTTAGTGGTAACTTGTGCAACTCGTGAAGCGACAAGTTTCAAAGACGACGACAGTGAGGGGAGCTACCGTCTCCGCGCGAGCAATGCTGAGCCAGCCTTAGAGGCATTGGGACGGGCCATGGCTGTGCAGATAAATTCACCAATGGTAGCAATATGATCCAGGTCAATGCCCGTCTCCAATCCCAGGCCCTGCAACAAGTACAGTACATCTTCGGTAGCAACGTTACCTGAAGCGCCCGGTGCAAAAGGGCAACCGCCGAGCCCGGCAACGGAACTGTGAAAAGTGGGCAAACCCATCTGCAAGCTAGCCAGAATATTCGCTAAGGCTTGACCAAAAGTATCATGATAGTGACCTGCCAGTCTTTCGATGGGAAATTCTTGGCTAGCGGAACGTATAAGCTCCTTTACGTGTGTGACCGTTCCAACGCCGATGGTATCCGCAAGATCGATCTCGTCACAGCCGAGCGCATATAGTCGTTGCAAAACTTTGATGACCGAGCCGATGGGAACATCGCCTTCATAAGGACAACCGAAAGCGCACGAGATACTGCCACGCAGGCGCGCGCGCGCCGCTTTGACTGACTCTGCCACGGCGACGTACCGGTCGAATGACTGGTCAATCGTGCAATTAATATTCTTCTGACAAAACGTCTCGCTGGCAGCGGTAAAAATCACGACTTCGTCGGCCTTGGCCGCGAGAGCTCTTTGCGTTCCTTGCAGATTGGGCGCAAGCGCAGAGTAGGTGACTCCAGGCCGCCGCGTAATGCGTTCCATGACTTCGTCCGCATCCGCTAATTGAGGAACCCATTTCGGAGAAACAAAGGAGGTAGTCTCGATATTCGCAAACCCCGCAGCGCTCAAACGGTTGATCAACTCGATCTTAACTTCAGTCGAGACCGCAGATTTTTCGTTCTGCAGACCATCCCGGGGACTGACTTCGACGATTCTAACGGAACCACTCATGGGAACCAAGGATTAAAGGCAACCGCGAATGAAAAGAAACTGAATCGAACCGCAGATTAACGCAGATAGAGATTCGGAAACTCGGTCCGTTATTTTATTAAACAACATCTGCGTCAATCTGCGTTCATCTGCGGTTCGTCTTTTCATTCGTGTCCATTCGCGGTTGTTTTAGTTTTGCCGGGGCGTAATCGGCGGATAATTAAGTGGGCTTGTGAGCGGTAAAGTGGAGGAGTTGGGCGCCTTCTGGCACTTGGTCGGCGACGTTCACGAGGACTTGATCGACATGACCGTCGGTTAGGGCAACAACAGTGTGCTCCATTTTCATCGCTTCCATTACCACCAGAGGAGTTCCTTTGGTAACGGCTTGGCCTGGCTCAACTAGGACCGCAACAATGCGACCGGGCATCGGAGCAGTCAGTTGGGTCTCTTGCTCATCGGCCGGTACGGCGTAGGTGAGGGGGTCGATGAGGCTGAGAGTGACGTGCTCGCCATCGGCGGACAGGTCGAAAATTGTGTTTCGCCGGTAGACTCGCCCGGTGATGCGGCGGTTACCGGTTAGAACCACTAAGTCAGCTTCATGATGTTCTAAAATTTCGAACTCAGCGGACGCTCCATCACCTTCCAAATGGTACCGAGCCGGGGTTGTCGCTAGCGGATAGGTCAAAGTTGTGTCGATGGTGCGGTTGCCGGCCGACCAAGATAAACGTCGCCTATAACCGGAGTTTAAGCGCCAACCCGAAGTAGAAGCCCATGGTGAATGGGGGTCATGGGAGTCGACGCATCGGTTCTCTTCTTCGCTGTTGAGCAGAGCGGCTGTCGCTAGCATTATGAAAGGAAACCGGATCACGTCATCCGAGGTTAACAAGAAAACTTCGTTCCGCGCAATCAACCCGGTATCGAGATGGCCGGCGGTGAAATCTGGCAAGCGACAAAGCCGGCGCAAGAATGGTAGATTCGTTTCTAATCCCAGCACCACAAAATCAGCAAACGCATCATCTAAGCGGGTGACGGCCTCGCCTCGGTCTTTGCCCCAAACAACGAGTTTCGCCAAAAGCGGATCGTAGTAAGGCGTGACGGTGTCCCCCATGCGCACTCCGGCATCGAGACGGACCGGAGCAGTCTCCGGAGATGACGGTACGGTGAAATGGATGGCTGGCGGAGTATTGAATATCTGCAAAGTACCGGTCGCAGGTAAGAAGCCGGAGCCTGGTTTCTCGGCGTAAATACGAGCCTCGACGGCGTGACCGCGAAGGCTGAGCTGATCCTGCAACTGGGGTAACGGCGCCCCGGCGGCAACCTGCAGTTGCCATTCGACCAAGTCGTGACCGGTGATCATCTCGGTTACCGGATGCTCGACTTGTAACCGGGTATTCATCTCCAGAAAGTAAAACTTAGAATCTTGATCGACGAGGAATTCGATGGTTCCGGCGCCGGCGTAGCTAACGGCCCGGGCTGCGGCGACGGCGGTTTCGCCGATTGATCGGCGCTGGAGTTCGGTAAGGCCGGGCGCGGGCGATTCTTCGATGACCTTTTGATGACGCCGTTGGACGGAACAATCTCTCTCAAAGAGATAGACGCAGTTACCATAGGTATCGCCAAAGATTTGTATTTCGATGTGACGCGGCCGCTCCAGATACTTCTCGATCAGGATGCCATCATCTCCAAAGCTGTTCTTGGCTTCACGCCGACAAGCAGCCAGCAGATCATCGAACTCTCCGGTTCCTCGAACGACCCGCATGCCTTTGCCTCCGCCTCCCGCTCGCGCTTTCAACATAATCGGGTACCCGATCGCATCGGCTTGCGATCGCAGGAATTTAGGATCCTGGTTTTCCCCGAGATAGCCGGGGAGAACCGGAACACCAGCCTTAGTCATGACGGACTTGGCGTTACTTTTGTCGCCCATGGTCCGGATGGCAGCCGCGGGTGGCCCGATAAAGATTAATCCGGCAGCAGTGCAGGCCTCGGCGAACTCGGCATTTTCCGCGAGGAAGCCGTAACCAGGATGGACGGCTTCGGCTCCGCTCTCGCGGGCAGCTCTGATGATTGATGGAATCGCAAGATAACTTTCGCTGGCGGTTATGCCGCCGATGCCGATGGCTTCATCGCAAACGCTGACGTGTTTAGCGTTTTTATCGACATCGGAGTAAACCGCAACCGTACGAACACCGAGCCTGGCCCCAGTTGCCGCGATGCGGCAAGCGATCTCGCCACGATTAGCGATCAGGATTTTACGAAACATTGTGGATGACCGGAGAGCTCCGGAGTGGACAGAGTAGAGGGGTGGACGGGAGAGGACTTAGTGGACCGAGTGCACCGATCGGATTGCCATCCGTCATCTGTTATTTGTCATTTTGCTGGTTTTTGGCCCAACTGGGACGCCGTTTTTCTAGAAAGGCTTGGACGCCTTCGCGGGCTTCCTCGGAGCCGCGCATGCGGGCGATCCGTTCGGCGGTATCGACAGCAAGCTTTTCGGATAAGAGATCGATGTCTTGGACCAATCGCTTTGACTGGACTACAGCTAGGGGACCGTTTTGGGTGATTTGGCCGACGATCGAGCTGAGCTTCGCATCGAGGACATCCGGGGTGACAACCTCGTGCACCAGGCCAATCCGGTGCGCTTCTTGGGCAGTAAATCGTTCACCGGTCACGAAATAACGACGCGCAGCCCGGCTGCCGACGGCTTGAATGACAAAAGGGCTGATCACGGCCGGCATCAAGCCAACCTTAACTTCCGAGAAGGCAAAGCAGGCGGTGCTGCTGGCGATGGCGATATCAGCAGCGGCGATCAATCCGACTCCGCCGCCATAGGCGTCACCCTGGATCCGGGCGATAACCGGTTTCGGACAGTGATAGATCGTTCGTAGCATGTTCGCGAGGCGAAAGGCATCTGCAGAGTTCTCCTCGTAAGGAATTTCCGCCATGCGCTTCATCCAGCCCAGATCCGCACCGGCGCAGAAAGTCGTGCCGGCACCGGTCAGCACGATCAATCGAACTTCATCGCGATCCCCAAACATGCGGAAACTGTGCTCTAACTCTTTGATGGCGGTCTCGTTAAAAGCGTTGTGCACTCTTGGTCGATTCAGGGTGACGGTGGCGACTGCACCGGAGATGGTGACATCTAAAGTATGCCAATTCATGAGAGTTTGTGCAGGGGGTGGCCTAGCCTGCATCACTTACAAATGCGTCAGGCATTTGTGAGCGATGCAACAGCGGCAGGATATCCCAGCTACGCCGGGATATCCTGCTGCTATTTTTGGGAGATAAATCTCGGAACACCGTGTTTCAAATTTTCTTCAAACTTCGCCGTTGAATAGGCGCAACAGCGCCTATTTAAGGCCATCTAGTCCACAATCAGCGCTCGACGCCGTCTAAGGTGTGAGTTTTGCAGGCTAGCCGTGCTGGAGAATGCTCTTAAATAGACGCTTGGGCGCCGATAAAGGAAGAGTTTTGTGCCGGAATTTCTCGCGGCTACATCCGGAAGAGCCCGAACCGCGGTTCTGGAATAGGCGCATTTAGCGCGGCGGATATGCCGAGTCCAAGCACGAGGCGGGTGTCCCGAGGATCGATAATTCCATCGTCCCAGAGCCGGGCGCTGGCGTAGTAAGGATGACCTTGCCGTTCGTACTGAGCCCGGATCGGAGTCTTGAATTCGCTTTCTTGCTCGACGGTCCACTGACCGCCCTTGGCCTCGATCGCGTCTCGCCTGATTCGCGCCAAAACGGCAGCGGCTTGTTCTCCACCCATCACCGAGATCCGGGCATTAGGCCACATCCAGAGGAAACGAGGGGAATAGGCACGCCCGCACATTCCATAGTTCCCAGCTCCGAAAGAACCACCCACTATCACCGTAAATTTCGGTACTTGGGCAGTGGCTACGGCCGTCACCATTTTCGCTCCATGCCGAGCAATGCCCTCGTTCTCGTATTTTTTACCGACCATGTACCCGGCGATATTTTGCAGAAATACGAGCGGGATACGTCGTTGACAGCACAGCTCAATGAAATGGGTGCCTTTTTGCGCAGATTCCGAGAAGAGAATTCCGTTATTGGCCAGCACACCGACCGGGTAACCCCAAATGTGTGCGAACCCGCAGACCAGGGTGGCGCCGTATAAGGCTTTAAACTCGTCAAACTCAGATCCGTCGACGATCCGCAGAATCAATTCCCGGACATCATAGGGCTTGCGCACGTCCGCCGGAATGACCCCATAGAGTTCTGACGGATCGGCCCCGGGTTCTTGAGGAGAGCGGCATTCGAGCTGCGCCGATTTCCGGCGGTTGAGATTGCTTACGATGCTGCGAGCGAGAGCCAGCGCATGGGAATCATGTTGCGCCAGGTGATCAGCCACACCGGATAATCGGGCATGAATGTCTCCGCCGCCAAGTTCCTCCGCTGTAACCTCCTCGCCGATGGCGGCTCTGACCAACGGTGGTCCTCCTAGAAAGATGGTGCCCTGGTTCTTAACGATGATTGCCTCATCGCTCATGGCCGGCACATAAGCGCCGCCGGCCGTGCACGAGCCCATCACGACTGCGATCTGCGGAATACCCTGGGCCGAGAGGTTTGCTTGGTTATAGAAGATCCGTCCGAAATGATCCCGATCCGGGAACACCTCATCCTGGTTGGGCAGATTCGCGCCACCGGAATCAACCAGGTAAATGCAGGGGAGGCGGTTTTGTTCCGCGATTTCCTGGGCCCGCAAATGTTTTTTGACTGAGATCGGATAGTAGGTGCCGCCTTTCACCGTTGCATCGTTGCAGACGATGACACATTCCTTTCCCGAAACCCGGCCTATGCCCGTGATCACGCCGGCGCCGGGCGCAGCATCGCTATACATTCCATAGGCAGCCAATTGAGAGAGCTCGAGAAACGGAGTCCCGGGGTCAAGCAATCGCTGAACCCGTTCCCGGGGCAGAAGTTTGCCGCGCGCCAGATGTTTCCGGCGCGCTTCTTCGTCGCCGCCCTGAGCAATCCTTTGGATGGTCGTTCGCAGATCGTCGACGGCTGACTGTATAGCCGCCGCGTTTGCCCTGAATTCGTCGGAGGTGGGGTTTAATTTAGACTTTAGAGTGGCCATCGGTGCGGCTTTGGGTTGCTGCTTTGTCCCGGTTTATCCGCCGTAGTTCAGGACGACGAAGGAGGAAGGGACAATCGATGGTAGCCTGGCACGAAGTGCCTAAGGTTGGTAGGCCGAAAAAGCTCGGCGCGCTTCCGGTGATTTCTTTCCAAGAGCTTTATCGGCGCGATTGGGCCAGCAACGTTGGCGAGCGGTCTCCGCGCCGAGGTTTGCGTCCTACCGTCCGCTAATTGCCCTCGGGATCGTCGAGATCGAGAGACGAATTTGTTATTAATTAATTAACGGAAATAAATGCGTAATCTACTTGTCATGAGCACTATGCAGCTTGTCCAGCTAGGTAAATGCATCGTGGGAACTTCCGCGTAGCGCTCCTTATTCCTCCGTTCAAGCTGCGGGCTCACGAATAGCCGCAGGGTCGAGACGGCGGGCGCCTTCGATCCGGCAACTGCCGCACGGGGACTCTATCCCTCCCGGAGGCGCTGGGCCGCAGACGGCTAATCATTCCTGGCGCCAACTCTCCGCCTGAGAAATAATGGGCACTCATGATTGATCGACGCGAAATCGATCTTCTTCGTTCGCTCCTGCAATCGGGTGCAGGAAGTCCATTGGACGCGCTCGTTCAACAGGTCGATGGCGACGCCGAGGTCCTAGCAGGCGTGATCGGGTCGCTCGAACGAGACGGATATCGCTTCGAAAAGACCGCTACTACGATCCGGCTTCAAGCGGAACCCGACGCGGTCCGGCCCCAGAGTATCGCTGCGCGTCTGACTACACACTCGATCGGTCGCGAGGTTTATGTGTTTGCCGAGACGACGTCCACTAACGATTTAGCGCGGCGTGCCGGAATCGGAAAAGCCAGCGAAGGTGTCGTCTTTTTTGCGGAACAACAAACCGCTGGGCGCGGCACCCATGGACGCAACTGGGTGTCAAAAGCGAATCAAGGCCTCTGGTTCTCAATCTTGCTCCGATCGACGCTGGCGGTTGATCAATGGCCCGTACTGGTGAGGATGGCGGCGTTAGCGGCGGCTGACTCGGCGGAGCAATGGATTAAAGGCCAGGTCGGCATCAAACCGCCGAATGATTTAGTGCTTGGCGAGGGTAAATTGGCTGGGTTTCTGTTGGAAACGTCGAATGCTTGGAATTTTCAGGTACTCGGGATTGGGGTGAATGTGCGGTCAGCGCCTCAAATAGAGGGATATCCTACGTCCGCGTTGGACGACTTTTCCAAAATCCGGGTGTCGTTGGATGCATTGGCGGCGCAAATCTTGAACCGGTTTGAAGATTGGTATTGCAAGGAATCGATTGAGTCCGTGAACAGAGCGTTTGAGGCGAGAGTAGAGGGCAGCGCTGAACGATGAAGCGGCTCACCTCCAGGGTGCCGGCCGCTCGGCCTCGCAAGCGAGGCAGCGCTCCAGGATCCTATTTGCAGGCATCGATCAAACCTTCGGATTCGGCAATGGCGCGGGCACAGGACTCGTCGGTCACTAAGCCGTTAATCAGCTTTCCTTGGAGGGCCGCTTTTACCGCCTCCCATTTATGTTTACCGCCGGCGAATGCGATGACAGGGTTCTTGGAATGTCGCTGCGGAAGGATGCTGGTAAGTTTGTCGTGGTAAGCGGGCAGATCGATCAATTGGCCAAAAGCGTCCAAGGCCCAGCCGGAAGTCTCGCCGACGGCTCCAGCCTGTTGCAGCCGGCGTACTTCCTGGCGAGAAATATGCCCATCGCGCTCTAACGGGCAGCCTGGAGCGATGTGCCCGATGCCGATAAAGGTCACGTCCGCTTTAGCGGCAATCCGGGCCACCGTCTTATAAAGGTCGTGGTCGCACCATCGGAGCCGTTCCTGTACGGATGCGACCAGTAGCGGAGCGGGGAGCAGGTAATAACGGCTCCCGGTTTTATCCGCCATGCTCAAAGCTACATCGTAGAGGTTACTGGAACCGTCCCGGGCGAAGGTGCCAACGAGATTGACGAACCGGTGTTGGGGCCGGCGGAGCACCGGTAAACGGCTGATCACCGATTTCAGGGTTTGGCCTGTGCCGAGCGCGCCAATGATTGGCCGGTCCGACGAGAGGAAATGTTCCATTACCCGGGCGCCGGTGATGGCGACCTTCGACTGTAAACTCTCAGTATCATCGTCATCGAATGGCACGACTTCACAGAGTTGAAGCTTGTAATGTTCGCGTAACGCTTCCTCTAAGGCAGCACAGGAACTAATCCGGTGCGAAAGGCGGACATTCACCAGGTTACGTTCGACGGCAACTCCGAGGAGGCGTTGGGCGGTCTGTCGGGAGATGTGAAGAGTGGCGGCGATCTGCTGTTGGGTTTTGCCAGCCACGTAGTAGAGCCAAGCGATTCTAGCAGCCTGGTCGAGTCTATCGGCTTCTTTGTTGGGGGGCATCGGGTTATAGGATTTAGGAGCTAGGAGCTAGGAGCTAGGAGCTAGTAAGGCTTCAAGACGAATGACGCTTTGGCCGCCAATCAGACGTTAAGTCAGGCCAGGAATCTCCTGGATTCTAGCTCCTAGCTCCTAGCTCCTATATTCTTCTTGCAATAGATATTGACATTTGCCCTACTAGAGGGCAAATGCTCGTTGATAAAACCGGGTTGCGTCTTGCCTGGTTGCTGGCCGTTTTATTTCACCCCCCCTAAACCTATCATGATTAAACGCTCATTAGCGGTGCTAGCCGCTGCGACCACCTGTTTTTGCGGTGCGTTTGCCCAACAAAAGTCCGTCACGATTGCCGTCGTGAATAATCCGGACATGATCCGGTTGAAGAAACTCTCGAGTAAGTTCGAAGAGCAAAACCCTGACATTAAGCTGAACTGGGTTGTGGTCGAAGAGAACGTCCTCAGGCAACGGGTTACTACCGATGTTTCCCAAGGCAGCGGCCAGTTCGACCTAGTGTATTTGGGCCTGTACGAGGCACCGATCTTTGCCAAGCGGGGTTGGCTAAAGCCGATTGAAAACGTACCGGATAGTTACGATCTGGACGACGTCTTCAAGTCGATCCGTGACGGGCTGTCCTATAATGGGAAGTTGTACGCCCTGCCGTTCAACGCCGAGAGTTCGATGTTGATGTACCGGAAAGACCTTTTTGAGGCAAAAGGCCTGACCATGCCGGAACAGCCGACCTACGATGACATCGTTAAATTTGCGGATGCGTTAACGGACAAAAGCAAAGGGATCTATGGAATTACGCTGCGCGGTAAACCGGGCTGGGGTGAAAACATGGCTTTTGTCGATACCCTCTTAAACACCTTTGGGGCTACCTGGTTCGACATGAACTGGAAACCGACGATCGATACTCCAGAATGGAAAAAGGCGATCACTTTCTACGTGAATCTGATGAAGAAAGATGGTCCTCCTGGAGCCAGTTCGAATGGGTTCAACGAAAATCTGACCTTGTTTGGCGGTGGCCGAGCCGCGATGTGGATCGACGCGACTTCTGGCGCGGGTCCGTTGTTCGACAAGAATCAGTCTCAAGTATCGGATAAAGTTGCTTTCGCTCCGGCGCCGGTGGCGGCCACTCCGAACGGTTCGCATTGGCTTTGGTCCTGGGCATTAGCCATTCCGAAGTCCGCGAAAGAACCGGATGCGGCGCTCAAGTTCGCCGAGTGGGCTACCTCAAAAGAATATATCCAGCTGGCGGCAGCAGATGGCGGCTGGGCGACGGTTCCGCCGGGTACTCGGAAGTCGACCTATGATAACCCTGAGTATCAACAGGCGGCTCCATTTGCTGCGGTGACGCTTAAGGCCATGCAAACCGCCGATCCGACAAATCCCGCCATTAAGCCGGTGCCATATGTGGGGGTACAGTTCGCAGGAATACCGGAATTCCAGGCCATCGGGACCGAAGTGGGCCAGAACATCTCTGCGGCGTTAGCCAATAAGATGAGCGTCGAGCAAGCGCTAAAGGCGAGTCAGAACCAGGTCGAACGCGCCATGAAACAGGGCGGGTATCTGAAGTAAATCAACAGAAGACGTTCGCTATTGGACAGTTTTCCGCCGTAGTCCGATCTGGGCTACGGCGGAGTTTTTTTAGGAGCTAGGAGTTAGGATCTAGGAGCTAGGAGGGGGAAGGATCGGATCTCATCTACGAAGGTGGGAGTCCTGCTCTGCGCTACTGGCTCCTAGCTCCTAGCTCCTTCTTCTCACTCTCGCTCGACGCGATTAGCGAGATCTTCTTTCGCGGACGCTAATTGTTCGAGCAGTTTTTGGCCGTGGCCGGATGCGCCGAAGAGCGAAAGACGGTGCCGGGCAATATCACGCAACTTATTGGTCACGTAGCGCAAAATTTGTTGGTGCCGCGGCTCCCAATCTGCGGGGAGTTTGGCTGCTTCTTCTAAGCCTTCCACAAAGCCCCGAATCAGAGCGGCTCCGATGTTGACTTTGTAGACGTTCAATTCGGTGGCGGCCTTGATATCGTCTGGATGAATACCGCTGCCGCCGTGTAACACTAGCGGGATCCGCGTCGCCTTCGCGATATTGGTTAATAGCTCCAGATCGAGCCGGCTCGTTTGGCCGTGCATAGATCCGACTGAGACCGCCAGAGTGTCGGCTCCGCCTCTCTGCACCATCTCGGCAGTGTCGTTGGCGGCTGCAGTGATGGCATGGCCACCCTGATATTCACCACCGAACTGGCCAATCTCGGTCTCAAGAATCGCTCCGGCAGCGTGAGCGGCTTCGGCAAAACGCGCGGTGCCGGCAATGTTTTCCGCTAAAGGCAGATGGCCGCCATCATACATGACCGAGTAATACCCGCGACGGAGCGTGCGAAAAATGTTCTCGTCTTTGCCCGGGTGATCCTGGTGCATCAAGACCGGTGCAGCCGCTTTTTCGGCCAGCGTACGGATAATCGCCGATAGCTCATCAATTCCGCCGTAATCGAAATTGATAAAATCAGTTTGCACCATAACGGGAGCATTCTCGAGCGCAGCCGCTTCGATCACGGCGCGCGCCATTTCGAGGTTGCTGACGTTGAACGACGGAACCGCGAACCGGTTCTCAAACACGTAGCCAAGAAACAAGCGAGGTTTGGTAACGAACATAGGTATCCTTATACACTAAGACCGATTCGCCGCCGCTGGTGATCCCGCGGGGGAGGGGATATAGAGCTGCGTCCCAATCGAGCCGCGCTGGAGATTCTTTGTTTCTAGCCGGTTTGCAAGCGGATTTCTGACGCGGAGGGGAAGTGAAACGGCGAATGGGTGCGAAGCGGGCAGGGCAAAAATCTCGACGCGCAGGATGTTAAGCGGATCGTGCCCGCGCCGAGATCTTCGCCCTGGCGAGCCAACTTATCGATTGCGTTCTGTACCAAGTGGTACATGGTTTACCGTATGGTACATAAGGGCGCCTTGTCTGCCTAGCAAGCCGCTGCTTACCAATCACAAATCACTAATCACCAATCACTTCCGGGATACCCCGCACCATGGAAACCAAACCACCTCTTCCCCCTTTCACTGCCGAAACCGCAGCCCAAAAGGCTCGTTTAGCCGAAGACGCTTGGAATTCTCGCGATCCAGAACGAGTCGCGCTCGCCTACACAAAGGATAGTCGCTGGCGCAACCGGGCCGAATTCTTTAATGGGCGGCCCGCCATCATCGAGTTCCTCAAAAGGAAATGGGCTAAAGAAATGGACTATCGCTTGATAAAAGAGCTTTGGGCGTTCCACGAAAACCGGATCTCGGTCCGGTTTCAGTACGAATGGCACGATGACTCCGGGAATTGGTTTCGAGCTCATGGCAACGAACAATGGGAATTCGATGAGTCCGGTCTCATGCGCCGCAGAGAGGCAAGCATCAATGATGTTCCGATCCAGGCGAGCGATCGGAAGTTCTTTTGGCCGGCTGGTCCTCGGCCGGCGGACCACCCAGGGCTAACTGAGCTGGGCCTCTAATAGAGAATGGCCAAGATTGTATCGGAGCGAGCCGATCTCTTGCCCGCGATGGCGGAAGTATTCCGCGAACACGGTTTTGAGGGCGCCAGTATCGCGCTGATCTCGGAGCGAACCGGCTTGGGCAAGGGCAGTCTTTATCACTTTTTTCCAGGGGGAAAAGAGGAGATGGCGGCAGCGGTCCTCGGGGAAATCGAGGCCTGGTTTACTACCCAAATCTTTGCTCCGTTGCAATGGGATGCAGACCCGGTTTCGGCCATCGACCGCATGTTTCGCGCCGTTATTGAATACTTCGATTCGGGCCGAAGAGTCTGCTTGGTCGGTGTGTTTGCTTTGGCCGCAAGCCGCGACCGATTCGCTAAACAGGTGCGTTCGTACTTCAAGGTATGGAAAGAGGCTTTGGCATCTGCTCTGGTCCGGACCGGACGCGATAGACCGGAGGCGGATGGGCTGGCCGAGGAAGTGTTGGCCGTGATTCAAGGGTCTCTCGTGCTCGCCCGGGCGTTTGATGATCGAGCCGTATTTACGCGGGCGATCACTAGGCTAGCAGGGAAGATTGTGAGAGGTGGAAGGTGAGAGGTGATTGGGCGTCAGACCTGCCGCGAAGCGGCTTAAGAATACAGTCCAGGGGTTTAACCCTGGGCTAAAACCCTGCGCCATATTGTTAAGCCGCTTCGCGGCCAGAACGCGGTCTCTCCCGTTCGCTCAGCCTAGAGTCTTGAAAAAAGCAGCCAGCGACTAGAGAGTCGATTCTCCAACTGAACTCCAAAATGAAGGTAATTAGGTTTGTCTTGTTGGCGGTAATGGTGTCGGTCGCTAACCATGCGTCGGCGGATTCAATGGCTACCGAGGACCCGACGATCGTACCGGGGGCAAGTATCGGAGGCGTGTCGCTTGGTTCCGACGGTTTACAAGAACTCAAAAAGCTCGGTAAACCATATCGGGTGGATCGAGGGATGTCACAGACTAGGGAGGTCTGGAAGTGGTCCAGGCCGGAGGGACGATTGGACACGTTCTTTGTTCACACGGTCAGCAATGGAGTCATTGATGCAAAGCCGGCGGATGGGGTGACGATCGATCTGATTCGTTCGACGGTAGCCCGGTTCAAGACTTCTAGCGGCATTGGGGTCGGCAGTACGCTTGACCAAATCCGTAAGAGCTTTCCGGATGTCGGGCCGGTGGATGGGACACCAACGATTTTCGACGACACGAAACGCGGGATCGCGTTTGAATTTAGTACCGCACCGATTGGCCATTCGGTCTGTATCGCTGTCATGGTGCACCCGCCCGGGAAGAGCAACTTTGCGACCCAGGACCAAGCGGCCGATGTGCTGGAGCGCGGCGCTCGGGAGTGAGGGATAGGGAGGGCGAGCGGGATAGGAGGTCGGCCGTGGCGACCCTGTCGGCCTCGCAAGCGAGGCAGCGCTCCACGGGTGGCGACACCTATCGGCCTCGCAAGCGAGGCAGCGCTCCACGGGTGGCGACACTTATCGGCCTCGCAAGCGAGGCAGCGCTCCAGTTACTGTTTATGCTGTTTGGCGTAATTGGCTTTTGCTTCCTCATCGACTTTTTGAAGAATGTCCTTGCCGAAGCGGCGTTGGATCTCGGGTAAGGATATTTCGTTGTAGCCGACCATGTGGCTGATGGCGTCAATTCTGACTTCGTCACCTGCTACCCGGCGGAGTTCGATATGATAACGCTCTTTTAGGATACGCGTTTCTTCTTCATCGGTGGGAGCGGGGAGTCCGGCATACTCATAAACCAGAACGCCGCGACTGATATCGTTTTGGGCATCGGTCCGGCCGCGTTGGTAGTCTGCTTGGGGGTACCCAGCCGGCGCGTTCTGTGCCTGGACGATGCCGTCGGTCAATAACGACACAAAAACGACGATTATTAACTGGGAATAGATTCTATTCATAGCTGAGTCTTCCCGACTCTATTCAGCAAAGTTTCTCTGAATTGTGAAATGATTACACAAACTGTGAAACGCTGAAGCGGGTGTTCGGGATAGTTTCGATGATGAGAATATTTAGTTTTTTCGTGACTGCTGCGATTTGTATCAGTGTGGCTAGCCTTAACTCGGAAAAGGTGTCTGGTCACCCGGTGCGGGATCGCCACGGGGAGGCGCTAATAATTGTGCCGGGATCCCGTCTCGGATTATATCATCTAGGGAGCGACGGAGCGTGGAGTTTAAAGCAATTGGGCAAACCGGCGGCAATGGAGTCGGCGAAATCGCACACTCGCCAGGTTTGGAATTGGGGAGATCAGGAATTGTTTTTCGTGCACACCGTCAGCAATCGATTGGTTGGGGCCGAACCCAGCGACGGAGTAACCATCGATCTGATGCGGTTCAGCTGCCCGAAAGAGACTGGCATACACACGGCTAGCGGAATCGCCACCGGCAGCACGTTCGAGGAGATTCGCAAACAGTTTCCGGATGCTCAACGTGTGGCCAGCGCACCGGCAGTCTATGACGATGTTAAACAAGGGATCGCCTTTGAGTTCGAGACACCAGCAAAAGCCGAATCGCCCTGCATTGCGATTACGATTCACTTGCCGGGGCAAAGCCGGGTTGTGACTCAAGCAGAAGTCGAAAAGCTCTTAAAGGAAGGCGCCGCGCATTAGCGCGTGGCTAAGGAAGACTCGAGAAAGCGCATGAAAACTACGATTCTGTTAGCGTTGGTTTCAGCCTTGGTGCAGAACGCGGTCGCTGACTTTACCCAGGACCATTTGATTGTGCCAGGGGTAAGCGCGGGAGGTCTTACGCTCGGTGCGAATGGCGCGCAGCAGTTAAAAAATAGGATCAAGCCGGACTGCATCGATCGAGAAATGTCACAAACCCGGCAGGTATGGAAACGGTTTTTACCCGGAAAGGTTCTATCTTTTACGCTGTTCATTCATACGGTGAACAATGGAGCGATTGACACTCAGCCCGCCGATGGTGTGACGATCGATTTGATTTGGTGTTCCGGTGTGGGGGTTCGAACTGCCGATGGCATCATGACCGGAGGCGATGCCCTTTCTGGGAGCTCGCTGGATGACATTCGGAAAGTCTTTCCCGATGTCAAGCCGGTGGACGGTACGCCGACGATTTTGGACGACCTAAGACGGGGAATCGCATTCGAGTTTCGCGAAGCCCCGACCGGCAAGTCGCGGTGTATGGCCATCATGGTGCATCCGCCGGGCCGGAGCAAAGTCGTCGCCCACGAACAGGTTGGGGAACTCCTGGCGCGGGGAAATAAGGAGTGATAAGCCGAGGCAGGATAGTGAGTGTTAGGTTTTAAGTTCTAAGTGTTAGGTTGTAATTTTCACGCCAGGATGCTCAGGATTTGAGCCAAAACTTCTTCGTTCATCTTTTGGAGAAGAGCACACTTATTCGAGCTGATCCGAATCGAGGAAAATTTCGCACTTTCCTTTTGGGAGCGTCGATGAATGAATCACAACCGCGGTTAGCAGAACAGCGATGGCTCTCTCGGCAAGAAATAACGTAACGACCCGGAAAGAAGTCGGGACAATCCCCATATGAAGAAAATTGCTTTAGCTTTAATGGCATCAATTGCGTTCGGGGCGCAAAGCCATGCGCAGATAGGTTGGACGCTGGAAAAGTGCGAACAGCATTATGGTAAGCCGGAAAAGCTGTACTCCGGTCCGGATTCCACCTCATACCAATTCGTGTCTGGCCAGAATATCTTCGTCCGCATTTCTCCGAGCACGCATCTGGTAACGAGTGTCAGTTACGGCAAGCTGAGCCGCGGACCGCTCTCACTGGTCGAGATCAAGCACTGGCTTCAGGAAAACGGCCCGGATTTAGAATGGTCGACCTATCAGGAAGAACATCCGGCCAGGGTGGATGATAAGAGCTGGGTCGGGAGAAAAGGCGGTAGGACCGTCCTTCACGCTACTTATGCTCACTTGGAAGGGGACGGGGCGGCCGGAGGTTGGCAGTTAACCATCGATCAATAGCAAAGGGATGCCGAGCCAATTTGGAGGTAATTCAAAATGAAAATCGTTAAAGTGATTCTGTTGGCCGCGGTGTTACCAGTCGTTCATACCGCATTGGCTGGTCCCGGAGGGATTTCGATTGTACCGGGCAGGAGTATCCTCGGAGTTGCGCTTGGATCTAACGGGGCGCAGGAATTGAAAAAAATGGGTAAGCCCTACCGGATTGATCGAGGGATGTCGCAAACGCGACAGGTATGGAAGTTGACCAGACCGGGCGACCGATTCGACTTTTTCTTCGTCCACACGGTCAATAACGGAGCGATTGACGGCGCGCAGCCGGCGGATGGACTGACTATCGACCTGATCCGGGCCACGGCGCCTCGCCTCAAGACCGCGGAAGGGATCGGTCCAGGCAGCACCCTAGAACAGATCCGCAAGAGTTTCCCGGACATCGCACCCGTCGATGGGTTGCCCACGATTTTGGACGATGTAAAGCGCGGGATTGCATTTGAGTTCAGTGAGACGCCGACGAATCAGTCGACTTGCATCGCGGTCATGGTGCACACGCCCGGACAGAGCAATGTTGCGACCCAGCAACAAGTCGCCGAGCTGTTAGAAAACGGGAACACCGACTAGCTGAGCGCCCAGGAGGAAATCAGACAAAAAGGTCAACGCGAGGACGCAAAGGCGCAAAGGTAGGGCGAAAATCTCGGCGCGGCTTTTTCGTTCCGTTTTGCCTAGACCGGCGTACCCCCGGTTTGCCTTGAACGGCAGCTTGGTTTTGATTACAAGATTGGGGCATGGCTGACTGGCTGAGCTCAACCGCCGGCGGGGGGCTCCGGTTCGAAACTACGCAATGGAGCTTGGTAGCAGCGGCGGGAGCGGACGAACAGAATCGACCGGCTTTCCAGGACTTATATCGGAGTTATTCTCAACCGATTTATGCTTTTATCCGGCGCCGAGGATTCGGCCGGCAAGATGCGCAGGATCTAACCCAAGACTTCTTCGTGCATCTTCTGGAAAAGAACACCTTCAGTCGAGCCGATCGGTTGCGAGGCAAATTCCGGACTTTTTTGCTCGGCGCTTTAGAGTTCTTCCTGGCCCATGCCAAGGAACGAGCCCAAGCCGAGAAAAGAGGCGGGAATGCGAGCATGGTCTTTCTTGACGACGACGATGCTGAGGTGCGCTACCAGCTGGCTGATCCGGGCCAGAGTGCCGAGCAGATATTCGATGCGCGCTGGGCAGCGACCTTAATCGAGACGACAGTAGATCGCCTGAAAAAAGAGAATGAGACGGCCGGAAAAGGCGAATTGTTTAATCAGATTCGCGGTTTCCTGCTTGAAGGTGAAGAGAGTTCCTATGCTCAAGTGGCGGAGCGAACTGGGCTCACTTTGGGCGCGGTGCGCCTCGCCATTCACCGGCTCCGCGCCCGTTATCGGGATCTGCTAAGGGCCGAAATTGCACGCACCGTGGTGAGTTCCGCCGATTTCGACGAAGAGGTGCGGTCTTTACGGGCCTCGCTGCAGAGCGGCTATTTGCGGGGCGCCTAGCGACAACGGGTTGAAGAAAAGAAAGGATTATCCGCAGATTACGCAGATTACTCGGGTAGCTCCGATTTCGACCGTGAAGCTCAAAACGCGTATCCCGCTAACAAAGGTTTCTTTGCCATACCGTCCAGCACGGCCGCAAACCGTAATCTGCGGATATTTACTCTTCTGCTCTGCAGTTCTGCGGAAAATGATGAAACTTTCATCGGAGGAGTCGGGAACTTTAGAGTATCCCTTACTGGCTAAATATGGCGGCAGTTTCTAACCTGGATCCGGCGGTATGCCGGCGCTGCGGCGTTAAGGTCTCCTCTAGCGATTCGTATTCTGGGTATTGCTTTAGCTGCATGCTACTGCCGGCTCTCGAATCTGAAAGTCTGTCTATCGAGGAGGCGGATTTCGATCACTATCAAATTCTGACTTATCCGGATGGATCGCGAATTGAGCTGGGCCGGGGGTCGATGGGGGTTACCTACCGGGCCATTGATACGACGCTGCGGTTTCCGGTAGCATTGAAAGTGATCGCCCGGCAGGTAGCAGGATTTGGGGTCAATGGAGAGCGTTTCTTACGCGAGGCCCGCGCTGCGGCCAAACTGAGGCATCCACACGTAGCCAGTGTCCTCTATTACGGCGTCGGTCCTGGCGATCAATGCTTCTATACGATGGAGTTTGTTGAGGGTGAGACCGTGGCAGCGCGCATCCGGCGCAGCGGGCCGTTGTCAGTCGACGAGGCGCTAGAAGTGATCGCCCAGGTCGCTTCCGCTTTGGAAGAAGCTGAGAAACAGGGGTTGGTGCACCGGGATCTTAAACCGGCCAACCTGATGTTAGCGAACGGGCCGAGGATTAATGTGAAGGTCATCGATTTTGGGCTGGCTAAACTAATCGACGAACAAGACAGCACCGCTTCGTTGACGCAACACGGCTTCGTTGGGACACCGGCATTTGCCAGCCCGGAACAGTTTTCTGGCGAGCCGATTGATCAACGATCGGACTATTTCGCGCTTGGTTGTACCCTGTTTTATCTGTTGACCGGTTCGGCTCCTTACCAATCCAGTCAGGCGAGGGGATTACCTGCGCAACCGGATCAGTCTGGCCAGCCGATGGAGCGATTAAAAACTGCTCGGATTCCGTTGCCGGTCCGAGAGCTGGTTGCCTCTCTCCTAAGTACAGATCCGGTAAACCGTCCGCAAAATGGGAGTGCATTGAACGCCGCTATCGCCCGATGCCGACAAGCGGTTTCGGCGCCAAGGCAGCAAAAGTGGTTTGGCGTCCGAGTTTGGGCTGCCGGATTGGGCATTATCATTCTGGGCGCTGCGGGTACGATCATCTATTTAAGAACTGTTCCGGCAGCCGCGTCCGCAAAATCGATTGCGGTTTTACCTTTCGATAATCTTAGCCCAGCTCCTGACCAGTCCTATTTTTCGGAAGGGGTAGAAACCGAGATTTTCACGGCATTGGCAAACGTTTCTGGTTTGCAAGTAGCGAGTCACGGCAGTGTGGAACCCTATCGAAACCCCGCCAATCGACCGGTTCCGCGTGAAATAGGACGGGCATTACACGTCGATTATCTTCTCAGCGGAAGTGTCCGCCGGGATGGCGATCATGTCCGGGTTATGACTGAGTTAGTTGACGCTGAGACTGAGCGAGAGCTTTGGGCTGAGCGTTACGATGGGAGTCTGAACGATCTTTTTGGCATTCAGAGCCAGATCGCGGAGCAGGTTGTTCAACAACTCGAGATCAAACTTTCGTCGGGAGAAAAAGCGTCGATCGAGAAGGTGCCTACGCACAACATGGCAGCATACGAACTGTTTTTGCGGGCTAGCGATCTAATGGCGCACGCGGACGACCAGGCAGGCTCGGAACCTTACTACACTATGGTTCGGCTGCTTGAAGAAGCTACCAGACTTGATCCTAACTTCTTTGCGGCTTGGGAACAGCTGGCCGTGGCTGATGATAATCTTTACGCGATGAGGGCAGACTATACGCCGGGGCGGCGCGCTCTGGCTCAGGCAGCCATTGAGGCCGCGATGCGGTTGCGGCCGAATTCTCCTGACGTGCATCTGGAGATGGCGATCCATTTGTATTCAACGACACGCGATTTCAAAGCGGCCCGGGCTGAGGCCGAGCTGGCGACGGCCTCGACCTATCAAGCCTTTAGGGCCTACATTCTAATCGGAGATTTCGACAGCGCTCTGGGAAAATGGAAAGAAGCGCTCGAAAGCTACCAACGAGCTTATCAGTTGGCTCCTAAGATGCATACCGTCCTGGATTCTCAGGTCGTACTGTACCGCTACCATCGGGCCTTTGATGATGCTCGGCGAGTATTAGACCAGGCCGCGGCGACGGGATCCTCCTTTGGCAGCGCTGTCGAACAAGCGAAAGCGGAGATTCTGTGGGAAGAAAAAGGGGACACGTCGGTTTATCGAAGCATGTTTGAGGATTCGGGCGGACCTTTGCACGGGAACGGGGTGGCCACTCCGCTCAAAGTCCAATGCGCTCTTGCGGAGCGCAATCCTAACGCGGCGCAGAAGATTCTTGATACCGACTCGAGCGAAGAGTTTGTCGACGACGACGGTCGATTCACGTCTCGCGACGAGATTCAGGGGTGGATTGCGCGAGCAAAGGGGGATGATGCCGCTGCCAGGAAAGCCTATGAGCGCGCGCGTACTTATTATCAGGCAAAGACCGAGAAATGGTCGGACGATCCGCGTTGTTTAATGTCGCTCGCTATTAGCGACGCGGCGCTGGGTCACAAAGATGAAGCGATGGCCGAAGCGCGCAAAGCCGTCGCTATGAGAACAGTCGATCAGGATGCGGTAGACGGGCCGCCACTTTCGTTGGACCTGGCTCAGGTTTATCTCTGGGTCGGAGAGACGAACCTTGCGCTTGAGCAAATGGAAGCTCTGCGGAACATCCCCTGTGGGCTGTTCTACGGTTATCTTAGCAAGTCGCCGACCTGGGACGCGCTTCGTTCCGAACCGCGCTTTCAGAAGTTGCTCGCCAACCTGGGACCGATTCCGATTGAGAATAGAGGTAAGCAGGAATAGCCCCTCCTTCGCCAAGGCTACGAAGGGCAAGCTGCGATAGAAGGTTCCTAGTCTTAGCAACGAAGTTGCGGCTCATAAATAGCCTAGAGGCTATCGTGAGCCACCGCTGCGCGGCTAAGGCGCTACCACCCCACCGACGGATGCGGCGGGAGCTCATCCCTACCGAAAAAAATCTTCCACCTTTTCGCGGTTTCGTGCAGGGTGGCGCAATGGGGGCCGAGACTGAGCCTGATCACTCGGGGAAAGACGGGATTACCGTCGGTTCAATTGTCGTCGCAGCGATTCCTTTTTTGGCGCTGACGATGGGGCCGTTTGTGGCCAATCGGCTGGAACCTAGAATCTTTGGGCTTCCATTTCTTTTGGCCTATTGCGTCTTTTGGGTGCTAATGACACCAGTCTTTCTGTTTTTGGTCGATCGACTGAGGAAGCGCTAATGAATCGCTGGATCGCGCTCCTGATCATCCTCTTCATTATCGTCGGTACGATCGGGTTCGGGATCTTAGGTGTACGCAGAATTAAGATGAGCCCGTCGCAGTTCATCCTGGGTGGACGCTCGTTCGGCATCATCTTTCTTTGGCTGCTCAGCGCCGGTGAAGTATACACTAGCTTCACTTTTCTGGGGGCCGCTGGTTGGGCCTACAGCCGGGGCGCGCCAGCCTTTTACATCCTTTGTTACCTCACGGTCGCGTGTATCACGCTTTTTTTTTACATGCCGCCAATCTGGCGAATTGCTCGACGGAACGGCCTTTTAACGAGTGCTGATTATTTTGCCCATCGCTACCAAAGCCCAGCCCTCGGATTTCTGACCGCCCTGGTTGGCGTTGTTTTCCTGATTCCCTACCTCACGCTGCAACTTACGGGAATCCAGATTCTATTACAGATTGCCGGTTACGGGGCGATCAATTCTGTCCTGGCCGCGGGAGGCGCATTCGGCTTGATCATTGGTTTCGTATTGATTTCGGGGCTGCGGGGGGCGGCTTGGGCTAGTCTGGTAAAAGATGGCCTCGTTCTTGCCGGGGTCATTTTTGCTGGGATCGTTTTGCCGATACATTTTTTTGGGTCACCGCAGGCCGCCATCGACCGGGTGTTGCAGGTACATCCGAACTGGATGACATTAGTTGGGCTGCCGGAGAACTATGGCACCCTGTGGTTTGCATCCACGGTATTGCTTTCCGGCCTCGGCGGTTTCGTTTGGCCGCATGCCTTTGCTTCGCAACTCGCTGCGAACAGTCCCGAAACCATCCGGCGTAACTCCATGATTCTGCCGGTGTATCAAATCATGCTGTTGCTGGTTTTCTTTGCCGGGTTCACCGCGCTCCTAGTCAAGCCGGGCCTAAAGGGAACAGAAGCCGATCAATCGTTTATGTTGGTGGTGCAGGAGCATTATCCAGCTTGGCTGCTCGGATTGATTGCCGGCGCTGGTTGTCTGGCCGGCTTGGTACCTGCCTCGGCCCAAATCCTGGCAGCAGCAAGTTTGCTTTCCCGCAATTTATGGCCGACCAAAGAAGAGCAACTAACTCAGCGAACGCGGCTTTGGATTATCGTGCTCGCTTTGTTAGCATTCGGTCTTTGGGTGTTCAATCGGGCAACCTTGGTTGGTTTGTTGATGATAGGGTATAGCGGGATAACGCAGCTTTTCCCTGGGGTGGTGCTTTCGTTGCGCAAACGACCGCCACATGCCTGGAGTGTGGCGATCGGAATTCTGGTTGCCTTGGTTTTGCTGTCGGTGTGCGCGACGCAAGGAATCAGTGTGATCTATGGCGCAAATGTTGGCACGGTGGCGTTGGCCGTAAATATCGTTTCTCTGTTCGCGGTCGAATTTTTTTTCGGCACGCCAAAGGAGAAATCATCAGCGCAAAGCCAGGAACTTCGCCGCTAGGAGGTTGATCCGTTGCTCGATAAATGAATCTCTTTCATAGCCCGCCGCTTGCTTATCCCGGGCCAGTTCCCACTGTTTCTGTTCCGAAGCTAACGTACCGGCAGCGGCAGCAGCCAGCTTTGGCTGGAGCAGATGATAGATCGTATTGAGCTGATGATCGAGCGATTCTTCCTGAGCTTTGGTGCTGGCCTCATCGTAGGTTTGATAGGCGGGATCCTGCCGCTCATCGGCTCCATGTCCCATCGGTGAGACGAAATGCTTGCTGAGAGTACTAACTATTCCTTTCGCCGGGTCATATTGCAGAAACATTTCGTCGTCGTAAAAGTCTCCGTGTTTCTCCTGTCTGCCGGATGCGGAAAGAACCAGTAGATCTTCGTTCCAATACTGACCATACACGGCGTCGAAAGTGGTCCCGGGGCTGGCTGTGTTTTCGAAAATCAATTTTGCCTTGGCGTTGATATCCGGGGTGGTTACTTCGTCAAAACGGCGGTCGCCCACATGCTTGAATACATGACACTCTACGCGATGAACCGGGAAGGCGACATTGACACAGAGCCATTGTTCATCCTTTGAGCAGTAAACGCCGGCAAAGCCTTTGCTCTCGTAATCATCGCCAATAGCGGTTCTTTGGTCCGGGTGCGCAGTCTCAATAACGAAGACACGATGCACCGGGGTAGCGTCATGCGTATCGATGGTGGCAAATAGATAATCACCACTCCAGGAAACGACATAATTGGAGAAGTCCGCTCCCACGGCGGAATCGCTGGCGATCACTGAACCACCAGCGGCGGACAAAAGCAGGGCGAGAAAGAGAGATCTAGAAATTGTGCTCATACGAAATTTTATTTCTTGGTCGCTGCCTCCAATTTTGCTTTCCAACGATAAGAGGTTGTGACTCGAGGGCATATTTGGTTTTCCCGACTTGGTCCGGTAAAGTTTCGTAAGAAATCCAGGGGTTAGGCACGCTGTCCCGGAGGGACTAGATGATCGTAGCCTGGCACGAAGTGCCTGGAAACCTAAGAAAAAGGGGCCCGTTCTTAGTAGACGCCGGTCAGACAAACATCGTCGTGAGAAGGCCCCGCGAAACGATCGCCGCCGCGGGCACACCATCATCCTGTCCCCCTGGGGACGGGTGCTCCTATTTTGAGGTTCCAGGCACTTCGTGCCAGGCTACGATCATCTAGTCCCTCCGGGACAGGAACCTTCGTTTTTGAACAACCGATTAGGGGCGCGACCTACCCCCACAAACCGGTTTGACAGGGATACCTGGGCGTTTTATATGATCGATCACGTGATCCATCATGTACTTTGGGGGTCACGTTTCCCTCCCAAGCATCAGCACGATCCCCTCTAAATCATGAAAGCTCGATGGCTACCGCCTAGCAGCCTCTCGCGGTTGTTACCTTTGATCGCGATACTTGCCGGTTCGTCTCCGGTTCTAGCGAAAGAACCTGTCGATCTGCAATTCTGGGACATGATCTGGGGGCCACCGGAATACATCGATGCCGGGAAAGCTCTGGTGGAGCAGTTTAATCAGGAACATCCGGAGATTACGGTCACCTATCGTTCAATTCCCTGGACCAATTGGTATCAAACCTTTGTGACCGCGATCGGTTCCGGCACCGCGCCTGATATCAGTACCGGAGCCGGCTATCAGGCCGTCCAGTTGTACGATCAAGGCGCAATTCTGCCGATTGATGACGTGATCAGCCAATGGAAAAGCAACGGTAAGCTAGACGATTTTCTGCCGAACACCGTCGATATCCTGAAGTACGACAACCATTACGTCGCTTTACCCTGGGCGATCGATATTCGGGTATGGTACTATCGGAAGGATTTGCTGGCGGCAGCAAATCTGCAGCCGCCAACCAATTGGGATCAGTTCAAGGCGGCGGCCGAGGCCTTAACCAAACCGTCAGCCGATCAATACGGATTGGTTGCTTGCGGTGATACCCTCGGTTCGCACTATTTGTACACGGTAATTCTGAACAACGGGGG
>Ga0153933_1000240_pt1 | contig 24597 bp, 35 predicted proteins | sample TSNJ017MetaG_FD_102275 | JGI IMG/M metagenome (GOLD analysis project Ga0153933, IMG submission 102275) | Attine ant fungus gardens microbial communities from New Jersey, USA - TSNJ017 MetaG | ecosystem: Host-associated > Fungi > Mycelium > Unclassified | place: USA: New Jersey, Wharton State...
ATCGGCTTCCAACATTGACCCCGTAGGTGATGAACAATCCGGTGATGGGTCAAGGGTTTCGTCGGTATTGCCTGGGGTCAACCTTCGGCGCCGATAGGGGGTCAAAACGTGCGCCGAATAACAATCCGCGCCCGAGCACCGCGCCGGTCTGCGCGATCTCACGCGCCGGGCCGAGCCGGTCGAGACGGGCGGCGAGCGATTGCTGCAGCGTCGGCGGGATCGCCTGCACGCCGCCCTGCGCACCGCGCTCGAGCAGCAGCCGCGTCACTTCCTCGACGAACAGCGGCACGCCGCCGGTGCGTTCGGAGATGCCCGTGATCACGTCCTTCGACAAGGCGTGGCGCGTGGAAATCTCGCCGACCATGCGCGCGACCTCGCCGGCGTCGAGCGGCGCGAGCGAAATCACGCCGTGGTGCGAGCGCAGCTTCCAGGGCGGGCGGAACTCCGGCCGCGTGGTCGCGATGATCAGCAGCGAAGCCTGTGCGCCGCGCTCGGCCAAAGCTTGCAACACGTCGAGCGAAGTAGGATCGGCCCAGTGCAGGTCCTCGAAGGCGAGCACGATCGGCTGGGTCCGCGCGCCGGCGAGCATCCACGCGACGAGCGCCGCGAGCTGGCGGCTGCGCAATTCTTCGGGCGACAGTTTCGGAATGCGTTCCGGCGGCAGCGCCGCGTCGACGACGGGCGCGAGCAAGGGCGCATATTCGGCGGGATCGAGCCCGACCGCGGCAAGCGCCGCTTCGAGTTCGGCGAGGCGTTTTTCGCCGGCGACTTCGGCACCGCCGAAGCGGGCACGACCCCATTCTGCGATCGGATGCAGCGGCGTGTTCTGCAACAATTGGGAGGACGCCCACTCGACCCAGGTGTGCGGCGTCTCGGCGAGCCGGGCGCGAAACTCCTCGATCAGCCGCGACTTTCCGAGGCCGGGCTCGCCGACGACCAACGTGAGCTGACCCTCACCACGACGCGCGCGCTCCCAGCGGCGCGCAAGCAGGTCGAGTTCCTCGGCGCGGCCGACCAGCGGCGTCGGCGCCCGCGAGCCGCCCCGACGCCCGCCGCCGCTGACGCGCACGATGCGGTAGAGCTGCGTATTTTCGGGCACGCCCTTCAGTTCGTGCTCGCCCTTGTCCTCGGCGACGAACAGGCCGGCGATCTGGCGGTGCACGGCCCGCGTGATCCAGATTTCGCCGGGCGCCGTGGCGCTCTGCACGCGCGCGGCGACGTTGGGCGCGTCGCCGTACACCTCGCCGGTCGAATCGACCACGACCCGCCCGCTGTCGAGCCCGATGCGGGCGGCGAGCTCGGGCGCGCCGGTCGAGGCATTGCGCGCGTTGAGATCGACCAGCGCGCGCTGGATCGCGAGCGCCGCGCGCACGGCGCGCTCGCCGTCGTTCTCCTGCGCCTGCGGATAGCCGAACAGCACCATCACCCCGTCGCCGAGCTTCTTCAGCACATGGCCGCCGAGCGAAGTCACGGCGGCCGAGGCGGCGTCGAGATAGCCGCCAACGAGGTCGCGCCAGTCCTCGGCGTCGAGCCGCGCCGCGAGCGAAGTCGAGCCGACGAGGTCGCAGAACATCACCGTGATCGGCCGGCGCTCAGCGGTTGCGATCGCAGCGGAGGCCGGAGCCTCGGGGCGTGACGGCGTTGACGGAGGAACGACCGAGGAGGCGGCCGATCGGTCGGAACTGTCGCCCCGAAAGGTTGAGAGCCGCAATGGCGTCCACCAGCCGGCGCCGGTGACCAATGGCGATGACGCCAATCTCCTTAAGGTCGTCGGCCGTCAGCTTGGGCAGGATCGCGCCATCGACCGCGTTATCACAAAGGACGGCTTCATACTGCCCTAGACCCAGTTCTCGCAGCCAAGCGCCGATGTCCATCGCGCTATCCGCTTTCCCCGAGGGCTATTGACGAAGATTCTCGCACGTCCCCCGCGTTGTCCCTACCGCATCTAGGAAGCGCCGGCGAGTTGCGGGCCTTGAGCATGGCGAGTTCGTTTCAGTCATTGCGCCTCCGCTGGGCGACTATCCTAACACGAGGCAACCCAGAATGAACGGCAGTTTTGTCGAGAGCCGCGCTCCGCTCCTGCACAAAATCGCGTGGCCGCTTTCGCTTAGTATCGTCCGAAAGCTGGGTCCCAATCGACCGATCCGGTTGTAGCCTGAATGTCCAGTTCCCCCCCGTCCAACATCAGACAGACCGCTAAACACCCAAAGCGGACCAAAGCGAAGGGTACTAAGCGTTGGCTTTAATCCACTAGCGAGTGACGGCGGCGGGTAAGGAGGATTTTTGCCAAGGTTGGCATCGAAGGTTCGAATGTTCGAATCCCTTCACCCGCTCCGATTTTGTACGCTACTCTACGATTTTTGCGATATGGCACGCTTTTAAACGCTACCCTCGGTCGCCGCTCGCCGAGCGAACTACTGTGCTTGCGACTTCAGATATATTTTGCCGAATAACTTGCTCAATCGGCTCCGGAATTCGTTGCAGTCGGTCGATGTGCATGCGATGTTCTTTGGCACTGCTGGTCGCTCCCAGGAAACGATACAATCGATCCGAGCGTCGAATCAGAGGGCAGTACCCCCTTTTCCAAGGCGCTCTTTGACGCTCTCTGCACGGCGACGCTCGGGACCGGTTGCAGCGGCTGCGCACCCATTGGTGGCGGCCGTCGCTTTCTTTCCGAAGCACGCAACCTTTGCGTTGCTCATCTATTGTTATGCAGCGGCGGAATCGGGAAGCCGACAGTCGCTTGCCAAGGCCGCGCGGAGTCATGCCCGAGCGGCCTTTTTCATACGATCTGGTAGGCATTGGAAAATTAACGGTGACAACGTGGCGTAAGGAACGCAGATGAGGCCCGTGGTCAGGCGACCGTTCAAGGCACGTTCTACTGAAGAGGTCATGGGACTGCTCAGCGCGGTGGCGACTGCAATTCTCGCTGTCATCATTATCGCGATGCTTTATTTTGGTCGTGAGATCTTCATGCCCATTGCATTGGCGATTCTTCTCAGCTTTGTGCTGGCACCGGTAGTCGTAATACTGCAGCGTATCCGTGTGCCGCGCGGATTGGCGGTCGTGAGCGTAGCTATACTCGCCTTCGCGCTCATTTTTGCGATGGGGAGTTTGCTCGCTACGCAATTGACCCAACTCGCCGGAGATCTCCCTCGCTATCAATCGACAATAAGCGAAAAGATCCAGTCTTTTCGAGATACAAGAGCTGGGAGAGGGACGCTTGAACGCGCTTCCGACATGTTGAAGGATCTGGGCAAAGAGATCGATAAGCCGAAGGATGCGCCATCTGCGCGCGGGCCAAGCTTGATCGGTAATTCTATTGCATCGGGTCCACAGGCGCCCGTTCCGGTGGAAGTCCTCCAGCCCGATCCCGGTGCCCTGGAAAACCTGCGCACTCTGATTTCTCCGCTTGTTCATCCCCTCGCGACTACAGGCATCATCATCATTTTCGTTGTCTTCATTTTGCTTCAACGCGAAGATCTCCGTAACCGGGTTATTCGACTTGCCGGATCCTACGACCTGCAACGAACTACAGCTGCGCTCGACGACGCGGCAAGACGCCTCAGTCGGTTATTCCTGACGCAGCTTATTCTGAATGGCGCCTTTGGCGTGGTGATTGGGTTAGGGCTGTGGGTGATAGGTACGCCAAGCGCGATTCTGTGGGGCATTCTGGCGACAGTCCTTCGCTTCGTACCCTACATCGGTGCCGTCATCGCGTCCGCGTTCCCGCTGGCTCTGGCGGTGGCAATCGATCCCGGTTGGTCGATGCTATTGTGGACGCTCGCGCTTTTTCTTACTGTTGAGCCTATTGTGGGTCACGTTATCGAGCCCATGGTCTACGGCCATAGTACGGGACTTTCGCCCGTTGCCGTGGTTGCGGCTGCGACGTTTTGGACCGCACTTTGGGGCCCCATTGGGCTCGTCCTTGCTACGCCTCTGACGGTATGCCTTGTTGTGCTTGGGCGTCATGTAGAGCGCTTGGAATTTCTTGACGTCATGTTTGGAGACCGCCCAGCTCTTTCTCCCCCCGAAATCTTTTATCAGCGCATGCTGGCGGGTGACCCGACCGAAGCTGCCGAAAAAGCCGAAGAATTTCTGAAGGAGCGTTCTCTGGCCTCATACTACGATGAGGTCGCTCTGAAGGGCTTGCAGCTTGCACAGGCTGACGCTGAGCGAGGCGCGCTTGACCGGGAGCGGATCACAAAGATTCGAGACGCTGTCAGTGAATTTACCACTGACCTTGCCGATCAGGATGACCGTCCACCGACCAAAGTGCGCTTAACCACCGATGCCGAAGCTTCGTCCGCGGTCGAAAGCGTCGCAGAAAATGCGGCGCATGAAAATCTACCCGTTCTCAGCAAAGAAGACCTGCCGCCCGATTGGCTTGGTGAATATCCCGTACTCTGCATGGCTGGACGCAGTCTCATCGATGAAGCGGCCGCAATCATGCTGGCTCAGCTTTCGACTGCGCACGGTCTCGCAGCCCGCTTCGAAGGACCAGAAGCGCTCTCTACCACAAATGTCTTCCGGCTCGATACAACTGGCGTTGCGGTCATCTGCCTAGTCTATCTCGATTCGAGTGGATCAGCGCACATGCGTTATTCCGTTCGGCGCTTAAGGCGGAAGTTGCCAAAGGCAATCATTATCTTGGGTTGTTGGGTTAAGGAAATCGACCAGGCTGCGTTGGACGTGCTGCGGGATAACGCAAAAGCCGATCTAGTCGCTGCAAGCCTGGGTGAGGCGGTCAAGCTTTGCATCGAGGCTGCCAGCGCGACCTACCAATCTCACGTGGCCTCCAAAGAAACGTCTACAACTGCCGCCGCGTGATTTAGCACATCACAAATAGACCAAATCATCCGTCCGATCTCCTTGTCTGTCGTGAGGGCGGCATAACCTATTTCATTTCGCGAGTCGGAACTTAGCTCACGACAACCAGTTGCTTATTTGACGTTATACCGCCGAGGAGGGGTTTATGGAATTGATACTCATTATCGTTGTTTTGGTGCTGTTGTTTGGTGGCGGCGGATACTGGGGTCGCCGCAGAGGTCATTGGTAGGAAAATTCCGCGGCGTCAGGGTCGATCGAACGCCGGGCCAAATTTTCCGGTTTGAGTCAAACGGACCTCGCGCCGCTTTCTAAGCTACGCCCATTCATCGGCTTACTAGGGACATCCGGCGACTGCTTTTGCATTGAGCTACTCGTCCCGGAAAGTTCAGACCGGAAGCTCACGCGGTCGATCACGCGTCTGCAAATGCGACTTGGATGGCAAGAAACTTTTGTTCTCGAAGCGCCACTAGATGACAGGATTGGCGTCGCGGGGAGCCCCGTGGTCTGAAATGTGTCTTTCGGCTTGCAATATTGACCCGCATTGCCTCATCCAGAATGTTACTGGACAACTCCTCGCCGATGATTGGGTCGGTGCCATCGAATTGGTTCGGTGGCGTCTATGGCGGGAAAGATCAGCATGGGCGCGCGGCGCGAGGTGGTGTCGGCGGTTACGGAGCGTTATCGGTCGGCCAAACGAGCTGAGAACGGGCGGATCCTCGACGAGCTGTGCGCGACGACGGGCTGGCATCGCAAACATGCGGTGCGCGCGCTCCGGCAACGCCGGACGGTTGGACCGGGCGAGATCGAGGCACCAAGAAAGCGGAGACGCAGATATGGCGCGACGATCAACGGGTGTGCGGCAAGCGGCTCAAGGTGATGATCCCGACAACGCTGCCATATTCAAACTGACCCACTACCCAAGAGTCCCAGTTCCGCGCCGCCCGCGGTGGTGATCTGCACCTCGAATTTAAGCTGGTTGGCCGCCTGGTGATCTAATGACCCGGTGGCCGCCGAAACGGGATCACGTCTCCGTCCGCCGCCCGGACCACCACACGCGCCACCTCCATGGGATTGAAGCCGAGATCGGCGAGGGCCTCGGCAACGCCTTGCCGGTCCAGCTCGTGGACCATCGCCTCAACAACCTTCATCAGTCATGCCGTCTCAGCTGTCGCATCGATCATTGTCATGGCCTCGGTTAGACCGAGATCATATGCGCGACGGGCGTGGGTGCGAGCGCTGCGCGCTGACCACGCCGAAGCGAGACCTCGGGGCTGGGGGCCATGGGGTGAGGTCTCGCCGTCGTGCGGTAGTTGGGGTTCTCAGCCTTGGAGGAGCTGAGGCCAGTATCGAAATCCCTTTCCGGCTACCTGTCAATGCCCATAGCCGGCGAGCGCTGCGCGCTGATATAGACTGCTCCCCGCTGACGTTGCGGACCGAAAGAGGTTCAGTTCGCGAACGGGGAGAATTTTCCCCAGCCACCCGCTGGCGGCGGCCGCGCCCCGAAGAGTGGGATGAGCTCTATGCCTGGCACGTCGAATCCGGAAGGTCGGTTCGGAATCGGAGCTGTCGGATATCGAAGAAGAGATCGACAATATTCTCAATGGGGAACGCGCCAAATCGGCTGCAGGCGACAAGAGCGCGGTCGATGATGCCACATTGAACGTGGCCGCGCATCGATTGGAGAGATTAATTCACGAGTAGTGCTGTCGAAGAGACCGGAAGTTGCTTCCGCCGCGTAGACGATGCCGAGCTGCGATTGAGGAGCAAACGTCAGCCGCCTTCGAACAGTTGTGACAATGTGCGACATGCAGGCCGCGACCCAAAATCCAAGAAACCCCTGATTTTATTGGCGATCCCGGCAGGAAGCTCACAAGCGAACATTTAGGTGACTAACCAGTTCGCGTTCACCGCAACAACTCATCGCCGAATACCTTTGCGTAGCGGTTGGCCGGTCCACCTTGTATTTCGCAAGATCTCTGTCGGACGTCATGTGGGAAACGTGATGGGCGAAGATCCGATGATTGCCGTCGAGAGGGCTCAATCCGCTCGCGATCGGAACAGCACGGGTGGCCTCTCGAACTTTCCAGTTGTGGCCAGAATGCCGAACTGGCGTTGGCTGAGCATTAGCTTTGGCACGGCTTTGGCGTTTTCCATCGGGCTGGCGATGGGTCTGGCCGCGCTCCTGTTCCGGCCTCGAAAATCTGGAAGCAACGGGGCACATGCCTAAGAGATAAGGCCCCTCAGGAATGATCTCACGCGCTGCGTCGTCTCTGCTGGCGAAGACATCCCTGAAACGGGTCTCAGTTTGCGAATTGGGACCCCGCCGGATTCAAATCGGGACAATTGTCCCCGAAATACGGACAAGCACCCGCCGACCCCGTAGGAAACATCGTGATCTCCGACCGCTTTGGGAAAATGGCGCGGCGGGTCTGGAGGTCAATTGCCGATCTGGTTACAATTCACTCTTGATCTCGGGCTTGTCGTACAAGACGGCGTTCAGCAATGAACTGTTGACTTCAATTTTTCCGTTGTAGCTGATGAAACCAAGTTTGCGGAAAGTACTGTTTTCCCGTCGCCCACCTTGATCAGTCCAAATATCAGCCAGGAAACATTGGCCGAGATGATCGGCACTACGCGCTCCCGCGTTGCGGATCGCCACGACGACCGCGATGGAAGAATGCCTGCTCACAGTTATTACAAAAACCGCCATGCTTGCTGCACTTCAGGCTATTATCAGAAGCCCGAAAGACAGCCCCCTGCGCTCGGTTGCGGCAGGCTCGACTGAATCGCCCCCTGAGCATCATAGCGACTTCAAACAAGAGGCTCCCCTTGTTGAGAAACCGGCGACAGCCTTACAAGACGACTGCAAACAGACGACGGATAACGACTCAAAGAAGGGATTTGTTCTTTCTTCAGCCACGGCAAACGTGCGGGTTTATCAAGCAAAGCTGCTGGAAATGGCACAAGCCAACATGCAATTATCTTTTGAATTCGCCCAGAGGCTTGCGACGATTAGGTCGCCCGTTGAAATTCTCAGCGTAATTGCAGAATTCACAAGCAAGCGAATCGCCATGTTCCAGAAGGATGCGATAGAAATGGCTGAATTAGCTACCAAGCGGTGAAAAGCATAAGACCAAGGCCGTCTCGCGAGGTCTTATTCAAACAGTATTGGGTTCAATCGCTGATCTGCCGCCGTCAAGATCCATAGGGGGCAGGAGTCTACTGAACTCTCAGTCTCGGGCGCGCGCCCATCCGCTGCCGGAGATAGTTCTACTGTACACCCACGATGTGCGGTCGGAATGTGATGTGTCGTCAACTTCCCGCTTCGGTGCTCGCGTGCCGCAATCCTACAAGCTGGCCGAACCTCGTGAGTTTGATTCACCAAGTATAACGCAGCCGGCCCATACCGGAGTATTTCGTTGAGTTCTCGGCGAATTCACCGTCGAACCGCGCGCCGACCGAAAACCTTTTCCTGAACCCGATCTCCACGCCAGCTGATACAAGTGCCAAATCGGTGGCCGGTGCCGCGCCCGTTACGACGAAGATTGATCCGGGCAACGCCTGGAACCCGGCGGTGATGTTCGGCGAGGACATTCGTCGTGAGCCCAGGCGGCACGGCCAAGCAGGGTCAGTCTGGCGCCATAGTCAACCGGAATGCTCCAGTCGAACCAGGAGCCAAGCTCCGTGCGGGTCGTGGTGATCGTCCTGGCGTTGTAGGAAAGTGGGAAACGCGGCGAGCCGGAGAGCGCAGTTTCATTGTAGGACGGCGTTCGGAAGGCCTGCACCTGCACGGCGGCATAGGGCGTGAGCCCGGACTGACCCGGCCAACCCATACTCGGAATGGCGAAGCGATATCCGCCTTCGAGCCGGCCACCAATGTCATTGGCGGCGAACTCGGCGGCGAGATGGTCGGTACCCGCCACGGTCAAGAACCGGTCGCTGTTAAACTGATGAAAGCCGTAGGCGATTGCGGCCGAGACATAGGCCGCATCTACTCGGGTCGTGCTGTAGATGGCCGCCTGGAACATGTGGCTGCGTCCGCTGCCTAGACCTTCTGACAAGCCATAGCGTTAGCCCCACCCGAAAGCGCGAAGGCGGCCACCGTGTAGGGCGTGACCCGATAGTCGAGGCCAGTGGCAAAGCCGACGTCGCTCACTGATCGGTCGTGGCTTCCAACACCCAACGCGTCACCGTTTGCATTGGTTTGCCCACCATAGCCCGCAGCCCAAACGCCCCAAGGACGCGGATCGAGGTTCCACGCGACAGCGCCCGGAACCGCCTTGACGTACATCGGAGATACGGGGCGGATCGGGGCGAACGGGCGGTTTTCGGCGTGCGGATTGGTCACCAGCGACAGGAATGAGTTCATCGCCTGGGTTCCTGCCTGCGCCGGGCCGGTACCGGCTTCTCCCGAAAGCTGCGTGAATGTGCTTTGCAGTTGCTCGACGGTCTTGCCATTGCCACCCATCGGGGCAAGGACGCCATCCCTCATCGCTTTGATCGATGAGTCGGCTCTTTTCCTCAATCCGCGCGGTGGTGTAGTAATACCGTATCCACACCCGGGTTTGTGAAGTCCATAATCGCCGCTGGGTGGCAGGAACGAGAGCAGGCCGGCGAATGCAGGCGGCGGCGTGCCGCCGTTTCTGACAAAGGTATCAATGGAATTTGCGACTGCGCGTTGATTTCCCGTGGCCGAGGATGGCATCACAGACGAAGCCGAGGCCGTGGTGGTCGTGCATGTTGTGATGGTGTTGCTATCCAACGTGACCGCACCGTTTTGTGCCAAAGCATCACCGCAGATTATTTTAGCGCTGGTATTAAGGGTGATGCTCGTCAGCGCGAGAATGTCCCCTGCGAATGATGTGCTCGTGCCAAGCGTCGCCGAACTTCCAACCCTGAAAAATACATTGCCACCCTGAGCACCGTTGATCAGCGAAATGCTCGAACCGCTGGCAGTGGTCAGCGTGCTTCCGATATTGATAATGAAGACTGAGTTCGGGTTACCTTGCTCATTGAGTGTGAGGGTCCCAGTCAATTGCGCTGACGTATTGAAACCGTAGACGCCCGCTGTCAGCGTTTTGCCTCCCAGGTCCTGACCTGTCAGATTGGTCGTAACAGGCTTACCTGCCAAAACGTTGTAGGCGTTAATGTTATCAATTTGAGCTTGAGCGGCAACGGCATCGCCCGCACTTATCACGCCGTTTACAATGCCCGGGGGAAACCCAGTGACCGCGGAACCAGGGCTGACGCCGACATTTCCATTGAGCACGGTCGTGCCTGTGTTGGTAACTGTTGAGCCGGCCAGAACTGCGAAGCTCCCCGCCGTCAGCAGCGATGGCGCCTGCTGCGCATGGCTGGGAGAAGTCAGTGTTGCTCCCATCAGGCCCAGCACCGCCACAGCGCCCCGAACTCCGGCCCGCTTTTCCGATGATGTCCGCGCCGACGCGGGGGCGAACGAAGACCTGCTCATATGACAGTAGGCACCTGGATCGGCGTCGGCTCGGTCAGACCCGGTGCATCGCGAATGCGACCTCAATGGACGAAGCATCTTAGCTGGCTGGGTCGGAGCCCTGCGACGAAGGCGGCCTTGGGCCGCTGAGCGATCCGATGGGCCGTAACAAAGTGAAGCCCGAGCAGGCCTCGAAAGTTCTAATGCGGATGCCGACCCTCCGGTCATTTGGGGAAGGCCGCACGTGTGGGGAAGCAATCGACACGTGCAGCCACGCGATCCGCCGGGGTGGTGGGCACGGCACGTCGGAAGGGTGGTTCGCAGTTACAGGGGGAGACCCGTCGCGAACGAGGGTAGCGGCCTCAGCATCGCATCAGGCGGTGGTCACGGCGGGAGTCGGACGGGGCAATAGGAGCGTTGATGCCGGGTAATGCGGCGGAGCAAAGGGCCCCGAAGGAAAGACGCCGCGACAGGCTTACGAGGTGTTCGATATTTTCTTCAGCACGGAGGCTTGAACATGGAACGACAACGGCCGTAGGTCGCCTCAGTTGGCGGCCTCTCTCATTTATTGACGAGATGCCAGTCGCCTCATGGCCCCGGAACGGACATCCATGTTTATCCCGGGCCGGACTTTGGCCCCTCGAACGTGATCCCTTGTTGCGCGATTGCGCTCATGGTGGCAGCGAGCCCGGCGATCGACAATGTGTGCCGATAGAAGTTCGGAAAAGCGACAAACCCTGCTCACCCGTCATCGACGAAGGCCCTTACGGTTACCAGCAAATCAATGTTGCCAAGCAGCGCCGCGATCCCAACTCGATGCTGAACTGGACCGAACGATTGGCGAAATAGCTCGGTGCTGTTCGTGCGCAATCTCAGCGAATGTCCGCGTGAAGCTTCATTCTCCGTTGGACTTGCGGGTGACGAAGGAAAACACCTCATCAACCTGCTGTCGGAAGACCACAGCGAAGCCAATGATCGGGGCAAGCACACTTTGATGCTAGAGGCCTACGGTTATCGTTGGTACCGCGTTGGCGACTGGACTATCTGCTGAAGCGAACCGACATCGACGGTGTGAACGCCAGTCATCCCGAATGACGCCCGATCACCTCAGCCAGATCTCGCGCCTGAAATTGCATCACTAGATATTGCATATCTGCCGGAACGATACGGAGCAACGAGCCTTACCTATTCAGAGACTCGAACCATCCTTAGGCAATCCAATGACGATTCTACCCGTCGATCGCGCGTTGAGCATATACGGCGCCCTAGCGACCGTTCCGAGACGAAAGGTGCCCGTGAAGGGCTTTCCAGGCATTTGATGAAGATGTACGCCGAGGGCGAAAAAGACGAACACCGATTGACGATGCACGGGCTATCGTACCTTCGCAAGCTCGATCAGGAACTCGACTCCAGAAGCTAAGCATTTAAATTATCGAAAGGCTGCGCGGTAACTTAGCCCTTCAGGGCTTCCCGCTGTTTTTGCAAGGAACTCCGTCGCGTGATCCTTGCCTTCACGGAGCGGATTGCCTCCATCCTTGTCGGCTCTTTCTTCGATTGCGGCGCCTTTTTTGGCTCTCCGGCCGTCGGCATCAGAGGCAGGGCTGGTGTCGGCATGGTCGCGCCGTTCGCGATGGGTTGCGTTCTCATTGGGCCGGTGGGCGTTGGTTTGCTTTTGTGCATCTTAAACACGGCGAGTAGATCGGACAGGAACGTTGTAGAAGGCGACCCTTTCGAGCCGCCTGTTGTTACAATGACGCTACTGACAGAGGTGTCGGCGACCATCTTCACCACGGAACCATGTTCCCGGCTGACAGACGAAGCCGTTGCGGGCGGCATAGCCGTTATCGTAACCATAGCCGTTATCGTATGCATATGAATCGCGAAGCGGCGCTGTCGCAATCGCGGCGGCTGTTCCAACCGCGAACCCGGCTATACCGGCTGCGGCATCAACCGGTCCACGATCGCGATAACCGTCGTGACCTCGGTAATATGCTTGCTGTGCCATTGCTGGCGCGACCATAACAGTTGAAAGAACTGCGGCGGCCGCAAGCAGTTTTAGCTTGGTCATTAGATTTCTCCTTCAGAGTTGTGAGAAGTCAACAACTCGCACGAAGAGACGTTCCGCTATCAAGCGGTAATGGCTTCAAACAGAGGTCAAGGGCCAGGCAGCGTATCCCTCCGGCGGAGGCCGCCTTGTGTAGTTTGCGAGGCGGGCTGAGGATTTGACCTTAAGTCTAGCTGTAAGGTCACGTCGGGAATGCAGGTCAATGTGTTAGGCGCCGAGCGTCGGCGGCGATGGAGTTACGACGAGAAGGTTCGCCTTGTCGAGGAGACCTTGCAGCCAGGGGAGACGGTCTGCGGCGTGGCACGTCGGCACGGGGTAGCTCACAGCCTGCTGTTCACCTGGCGTCGACAAGCGCGCCAGGGGCGACTTGGCGGAGATGCCCCATCTGCTCTTGTGCCCGTCGAGATCACGCCCGTGGCGGCTCCGATCTCGAGCAGTGCGTCACAACCGGCGTCTTCTCCGCCAGCGCAGCGCGCAAGGGCTGGAATCATCGAGATTGAGCTCGGGGGCGGATGTCGTGTTCGCGTTGACCGTGACGTGGATGTTGAGGCGCTGCAGCAGGTTCTTGAGCTCTTGCGACGACGATGATCCCGATTCCGAACGGCGTCAGGGTCTGGATCGCGACCGGCCACACCGATATGCGTCGCGGCATGCGAAGCTTGGCTCTCACAGTTCAGGAAAGCCTGAAGCGCGATCCCCATGCCGGCGATGCGCCTCGACCGCGGCAAGTTCATCTGGCCTTCGGCGTCGGACGGCGCGGTATCGATCTCTGCGGCGCAGATGGCCTATATGCTGGAAGGGATCGACTGGCGTAATCCGCAATTGAGCTGGCGGCCATTGAGCGCTGGCTGAGCGCAGGAATCTGCGGCTTTTGGCGTTTTGGGGAATCACAACTCGTCTAATCTGTGATTCACTGCGCCGCATGAACGCTGATCGCGACGCTGCTCCGGATGAGGTTGCCGCCTTGAAAGAGGCGCTGGCAGCCGAGCGCGCGAAGGGTTTGGAGGTCGCCGCTGAACTCGCGGTTGCCCGTGCCAAGGCCTCGGAAGACAGCGCCCTGATCGCCCAGCAGAAGCTTAGGATCGCCAAGCTTGAGCGTCAGATCTATGGCCGGCGGTCGGAGCGTTCGTCGCACCTGATCGAGCAGTTGGCCTTGACGTTCGAAGAGTTGGAAAGTGACGCCACTGAAGACGACCTGGCGGCAGAGCGCGCTGTGGCCAAGGCGACGACGGTGCACGGATTTGCGCGCAAACGCCGCGAACGCCAGACGTTCCCTGAGCATTTACCGCGCGAACGAGTGGTGATCGACCCGCCGACGGCCTGCGAGTGCTGTGGCAGCAACCATCTGCGCAAGCTTGGCGAGGACGTGACTCGGACACTGGAAGTGGTGCCGCGCCAGTGGAAAGTGATCGAGACGGTGCGGGAGAAGTTCTCTTGCCGCGACTGCGAGAAGGTCAGCCAGGCGCCGGCGCCGTTCCATGCCGTCGCCCGGGGATGGGCCGGCCCGAGCCTGTTGGCCATGATCATGTTCGAGAAGTTCGGCCAACATCAGCCCTTAAACCGACAGGCTGAGCGCTACGCCCTGGAAGGCGTGCCGATCGCGCTGTCGACCATGGCGGATGCCGTGGGATCGGTCTGTTCGTCGCTGGATCCCCTCCTGCGCCTAGTCGAAGCCCATGTCATGGCCGCCGAGCGCCTGCATGCCGATGATACGACCGTGCCAGTGCTGGCCAAGGGCAAAACCGATACGGCTCGATGCTGGATCTACGTCCGGGATGACCGGCCGTTTGGTGGCTCGGATCGACCGGCGGCGATGTTCTACTACTCCCGCAACCGCAGGGGCGAGCATCCCCAGGCGCATCTGGCTCGATATGCCGGCATCCTGCAGGCGGACGCCTATGACGGGTACAACCACCTCTATCTGGCGGGGCGCCAGCCCGGACCGATCCGGGAGGCGGCGTGTTGGGTCCATGCGCGGCGCCCATTCTTCGCCATGGCTGACATCGAAGAGAATGCGCGTCGCAAGGCCGTCGGCAAGAAGGAGATCCCGCTCTCGCCCATCGCGGTCGAGGTTGTGCGGCGGATCGATGCACTGTTCGAGATCGAACGGTCCATCAATGGCAGGAGTGCCGAGGAACGCGTTCAGGTTCGGCAGACCCTGAGCCGGCCTCTGATCGAGGACCTTCAGGTCTATATGCGGGAGCAGCTCGCCAAGCTGTCCCGTGGGCACGACCTAGCCAAGGCGCTCAACTACATCCTGAAGCGCTGGGCGAGCTTCACTCTCTTCCTGGAGGATGGCCGCGTCTGTCTCTCGAACAATGCTGCCGAGCGAGGGTTAAGAGGTATAGCTCTTGGACGAAAATCCTGGTTGTTCTGCGGCTCTGATCGCGGTGGACGGCGCGCCGCTTCCATGTACAGCTTGATCGTTACGGCAAAAATGAACGGCGTCGATCCGCAGGCCTGGCTCACGGATATCCTTGCCTGCATCGCCGCCTACCCAACTCATAGGCTGGACGAGCTGCTGCCCTGGAATTGGATGCCGGGATCAGCAGAAGCAGTTGCAGCATAGGGCAAGAAAATGGCTCACGGACGAAACAAGTATCAATCACGAGAGAACCGTGCTCGTGTCCGTGAGATATTGCTTCGCGACTGGGACCCCATCGGGGTCTACGGCATACCACAGGCCGCCGACGAGTATGACACCTACGCAAATAGGGCCTACGTCATGCTGATGGACGAAGGTGCGACCGCGAGCGAAATCGCCCGCTATCTCTATATTGTCGCCACCGAGCATATGGGATTAACCGACCACGGGCGCCTAGCCGAGAAGAGTGATCAGGTTGGTCAACTACTAGTCCAGCTTCGGCCTGAGTTCGGTACCCACTGAAACCATCGCCCGAAACTTTGCTAACCGCGGCCCTCACCGGAGGGTTACCAGGCAGCCGCAATCTGCCAGACAGTCGCCGTCTGAACGCCGGCGCCGCGATGTGCGCGACCATTTCCGAATCGCATCGCTGGCTTGAACCAAGCTGACGTGCAGGACCGCGCTGGTAAGCAACAGCCGCTAAGACGAAATGTGAGTCTGTATAAAATTGACCACCTTTCGCTGCGTCGGGCCCGCGAGTGGAAGATCTGTGCGCAACGGTTGATCGATGTCGGCCGATCACCGAAGCAGGCGTCTTCAACGAACGATGGAACGTACCGCCCGCTCCGGACGTTTCCTTTCAAGCGCCGCGTTTCATGCTGAAATCGCGCATACCCCGATCGGAAAACACAATGAACATTTTCTACATCATCGGCGTAGTGGTAGTTATCATCTTTGTTGCAAGCTTCTTGGGTCTGCACGCCTGAATATGCAGTGGAGGAACAGGCTTGCCGCAGCGATTGCGACAGCTCCCTTCAGACACGACTATTCCAGAACCAACGGGTTCGTTTGTCAGCCAAGCACATGGCTCCGTGGTGAGATGGCAGGCGACACATCTGTTAGTGACGCGTCTAAACGAGTGAAAGGCGGTCATTGGCTGCCATTTCCCGCTTCAAATAGCAGCAGCTCTGCCGCGCTTGAAAATGAAGCTTTCTTGTGAGATAAGCGCAATTGAAGGTGGCGAATTCGCTTGAAGTTGGAGCCAGCGAGTCCGAAGCAAATGCGTAGCGTTGTCTGCCAGTCTTCGTGACGCCTTCCAAATTCCCATCGATTCCACCAAGTCCGTCATTTGCAACCCGCCTTCCTGCGCGCGCGGGGAACGCAAACTGATCTTGGCGGTTAGCTCTCGGGGACTTATCTTTACAGAGTGTGCGCCATGGACAAGGATCGAATTGCCGGCTCGACGAAGGATTTCGTCGGTAAGCTCGAGGGCGCCGTAGGCGATATCGCCGGCGACGCAAAGACCGAGGCAGTAGGCCGCGTCCGCGAGGCGACAAGCACCGCGCAGAACCTGTACGGCCAGGCCAAAGATGCAGCGCGCGAAGCTAGGGATGCCGCCGCCAGCTACGCCAAAGACGCTTATGAGAACAGCGGCGATACTTTCCGTGACGGCTCGCACGCGATTACGAAGAAGGTGCGGGACAATCCGCTCGGTTCGATGTTGATCGCGGGCGCGATCGGCTTTGCGTTGGCGCTATTGATGACGCGCCCGCCGCAGCGCCGGCGATAACGGTTCAGATGGCCATATCGGAACAATTCATGCTCCGATTGACTGGCGGTTTGTTGGCTTGGAGACTAAATCGTGAGTGATGACATCCCGCTGGCCCCTCTCGCCCACGAAGGCTTGGATCGTGTTCCAGAACCGAAATCCATCATCGCAGAAGTCTCCGAAGCTGTGAAAGGGACGGTCCACCGGGTTAGCGGCGCGATGGAAGTGGGTCGAAAGCCAGGGATGCTGTTGAGCATCTTGAGTAACATCGCGCGCGAGGCGCCTCTTGGTTCGCTGTTAGTCGCATTCCTGTTAGGAGTGGCCGTTGCCCGCCGCCGATGATGGTTTGGCGGCACGTCCGGGGTGAACAGATCTGCTAACGGCTTGGCGGATGTTTAGTAGGCTTTGCGCGTCGATGTCGGCGAGGGACATGCAAAGCGCTTGCCCGGTCCCGGCCCGCGGTGTCCGAGCGATGTCCGAGAAGGGTGCCCTGTGCGGACATTGCCGTGATCAACCAGCCCGTTATCGGGGAATGCAGGTTGCAGTGAAGCAGCACGTGCTATTCGGCGCTGCTTACCAGCTTGATGCGCGGCTCAGCGGCCTGCATCAGGATGCGATACGCCGCAAGATAGTCAAGCGCCATGCGGCGCGCGGTGAAACGTGCCTCGAACCGCTTTCGGACCGCGTTGCGATCCAGCTGTTCAAGGCGGCCGACTGCGGCGACAGCGCCGATCTCATCATCGACAATGAAACCGGTCAGGCCTTCATCGATGATCTCAGCGACAGAACCGCGGTTGTACGCGATCACGGGCGTGCCGCACGCCATGGCCTCGATCATCACAAGACCGAAGGGCTCCGGCCAATCGATCGGCAACAATAGGGCGGTTGCACCACAGAGAAAATCCGATTTCTCGTGATCGCCGATCTCGCCGATGTATTCGACTAGCGAGTGGCGCAGCAGCGGCCGAATGATTTCGTCGTAGTACTCCTGATCGCCGCGATCGACCTTGGCGGCGATCTTCAGGGGAACACCGCATCGTACGGCTATCTTGATGGCTTGGTCGACGCCTTTTTCCGGCGCGATGCGACCGAGCACCGCCAGATAGCTCGGCGAGATGGATCGCGGCGTCAGCAGCTTTTCCGGTACTCCGTGGTGGATTGTGCGGACCCAGCTTGCTTGCGGCAAGGGGCGCCGCTGCGCGGTTGAAATCGAGATCACCGGAACTGAGGAGAATGTGGTGAAAACTGGCTGAAGTTCGGGCAGATCGAGCCTGCCGTGCAGCGTGGTCAGGAATGGTGTCGGCTGCCGCGAGAACAGCGAGAACGGATAGTAGTCTAAATGAAAGTGCAGAAAATCGAATTCTTCATCGTCGCATTTCTGTCGCACTCGCTCCAGCATCATCATGTGCAAAGCGTTCGGATCGCGTACTGATCCATCGAGGCGCAGTGCTTTCGGCCAGGTTGCGTCGAGTTTCGCGGAAGTACTGGAATCGCCGCTGGCGAATAACGTTACATCGTGTCCAAGCGCGACCAGTTCCTCCGTGAGCCAGTGCACCACTCGCTCAGTGCCGCCATAAAGCTTAGGCGGAACAGCCTCCGTCAGCGGGGCTATCTGCGCGATACGCATCCACTCGTCTCCTGTTAGTATTCTCCGGGAAAAGCCCAGATGTTAGTAGCACCGCCCTGCCGCGAGGGATGCTTCGCCTCGGATCAGGCGGGACAGAACTCTCAGTCACCGGTAGATGTCGCGATGGGGCGGTGATAATCCAGCATGACGTTTCGGGTCGAGACTCGCTGGTCAATATTGCTCACTTTCAAAGATTTGAGGCAGCCACTAGCTAAGGCGGAAAACACATCGTCGAGGAACGCTTAAGCGCGTTCAACATTGGCTCAGCAGAACGTGGCCCGGAGCAATTACCGCTAACCTTTGGGGGCGGAGGAGGCGACCTGAGTGACTCCGAAAAAACTGCACGGTCCTCGCTGACGCCGCAAGATGGCTTATAACCGAAGATTTCTACTAGGAGTCTCCACGGGCCCGTGAATGTAGGAAGATTGGCTATTGCCATAAGTCCGGCTTTATCCAATGAAGTAACGTGATCGCCCGGAAGGCTGTTTGCTGTGTCGGGCAATCCAATTTCTGTTCTGGACGGAACATTGATCGAAAATCCAGTAACTACTGCTGCCGAGGCGGCGCGACAAGCTCCGCAGGGTAAGCTGCAAACTCTTGGTTATACGCCTCGAAATAGTCGTGCATCACCTTATCGACTACGGTCTTATCGGCAACCGGATCAGCGGTCTGAGCGTAGACGATAGTCGGAGTTAATAGCGTCAGCGCGGCGATCATTACTCTGAGGAACCCAATTGGCGTTGTCATGCTCTACCCCTTCTTGAATGTCGGTCTCCTGTCCACGCCCGGCATCGGCGGCAGGTTACCGACGTATCGAGTTGCACACGGGCGGCACCTACCTAATCGCGTTCGCAATTTCGTCTATCAAGCGCGAAAGCTTGGCCGCCCGGTCGCGGATGCTTTGTAGGTCGCCAGTCGACCTGATCTTGCCCGTTCTGTTACGTCTAGCGGAAGTAGTTTGATATCCGGGCTGCATATAACCTGCGGCGACGTAGTCACCCGCAAACAGCGCGTGAATGAAGTCATTTCGATCTTCGGGTACTTCCTTGAGTTCCCTTTCAAGGTGGGGGATGAGGGCCGCGATTTGTGGATCACTCACTCGGCCGCCAATGGCGTTCACCCAAATTTGGCCTTGAGCACCGGCCCCGGGAGCCTTCTGGATTTTTCGGGATGCGTCTCCATCGATGCGTGCGGCTGATTTAATCAGCATGCTCTCGATCAAGCCCATAATCTCGACCAACTCACCGAGCGTCGCGTGCTGATCCTTGGAGAGAACGAGAGGTTGTGCTGGTTCAATGGGCGACTTGCCTTCCATCAGGTTTCCTCATTCCGCGTCTGTCTAAATGGAACTATCGCTTGCCGGCCACCACGTTGACGGTGGATCGCTCGCCGAGATTTTAGTTGGCCGCAACGCTATCAGATGACTGCGCTTGTAGGGATAACCCCGGACCTCAGCGCAGTCCTTGCACCGCTTATATCGCTCCAGCTCGTGGATCGGCGTCGTCTTCGGTCGCCGCACAATGTCAAGGGTGACCGTCTGATGCGTCTCGCAGCCGAGGCATTTGACCTCAAGGTACCAAAGCTAAACCGACCTCCGACGTATTCGCGCTAGATCATCTCCTTCTCGGTAGCCCGCAAGCTACGGACGTAATAGCCTTGCCTCTGAACGGCTAACCTGATCTCGTCGCTGACTTTGAGAACTCTTTTTCTGCTCTTGCGCCACTTATTCCGAGAGCCGAGCGCGGGTATCGCAGAGCCGTTGCTTAGGACAAGCAAGTCGCGTTTGTCATTGCGATAGACGTCAAACATTTGTCACCCCGCAAATTCGCATCGAAGCAACATGAATATTTTTGGTCTCGACCGATCAGCTTAATATCTCGGATGCCTGCGCGGGTTATAAATGTGCAACGGCCGCCACTTTTGTTTTTCGCAGCTCTGAAATGGGCGTGAATTAATACCTAGTGAATTGCGGGGAATGCTGGCGCTGATCCCTTACCTTGTGAGCGGGCGCGAGGTAGGCGCGGTGCCATCGTTGTTTGCGGAAATTTTCCGCGCTTGAAGCGGCTAGGGCCTGTGGCGGGCGCGGAGCTTTGGCATCAAGCAGCCGAGGGCTGCATCGTCGTGCCATGCAGACAAGGGCCGAGAGGTGCCGCCTGATGGCTGCGGCGTCGGGTGATGGCCCGGCCGACCGGAGTCGACGCACGGGCGATGCCTCGCGGGCGCGCAGGACCAGGAGCAAGAGGGTTCGGTTCGCCGTGGAACCGTTTCGCGTGGTGCGGCTTGGTCTATATGCAAACGTTCGAGACGTCTGATCGAAAAGTCGCGCGGCGCTATCGGGATCATCAACATCGCGGCCAAAAAGCAACCTTGACCGTAGAGGGATCGCTCGTCGCGGGATTCGTTCATTCGGTCATGGAAGTTAAGTCCAGCATCCCGACGCGTTGGATTATCAAGGTCGTTGCCAATCCGTACCGCGCATCCGGACTGATCCCCCCGTCAGGCCTCGGTCCGACCGGTGCTGTCCTTGTTCGGCCACTCGCTCTGGCAAATTGGGACACAAATTGGGACAGTGGTCAAAATTGACCAGTCGCGCATGGTTGTTTGTGATCAACTGGAAGTGGAATGTTGCTAGTCGCGAGCTAGCGCCATTCCCACAGACGGCTCCGGCTCCAGCACTCGCCGCCCGGGCGTTGGGGCCGGTCTGCCCCTCGGAACATTTGCGGGGCGAGAAGTTCCCGACTGGAGAAACGCCGAAGCTTCTCGCAATGGATAAGGTGCATGCTGGCAAGCCAACGATTCAGACGATGGTCTCCCGGTGACGACGCGCGGCTTTTAATGATGGGGGCCGCCAAAATTCATCCAAGGGAGATAGGGAGGGCGCTCGGTCGAACCGAGGTCGCGATTGGTCTTCGTCGCGCCGTTCTCGCCAAAAGGCAGCCCGGAACTGACGAGTTGTTCTTCGGCCGGAACGAACACCACTTGCTAAGCATCGGGTCGCCAAGTCGGGCCACCTGCTGGATCAGCGACCTCGGCTTCGTCAGCGTGAGGTGAAGCCAGCCTCACAGAACGGGGCAGCACCACGGGACGGGTTACGTACACCGACTGAGGCGGCCTTCTTTCTACATGTTGAAGACTATCCTAGACGCCAAGATCGCCGAAAGACGCTAGTCCGATGATGGCGATTTTCAAAACGCGGACGGCTACCATGGCGCCGCTTCCTTGGTTGCAAATTTACTTTGCGAGCTTCGGAATCATCTGCCCGCGGTGAACTTCGCGAGTGATCGAGCTATTCACTTTTTCAAGCCTGTGCTCGAACGCCGCAACCCTGCGACCGCCTTGCCAAACCTCAACGTCGTGCCCGTTCACCAGCTGCTTGGCATATGCCTTCGCCCCGTCGTCTTCCTCGCGGAGGAAGTCGATACGCCTTCGGATGTGGCCGTTTGAACCCACGATGTAGGCGCGGTACTCTGGCATCTGCTGTTCCCTTGGGGTGGCCTGTCCGGTATCCGACGCAAACCGCGCGGCCTTACGTGGGTGCTTGCAATTCGCCTTGAAGCCAGCCGTTTGTTTTCGCGGATTTCATCGGGTCAACCAGATCGGCGACAACCTGATGGATGCCCGCGCACATGGGGCATTCAAATGTGCGGATATCGAAGTCCCATGGGCCGTGCGTAATCCGCGCCAGCATCGTTGTCGTTTGACACGTTGGACATAGAGGTCGCTCGAACATGTTGCGCGCCTTGATCAGACGGGAGCACTATACTCTCAGTCACCGATGGATGCCTTTGAAGGGCGGTGATGAACTATAGCGCGACAATCAGGATGAGAGCGGCGCGTCAATCAAGATGAGACGAGGCGGCCGAGTCAGGAGATAATTGACGCTGGCCGCCTACTTGGCAAGCGTTGATTGACGCTGCGCGACAATCAAGCGGCGCTGCCAGCGTCAATCACAGTCTTGTCGAGTTCGTTGGGGGTAGTGTGAACAGGTGGCCGGCCTGGACCGCGCTTGCGATCGAGGGCAACTTTTCGACGGTAACTTTCGACGTTCATCTCGAGGATCGTGGCGTGGTGGACCAAACGATCGATGGCAGCCAACGTCATTGCCTGGTCCGGGAAGATACGCCCCCATTCGCCAAATGGCTGATTGGCCGTGATCAGCAGCGAGCGTCGTTCGTAGCGGGCGGCGATCAACTCGAACAGCACACTGGTTTCCGCCTGATCCTTGCTCACATATGTGATGTCGTCGAGGATCAGGAGGTCATAGCGATCGAGTTTGGCGATCCCGGACTCCAGCGCCAGCTCGCGCCGCGCGACCTGCAGCCGTTGCACCAGATCAGTGGTGCGCGCGAAGAGAACGCGCCAACCGTTCTCGACGAGAGCCAGGCCGATCGCCGTGCCGAGATGGGTCTTGCCGCCGCCCGGTGGACCGAACAAGAGCAAATTGGCGCCGGCCTTCAACCAGGCGTCGCCAGCGGCGAGCGCCATCGCCTGCGCCTTTGATAGCATCGGCACGCTTTCGAAGTCGAAGGTGGCGAGCGTCTTGCCGGCGGGCAAACGCGCTTCCACCATGTGTCGCTCGATCCGACGGCGGGTGCGATCGGCCGCCTCGTGCTCGGCAAGGGCGGCGAGGAAGCGGGCGGCAGGCCACCCTTCCTTGTCCGACTGTGCGGCGAGCTTCGGCCAGATCGCCTTGACGCCCGGCAGGCGGAGCTCATTGAGAAGCAGCTCGACACGGGCAGCATCGACGGAGGTAGCGATACCGGTCATGCTGCCTCTCCCAGGTTCGAGCGGCCCGACATGACGCTGACGGAGGCGAGTTCATCGTAGACGTCGAGCGGCGCCAGCTTGACGGCGACACGCGGGATCGAGGCCGCCTCGGGTCGGAAGCGGTCGCGCAGCGCGGCAAGATCGGGTAACTGTCCGGCGTCCAGATCCATCGCGATCACCTCGGCGAGTTCTGCTTCGCAGGCGCGCTCGTGAGCCAGCGCCAGAAGCTCGACCGTCACCTTGCAGGCGCGCCGGTCATCACCATGCTCCCGCAAGGTCTCGAACAGACGTTTGTAAGCTGCACGCGGGAAGAGTTGGTCGCGATAAACGAGATTGAGGAGCGCCATCGGCTTGCGCCGCAGGGCATGGATGACGTGCCGGTAATCCACAACATGACCGCCCTGGCGCTCGGACACAGGCCGACCGCGCCGCAGCGTCACGACCGGCGTGACGCCAAGGAAGCATTCGAGCCGGTCGTCGAAGATGCGCACACGCAGGCGATGGCCGATCAATCTTGAAGGCACAGTGTAGAACACGCGCCGCAGGATGAAGCCGCCTGACGACGTCACCGGGATCACTTTCTCCTCGAAGTCGGTCGTGCGGCCTTTTGGCAGCGGCGCCAAGGCCTCCTTCTCGAGCGCGATCGGCTTGGCGAGGTTGGCGTTGCGCCGGCCGACAATCTCGTCGACAAAAGCCCGGTACGCATCGAGACTGGCGAACTCGCGCGTCCCCCGCAGCAACAGCGCATCTTCCAGTGCCCGCTTGAGATGGCCGTGCGCGCTCTCGATCGAGCCGTTCTCATGTGCGATGCCCGCATTGTTGCGCGTTGGTGCCATGCCGTAGTGGCCCATCAGCCCGGCGTAGCGCTGCGTCAGATCCTCCCGTGCGTCGGCGGCCAGATTGCGGAATGCTGCCGACAGGCTGTCGCTGCGATGCTCCCGCGGCACGCCGCCAAGCGCCCACAGCGCGTTCTGCAAGCCCTCCGCCAGGGCGACGAAGCTTTCGCCGCCGAGCACGACATGGGCATGCTCGAAGCCGGAGAACGCCAACCGGAAGTGATAGAGCCGGTGATCGAGCGGCTCACCCGCGATGGTAATACCGAGCGCGCTCACGTCGGTGAAGTCGGACAGACCCAGGCGGCCGGGCTCGTGCTGCTGGCGGAAGATCACGTCCTGTTCGGGGCCGTTGAGCGCCCGCCAGGCGTTGATGCGCCGCTCCAGCGTGCGGCGGATGTTCGGGTTCAAGTCATGATGCCGTCGGCGCAGCTCGTCCAGCACGCCGATCACGCGGATGCCGGGCGCAGCCTTCAGGATCGGAACGATCTCGGCGTCCCAATACTGCCCGAGCGGATCGGACCGGCGCCGGCCCCTCGGCGTCTTCTTCTTCTGCGATGGCGGGCGACAATCGCCCTCGATTCGATACGCGCTTGCCTTCGAGAACCCCGCCTTGGCCGCGGCGGCCTCGGGGGACAGTGTCAGTCGGTACGTCATGTACAGCCTCATCTGGTGGTCGGTGATGTGGAGGCCAGGCAAGGCATCGATTCCCTCTTGTCGAGACGAATCAACAGCTTGCACCAGCCGCACCCGGCCGCCAGACGGGTCCAAAAACGCGCGACGCCGATGGGGACGGTCCTCCGGTCGGGCTGCGCCCTCCCTTCGGTCCGTCCCCATCGGCGCAGTCTCACCTTGATTGTCGCTGGAGTCTCACCCTGATCGCCGCCGCGCAA
>Ga0153933_1000241_pt1 | contig 24450 bp, 21 predicted proteins | sample TSNJ017MetaG_FD_102275 | JGI IMG/M metagenome (GOLD analysis project Ga0153933, IMG submission 102275) | Attine ant fungus gardens microbial communities from New Jersey, USA - TSNJ017 MetaG | ecosystem: Host-associated > Fungi > Mycelium > Unclassified | place: USA: New Jersey, Wharton State...
AAGCCGCTCAGCGAACAACCGAGGCTGTCTACGATGCTATCGGGCCGATCCTGCAGATGGTCTCGCCGGCCGAATGCGCCAATTACTTCGCCAACGCAGGATATGGTCAAATCTAAACCCATCCCGCTCTAGTGCCGACCCACTGCGCACCCAACTCCCCAACCCTGAAGCTGTCAGCGCCCCCAAGCGGGCAGCTTCGCTGGGAGAGGGGGCCGGCACAGAAATGCATCGAGAGCCGATCTATCCGGCAGGCGTCTGAACCGGCGAGGAGCGTCGGGGCGTCGACGAAGGATGCAGTGCGGGTTGCGAGCTTGCACGGAGCCATCGTCGGCCGAGGATCAAGTGGGCGGCCAAGGCCACGACGCCATTGAACAGCAGTGCATAGCGCACACCGACGAAGTCGGCCGCGATTCCGGTCACGAGGCCGCCGATCGAAAGACCCCCGCGCATGGCGAGCATGTACAGGCTGATCGTCCTGCCACGCAGGCGAGCCGGCGCTGCGGCGTTGAGGAGCGCATTGGCTGCCGTATTGCTGATCGACATGCAAAAGCCGGCAACAACCAATAGCAGGGGAAGCATCGAGGCCCACGGATTCACAGCGACTGTTGCCGTCACCGCGCCGTAGGCGGCGGCAAAGGCGGAGGCCAGTTGGCGTTTGTCGCGACCCGGTTCGACCCCGAGCATCACGACCGCTCCAAGCAGCCCTCCGATTCCGAACGCGCCGATCGCAAGGCTGAACTGGGTGGAATCACCGTGCAGGATTTCCTTGACGAGGACCGGGCAGAAGACAATCAGCGGGCCACACAACATGCTCGTGACAAGAACGGTGGTCAACGCCCCACGCATGTAGTCCGAAGCGATGATCCGGCGCAGACCAAGCAGGAGCTGATGGCGGTCAAGCGAGCGGTCGGGGGCCGGACGAGCCGTGCCGGGCGGAAGAATCCAGATCGCAACCGCGATGAACGGCAAATAGGAGGCAGCGTTAGCAACGAAACAGCCGATGGCGCCGACGCTCGCCATCAATAGTCCACCCAACGCCGGACCCACAATGCGGGAGAGGTTGAACTGTGTCGCGTTCAGGGCGATGGCGCTGCCAATCTGGTCGTGCTTGACCAGCGATGGCGCAATCGTCTGAAAGGAGGGCATGGACAGCGCATCCGTGATGCCAACGATGAGAGAGAGGGCAATCACCATCCACGGTTCGATGAACCGCCCCAGCATCAGCACGACCAGGGCGATCGGGCACATCATCTGGATTGCCTGGAATATCGCGACCACCCGGCGACGGTCGGCCTGGTCGGCGAGCATGCCGCCCGCCAGGATCAGCAGGAACACCGGGGCCGACTGCACAAAGGTGTCCAATCCGATCAGGAATGAGGAGGCGCCCAGGCTAAGCAGCAGCCACGGTTCGGCAACCTGCTGCGACCACATTCCGATGTTGGACAGCAGCGTGGCCGTAAAGTAGGTGCCGAACCGGGGCGTTCGCAAAAGCCGAAGCGATTGCCGGAACGTTTCGACATGTGTCCGCACAGCAAGCCGAAGTGGCATCTCTTCCACGCAAGCGAGATGTGAACTCGTTCAATGACCGCGAAGGGACATCGTCCGGCCGCTTGAGCCTACGGCTTTTTTGGTGCGAAGATCTGGTTGGCGAAAGGCTGCTCCGCAGGTGTACGTATCGCGATGAACGCGCGGTCCATCGATTGATGGCAGGCGTTGCAACCCTTGGTCAGCTCGCCGAACTGCCTGGCAAAGGCGCTGGAATCCCCGGTTTCGACCGCCTTCGAAATGGCGTTCACCGACGAAGCCAGCGTGGTGATGTTCGAAACGGGAATGCCGGAATACAGCGTCGCGGCTTCCGCGAGGCTCTCCCTGAGCTGGTTGAGCTCGTAGGCTGCAAGCGGCCAGTTCCTGGCATTGCCAGCAGACCATAGCTTGAGATGCTGAATCTGGGCGGAGGTCATGATGGCGGAGAGTCGCGGTACGTATTGCTCGGACCGGCTCGCGACAAACGGTGACTGCGCACTGGTCGGAAGCGCTGCGCAGGTCGCGAAGACGAGCAATATGGCGGCGGTCATCCTCGGTTTCATTTTTCACCACTCCGGACTTCAGTTGAGGCGCTCCGTCAACGCAATGACCGGTCGCAGGCCTACAGCGGCTCGTCGTCTGTCGTCGGCGGTTCGTATTCGGGCGAGACAAAATCGCCGCCGCCATAGTCTTCTTCGGGAGGCGGGTAGACGATCTTCCAGAGCTGATCCTCGACCCGCTTCACGCCGGCAATGTTCTCGACAGCAACGACGGCAGCCTTGCGGGCATTGTCGCTCCGGATGCCGCCCCGCAGGCTGACGACACCGTCATGCACGCTCATATTGAGTGCGCAGGGCCGCCAGGGAGCCTGGGAGAGGGCCGCGTTGACCTGCTCACGAATCTCGTCGTCGCCCGCGGAACGCAGAGGTTGGCTGGAATAGAGGCGTCCGATGGCGCTCATGAAGTCCGTACGGGTAACCATCCCGACCAGCGCGCCGGAGCGCACGACGGGAAAGCGTGTCACGCCGTGCGATTCCATCAGACGAACGACCTGTTCCAGCGATGTATCCTCGTCGACGGTGATCGGGTCGGGCGACATGATCTCACCTACCTTGCGGCCATTCTGGCGAGCGAAATCCAGGGCGACCTGTTTCGTTCCCGCGAGGAGCGCGAGCCAACGACCGCGGCGCTTCTCCGTACCCGTCTCCACGCGTCGGATGAAATCACCCTCTGTGAGGATGCCGGTCAGTGCTCCATTCCGATCCGTGACCGGAAGGCCTCTGATGTGATGCGACAGCATCATGCTGATGGCTTTGGTGATCGGTTCGTCGGCATCGATCGTGATGACGTTCCGCGACATGATCTCCCGAACACGCATCGTGCGAACTCCCGAAAGTGAAACTGACGGCGGCCGTCGCGGCTCACGCAGCAACGGACCGGCTCAGCATCATGCGACGGCGCAGCTCGACGCGACGGGATGTCGGAAGCGCGATCATTCCGTTCTGCTCGAGCTGCGTGAAGGTCCGCGACACCGTTTCGATCGTCAGGCCGAGATAGTCGGCGATATCCTGCCGCGACATCGGCAGCTCGACGGCGGCATTGCTGTTGGCGCGGCGCGCCATGTCTTGCAGGAAGCCGACGAGCCGCTCTTCCGCGGTGCAGATCAGAAGCAGCAAATGGTTCTGGAAGCGGCGCAACTCCCGGGCGGTCGCGTCCCATAGCTGCTGCGCCAGATCCCTTTCGTGGCTGGCGCGTACCATCAGTGCGGCGCGCTTGACCACCATGACCCGCGTCTCGCAGATCGCTTCGGCTGAAGCGATATGGGTCTCGCCGGCCTCGAAGCCGAAGATGTCACCAGGCAGATGGAACGCGCCGATCTGGCGACGCCCGTCTTCCAGGACCTTGTAGGTCCGGACGGCTCCCGATACCACCTGATAGAGATACTCTGCGGCCTCGTCCTCGCCATAAATCTCCGCATTGCGCGCGAACCGGATCAGCGTTGCGATCATGCCGAAAGGCCCTTGGACAGGTGCTTGCCGGCTCGCGGTGTTGCCCGAGCGACGGCTGATATCGGAAGAAACGGCGGTCTGGATCTGCATGGCGATGCTCCATGGATGGGAAGATCGATGGAACAGAGAATGATCGCAGCGGGAGGATCGGAAAATTTGGATATTTCCCCTAAGTAGAAACCACCTACGTATTTGTACGTAGGTCATGGCGGTCGGGGAGATGGCCGATCATCACGCGCCAGGCTACGGCAAATCTGGCCGGCGAATTGGAATGAAGTCAGGCCTACCTACTTCTCGGGATAGGCGGCGCGTGTGCTGGTATGATCTTCGTTTCGCGGGGCAGGGGTGCGACCTGTCACGACGAGTGCGAGCGCGAGCGACGCGAAGATGAAGCAGACGATCGAGACGACCAGCAGTACATTCATCGCCATTTGACCCTCCTCCCTGATCAACGGGCTGCTTTGACGTCGTCGGGCGCTTCCACGTAGTAGCCGGAGTAGCCGTCGACGAAGCAGAAGTGATCGTGGACTTCCTTGACGCCGGCGGTGTTTTCCGCAAGCACGATCGCTGCCTGACGGGTCCGCTCGTCGAAGATCAGGCCGTGCAGGTGCACGACACCGTGTCGTACCCGGACTTGAAATCCGGCTGGCCGCCAGGCTGTCGCATTGATTTCGCGCAGGATCCGATCCCGGATATGGGTGTCGTCGGCGGTGGGATCGGGAACTTCCCGCGCCAGCGATGCGACGGCCTGCAGGATGTCGGCCCGGGTGACGATCCCGACCATCGTCTTGCCGCTCACGACCGGCACCCGTCTTACGCCGTGCTTGTGCATTAGATGGACGATTTCGTCGAGCGAGGTTTGCTCTTCGACGGTCACGGGGTCGGTGGTCATGACGTCCTCGACCTTGCGACCGCGCTCGTGCACAAAATCGGTCGCGGCACGGCCGATGCCCGTGAAGAGTTCCAGCCACGCTGAGCGCTTGCGTCCGGTACCGATCTCAGCGCGCTGCAGGAAGTCGCCTTCGGACACCATGCCCATCAGTGTGCCATCCTCGTGCAGCACCGGAAGGCCGCTGAGATGGCACCGCAGCATGATCTTGGCGGCATCCTGGATCGTCGTGTGAGGGCCGACGCTGATGACTTGCTTGGTCATGATCTGATGCGCGCGCATGGTGCACCTCCGGGTTTTGAAAACCGAAGAGTAGCGCTGCCGCCGAACATGCCGATTGATGTGGCTCAACGGTCCTCATTTTGCGCTCTCGGAGACCAGAGCAGGAGGTGCCTCTGCTGCGAACGGAGATTGGCGGCGATCGTGCATCCGACCAACCACAGCATCGTCGAGGTCATGCTCGGCTTATGCTTTCTTGCCGCCGAGGCGGCAGGGTGAGATATTCTGATCTGCCTGCGTTCGGATCATAGTGGCGTGACTGACACAACACGATATGGGTGTGTCCCGTCCGCCTCGCGGACGGAGACATATTCGCCAAGCCGAAAGTGCTCTTCGCCGAAGCGGTGGCCGCCTTCATCCGCAGCCGCGCCGGCTACGTCATAGTGAAAGTGCCAGCTGCCGCCCGGGCCATGCACGAGATGGCCGAGTTGATCGTGTTCATCGGGCCGCTGGCGAACGACGCGGCAGGCCTCGCGATTGTCTTTCCAGGCCACGACGTCGATCCGCGACATGGTGTCAAGCGGCGCGACGATAACGTAAGCGATGGCGGAGGTGCCCTCGGGATGATCATGTTCGCGCGCGCGTTCGAGCCGAATTTGCCTGAACGAATGTGGCAATGCAGTGTTTTGCAAAGGCATGAAGGCGGGGCGGTTCATTGCAAGCTCCGAAGCAGTTTCCAACACACGCGATCATAGTCGTGCGGCTCGCAGTTCCGTTGACATGCGTCAATGCCGTCCGAGCCGCCCGAATTCATGTCGTGAAAAATCGGAGAATGGATGACGGGACATGGCTGCTGCCGGCCTTCGAAGCCGATTCCAGCCTTAGTGCTATCGAGCTCCGCGCCCGTGCGAATATTGTGTCCCCAGCACGATTCCGATAGGCCATGGTCGAATTCTAGGAATGCCAAAGTAGATGCGTCCGAACAGGATGATTCGAGCTACTGGCAGTTGCGCGCGGAACGAACGAGGCAGCAAGCGATTCGCTATCGGGATCAGGCCATCCGAGATCGCTTCATGACGATCGCCGCTGGATACGATGAGCTTGCGCGGTGGGCGCGCGGCGTACGCGAGGAGATACCGACCGACTAGATGCGCCAAGACCTAAGTGCATGAAACGAGAAACCGACGGCAGTGCCGCACGATGCTGGTCTCCTCGCTGGTTGGAATGACCAGAACGTCCACCGAGCTGTCCGCTGCTGCGATGTGCTGATGACGCCCGGCATTGGCGTTCGCATCGAGCCGAATGCCGAGCCAGGCAAGACGATCGCAGATCAGGTGCCTGATCTCGGCAGAGTGCTCGCCGATTCCGCCGGTGAACACCAGACCGTCCAGTCCGGCGAGTGTATTCGCCATCACCGCGACCTCGGCGGCGACGCGGAAGGTGAAGAGGTCAATGGCCTCGCGGGCGGCAGGCTCGCGGCTGGCGAGTAGCGCGCGCATGTCGGCGGAGATGCCGGAGACGCCGAGCAGACCGGATTTCTCGTAAAGGAGGTGCTGGACCTCGTCGGCCGACATCTTCTCTTGCTGCAACAGATAGAGCAGCACACCGGGATCGACCGCCCCGCAGCGCGTTCCCATGACGAGACCGTCGAGCGGGGTCAGCCCCATCGTGGTATCGACGCTTACGCCGTCGCGCAGGGCGCAAAGGCTCGCGCCGTTGCCGAGATGCGCGACCACCGTGCGATTCCGCTTCGGCGCGAGCTGGGCGATGCGGTCGGCGACATATTCGAAGGAAAGCCCGTGAAAGCCGTAGCGGCGGATGCCGCGGTCCTCGAACTTGCGCGGGATGGCAAAGCGGCTTGCGGGCGGTGCCATCGTGTGATGGAAGGCCGTATCGAAGCAGGCGATTTGCATAAGCTCCGGCCGCAGCGATCGCATGGCGCGGACCGGCATCAGGCAGCGCGGCTGGTGTAGCGGCGCAAGCGGCGTCAACGCGTCCAGTGCGGCGAGGGTTTGCGCGTCGATCACGGTAGGTCGAGAAAAGTCCGGCCCACCATGGACGACGCGATGACCAACGGCGACAAGCTTGTCTCCTGCAAGGTGGTCTTCGATCCAGGCGAGGATGTCGGTGAAAAGATCGGCGTGCGTTCCCTCGCCGGAGGGACGGCGCTTCTCGAACAGTTCCTTGCCCGACGCATCGGTCACCAGGACGCGCGGCGCCTTCTCCTGCTCGTCGAGCAGGCCCTTGCATTTCAATTCCGGCTCGGCCGGTCCGACGTCGAACAGCCCGAACTTGATGCTGGAAGAGCCGGCATTGAGCACCAGGACGGCATCGGACATCGTGTCGCCTTTCGCGTTTGCCGCGGACACGGGCTTCAATGGTCTGCCGACGTGCGTGCTGTTGTGCCGTCCGCGCCGTAGGGCCAGACCCAATCGCGGATCTGCGGCATGTCTTCACCATGCTCGCGGACATAACGCGAGTGCTCGATCAAGGCGTCGCGGAATTGCTGCTTGACGTGGGCCGCCGCGACGTCGAGTCCGGGCACCCGCTCGATCGCCTCGATGGCGAGATGGAAACGGTCGAGCCCGTTCAGCACGACCATATCGAACGGCGTCGTTGTCGTGCCTTCTTCCGCAAAGCCGCGCACATGCATGCCGGCGTGATTGGTACGGTTGTAGGTCAGTCGGTGGATCAGATAGGGATAGCCGTGATAGGCGAAGATCACCGGCTTGTCGCGGGTGAACAGGCTGTCGAAATCGCGGTCGGACAGGCCGTGTGGATGCTGTTCCTTCGGCTGCAGTGTCATCAGGTCGACCACATTGACGACGCGGATCTTCAGCTGCGGCAGCGCCTTGCGCAACAGGTCGACGGCGGCGAGGGTCTCGAGCGTCGGAACGTCGCCGGCACAGGCCATGACCACGTCGGGCTCGGCATCGGCCGGCTCGGTGCCGGCCCACTTCCAGATGCCGATACCTGCCTCGCAATGGGTGATCGCCTCGCGCATCGAAAGCCATTGCGGCGAGGGCTGCTTGCCCGCGACGATCACGTTGATGCGGTCATAGGTGCGCAGGCAGTGGTCGGCCACCCAGAGCAGCGTATTGGCGTCCGGCGGCAGATAGACGCGGACGATGTCGGCCTTTTTGTTGGTGACGAGGTCGATGAAGCCGGGATCCTGGTGGCTGAAGCCATTGTGATCCTGGCGCCAGACATGCGAGGTCAGGAGATAGTTGAGGGACGCAATCGGGCGTCGCCAAGGCAGGGCGCGTGAGACCTTCAACCACTTGGCATGCTGGTTGAACATCGAATCGATAATGTGGATGAAGGCCTCGTAGCACGAGAAAAAGCCGTGGCGCCCGGTGAGCAGATAGCCTTCGAGCCAGCCCTGGCAGAGATGTTCGCTCAACACCTCCATCACGCGCCCATCATGGGCGAGATGGACGTCATAAGCCTCGATCCCCTCCATCCAGACCCGGTCGGTCGTCTCGAACACGGCGTCCAGCCGGTTGGAGGAGGTTTCGTCCGGGCCCATGATGCGAAAGTTTCGTGCGTCCGCGTTGAGCGTCACGATCTCGCGCAGGAACTTGCCGAGTTCGCGGGTTGCTTCGGCGGCACTGCCGCCGGGACGAGCAATGTCGACGGCATAGCTGCGGAAATCCGGCAGCTTAAGCTCGCGCTTGAGCAGGCCACCATTGGCGTGCGGATTGGCGCCCATCCGACGGTTGCCGCCCGGCGCAAGCGCCTGCAATTCCGATACGAGGCGGCCGTCCGCATCGAACAGTCTGTCCGGTTCATAGCTCCGCATCCACTGCTCGAGCAGCTTCAAATGCTCGGGCTTGCCGCGCGGGTTGGCGATCGGCACCTGATGGGCGCGCCAGAATCCTTCGACCTTCAGCCCGTCGACCTCTTTCGGCCCCGTCCAGCCCTTTGGACTGCGGAGCACGATCATCGGCCATTTTGGGCGCCGCAGGTCTAGTGGCTGCTGGCGGGCGTGTTGCTGGATGGAACGGATGCCGGCGAGGGCGGTGTCGAGCGTGTCGGCCATCAGTCGATGCATCGCGCGCGGATCGTCACCCTCGACGAACAAGGGCTCGTAGCCGTAGCCGACGAACAGGCTACGGACCTCCTCGTCGCTCATCCGCCCGAGCACGGTGGGGTTGGCGATCTTGTAGCCGTTGAGGTGCAGGATCGGCAGGACGGCGCCGTCGTGCACGGGATTGAGGAACTTGTTGGAATGCCAGGACGTCGCGAGCGGGCCGGTCTCTGCCTCGCCGTCGCCGACCACGCAGGCCACGATCAGATCGGGGTTGTCGAGAGCGGCGCCGTAGGCGTGCACCAGCGCATAGCCGAGCTCGCCGCCCTCGTGGATCGAGCCCGGGGTCTCCGGCGCCGCGTGGCTCGGGATGCCGCCGGGGAAGGAGAATTGACGGAACAGCATTTTCAGGCCATCCGCGTCGCGAGTCACTTCCGGATAGATTTCCGTGTAGGTGCCTTCGAGATAGGTGTTGGCGACCATGCCGGGACCGCCATGGCCGGGGCCGCAGACGTAGATGACGTTGAGATCCGACGCCCGGATCGCGCGATTGAGATGCGCATAGATAAAGTTGAGCCCCGGCGTAGTGCCCCAATGGCCAAGCAGCCGCGGCTTGATGTGGTCAGGCTTAAGCGGCTCCCGGAGGAGCGGATTGTCGAGCAGATAGATCTGGCCGACCGAAAGGTAGTTGGCAGCTCGCCAGTAACGGTCGAGCAGCTCAAGGTCGTCGGCTCGCGCTTGCTCGTTCGGAGCAGTCATCAATTGCATGTTGCTCTCCCGAAGAAAGTCCCGGAATGACCTCGATCCCCGGCAATCGGTTCCACATTAGAAGCCGAATGTGACGGAAGTGGTTTGAGCCAACTCAAAGGTGCAGGTCATGCGAGCCAAGTCGTCGTCGGCGGAACCCGGCTGCTCGGAAAGTTCCGATCCGTCTTGTCGGCAATTGACCTCGCGCAAAGCGTGGTTGCAGGCGATGGCGAAGAGTGGCCGGCATCACCCCATCCTGAAGAGCCTCGCCATGGCTGACCACGAGAAATTGCCCATCGTCCAGCAACCAGCGTCGCCCGCGAAGGGCGTGGCTGGCGTCGGTTGCGAGGATCCGGCCGATCGCCACTGGTTTCTGGACGCTTTGGAGGACGACGAGGTTCGTGAGGCACTGAAGAGCAGCACGGCGGAGGCGCCTTGCACAAACGGCAAACAGGGCCGCGCATGACTGACGAAGTTGGTCCTCGACCGGATCGTCCCGGTTTGATCCCGAGACCCGCGCACCGCATCAACAGGGCTGAAGCACTCCCGGGACAGCTGCCCAAGGCCGCCGAGGACGATTCCAGGGCGCCTGAGGCCCAGCGCAGGATCCTGCGGTCGCCGAGCTATCAGGAGGCAGATCAGGACACTGACTTCCTGCAAAGCGAAGTGACGCGCGGCATCCGCCTCCAACTTGATTTTCTCAAGACCGAGGCCCTGCTTGGGGAACGACAGATCGCCCATACCATCGTCGTCTTCGGCAGCACGCGCATCTGCGAGCCGCATACGGCAAGACAGACGGTCGATTCGATAGCTGCCGCATTGTCGTCGAACCCCGATGATGAAGGGTTGCAGCGCCGCCTCAAGAGCGCGAAAAGAATCGTGGAGAAGAGCCGATACTACGAGATGGCGCGCAGGTTCGGCAAGCTCGTCGGCACCGCAAGCGAAAAGACCATCGGTGGCCGCATTGTGGTCATGACGGGCGGCGGCCCGGGCATTATGGAGGCCGCCAACAGAGGGGCGCACGATGCCGGAGCCGAGTCGATCGGACTGAATATTGCACTTCCGAAAGAGCAGTACCCGAACCCCTACGTCACGCCCGAGCTCTGCTTTAGATTCCACTATTTTGCGATGCGCAAGCTGCATTTCGTGATGCGGGCCCGGGCGCTGGTGGCCTTTCCGGGCGGGTACGGCACGCTGGACGAGCTGTTCGAAGTCCTGTCGCTGGCCCAAACCCGCAAGATCGCGCCGGTGCCGGTCGTGCTGGTCGGCGAATCATATTGGCGCCGCGCGTTTGATCCGGACTTCCTGGTCGACGAGGGGGTCATCGATCCCGAGGATCGGGATCTGTTCTGGTTTGCTGAGTCCGCCGAAGAGGCTTGGCACGGCATTCTGAATTGGTACGAAGCTGCCGGCCGGCCGCTCCTATCCGGTGGCGACGATACGGCGCGCGTCAACTCTGTGAACGAGGAGGCCGAACGTTGAAGCTGTCTTTCCACGGCGCCGATCGAGCAGTGACTGGATCCTGTCACCTCCTTGAGTGGTCAAATCGACGCATTCTGATCGATTGCGGTCTCTTCCAGGGAAGCCGGGACCTGGTCGAGGAGAATGTCGCCGCCTTCGGGTTCGATCCCGCGACCATAGACTTTGTTCTCCTGACCCACGCCCACCTCGACCATTGTGGCAGGCTTCCATTGCTTGCCAAACGGGGGTTCAAGGGTGAGGTGATCACGACAGCGGCCAGTCGTGAGCTGACCCGGCTCGTGCTGATCGATGCCGCGCACCTTCAGGAGGAGGACGCGCGGCGGCGGGCTCGCCAATCTCGCCGGCGCGGAGAAGAGGAGGCGCCGCCGCCACTCTATACCGTTCTCGATACGCTCAATTGTCTCGATCGGTTTGGGAGGACTGCTGAGTACAGAGAGCCGCTGCAACTGGCACAGGGGCTGCGCGCGACATTCTTCGACGCCGGACACATTCTCGGTTCTGCGAGCATCCTGATCGAGGCGGGTGAGCAGGGCGATAGGCGATCGATCCTGTTCTCGGGCGATCTTGGCAATGCCGGTCGGCCGCTGCTGCGCTCTCCTGATCCACCGGCCCGGGCCGATATCATCGTCATGGAATCAACCTATGGCGACAGGCTTCACCGCTCACTTGGCGACTCCATAGAAGAACTCTACGGAGCGATCAGCAGCACGCTGGCCCGAGGCGGCAACGTCGTCATTCCGACCTTCGCGCTCGAGCGTGCCCAGGAGATCCTCTACGTCCTCCATCAGGGCGGGGAGCGCAGCAGGCTGCCGCCGGCCATGCCGATCTTCCTGGATTCGCCGATGGCGATCTCGGCGACCGAGATATTCAACCGGCATTCCGAATGCCTCAACGTCGAGGCGGTTCGCCTGTTTCGTGACGGCGCGGACCCCCTGCATCTAGCAAACCTGCGTCTCGTCCGCGAGAGCGCAGACTCGGTTGCGATCAACCGGATCGCCGGCGGTGCCGTTATCATGGCCGGATCCGGCATGTGCACGGGAGGCAGAATTCGCCATCATCTCCGGCACAATATCTGGCGCAAGGAATCCGCGATCATATTCGTCGGATTCGCTGCGAAAGGCACGATTGCGCGGCAGATCATCGATGGAGCCAGGTCCGTGCGGCTGTTCGGTGAGGAGATTCCGGTCCGAAGCACGATCTATACAATCAATGGCTTCTCGGCTCACGCGGACCAGCGGGAACTGCTCGCATGGCGGCGCGGCATCGAGGGATGCGCGGCGACGTTTCTGGTCCACGGTGAAGAGCTCCCAATGCAGGCACTTGCCACTCATTTGCAGGGACAACGAGTAGAAATGCCCCGCCTGGGGGACGTATTCGACCTCTAGAAAGGACTGTCCGCGCTGCGCGAAGATCGGCGCAGCGCGGATGCAGGAAAGTCATCCGGGCAGGGACTCCTCAAGCTGCTCAGCTCGACGCTTTCATACCTTCCTTGGACTTCATGTCTTCCCGGGATTCGACATAGAAGCCCGAATAGGTATCCACGAAGCAGAGATGATCGTGCACCTCCTTGACACCGGCGGTATTTTCCGCGGCCACGATGGTGGCCTCGCGTGCATTGTCGCTGGTGACGATACCGTGCAGATGGACGACGCCATTGCGGACGGTGACTTCGAAGCCCATCGGTCGCCAGTCCATGGCGTCGACCTGCCGGAGGATACGATCGCGGATATGATCGTCATCTGCAGTCGGATCCGGAATCTCGTGTGCCAGGCTGGCGACGGCTTGCAGCAGGTTTGAACGGGTCACGATGCCGACAAGGTCCTTGCCCCGCATCACCGGGAGGCGCTTGATGTCCTTCTTCTCCATGAGCCGCACCAGCTCCTCGAGCGGCGCCTCTTCCTCGACCGTGACCGGATCCAGCGTCATCACGTCCTCGATCTTGCGGCCGCGCTCATGGACGAAGTCCGCAGCCGCGCGCCCGGATCCGAGTAGGAACTGGAGGAAAGGCGAACGTTTGCGACCGGTCCCGATCTCGGCACGGCGCAGGAAGTCGCTTTCCGAGACGATTCCCGCCAGCTTGCCGTCCTCCACGACCGGCAACCCGCTGATGTGGTTTCGCAGCATGATGTTGGCGGCATCCTCGATTGAGGTCCGAGGCGTAACGGTAATGACATTCTTCGTCATGATCTGGTGGGCGCGCATGAAATGCCTCCGCTGAGCTTGTCGGCTCGAAAATAGGAGGCATTCGCACCCCTTGTTTTGACGTGGCTCAACCGGCGCGGCGGCAGTCGTTGCGCTCTGAAACCATCATGAAGAGCTGGATGTCACCGCAGAGCGGAAGCTCAGCAGCGAGAGAAACAGGAACAGGGCGCCGATGCCGGCCACGGCGAGGAACTGCGACCAGACCACGTCCAGTCCGGCGCCCCGATAGAGAATCGATTGGGCGAACGAGACGAAGTGTGTGGAAGGCGAAGCCTGCATGGCCGTGGCCAGGAACGGCGGCATGCTCTCCAGCGGCGTAGCGCTCCCCGAGAGCAGGTTCATCGGAAGTGCGACCAGCATGTAGAGCAGGCCTAGCTGCGGCATCGAGCGCGCGACCGTTCCAAGGAAGAGGCCGATGGCGGTGGCGAAGAACAGGTAGAGCACGGCGCCGAACAGGAAGAGGGGGATCGAGCCATTGATCGGGATCTGCAGGAGCGTGCGGACGACCAGATAGAGCGACAGCCCCACGGCGACCGCGATGACGAGGCCGTTGGCCCAGATCTTGGACATGGCGATCTCGAACGGGCTGAGTGGCATGACCAGGAGATGCTCCATGGTGCCGTGTTCGCGCTCCCGCACCAGCGCTGCGCCCGCCAGGATGATGGCCAGCATGGTCACGTTGTTGATGATGCCCATGACGCTGGTGAACCACGAGGTCGTGACGTTCGGGTTGAACGCAATGCGGACCGCCAAGTTGACTGGAGACAGCGGAGCGCCTTCGGCTCTCGACAGGAAATTGGCGATCTCGGTGCTGACGATCTGCTGCGCATAGCCGGATCCGAGTCCGGCCTGGACCATGGCGGTTGCATCGACATTGATCTGAAGTCCGGGCCGTCGGCCGGCCAGCACGTCGCGTTCGAAGTTCGGCGGGATGTCGAGAACGAAGGTATAGCGGCCCTTGTTCATCAAGGGCTCGATCTCCGATGGGGAGACCGATGCCGGCGGCGTGAAATAGGGCATCAGGAATGCATGCGTGATACGCCGCGAAAGCTCCGATTGATCCTCATCCGCGATCGCGATCGAAGCGTGATAGAGTTCCTGGGAATTGCTGTGGGCCTGGCTGATCACGGTCAGCGAGAACGAATAGATCACGAAGCCGAGCAGCACGAAGTCGCTGAAGAAGCTGCGCAGTTCCTTGGTGCCGAGCCAGAAGATGTTGGACAGCGCACGCATCGGTCAGCGCTCCTGTTTCCGCAGGCTGAACAGGCTCGCAAGGGTGAGGATGGGGATGAACAGGGATAGCGCCAGCATGCTCGTCCCGAGGTCGGCCAGGCCAAGCCCTTTGGTGAAGGTGCCGACGCTGATCGGCTGAAAGTAGGTCATCGGGAAGCACAGGCCCATGATCTGGGCGGAGCCGGACAGCGACGACACGGGCACCCTCATGCCTGAGAACTCGGTGGCCGGCAGCGTGGTGAGAATTGCCGTGCCGAACAAGGCGGCAATCTGCGTCTTGCAGAAGGTCGAGATGAACATCCCGTAGCTCGTGGTGGTGAACACGTAGATGACGGTTCCGGCAACGAGGGCGAGCAGGCTGCCCTTCAGCGGCACGCCGAACAGAAACAGCGCCATCAGGAGCATGATCACGAAGTTGATCAAGGCCACGGCGACATAAGGAAGCTGCTTGCCGATCAGGAATTCCAGCCGCGTGACCGGTGTCACGTAGAGGTTCGTGATCGATCCGAGCTCCTTCTCACGCACGACGGCGAGCGCCATCAGGATCGCCGGGAACAACGCCAGCATCATCGCAATCGTCGAAGGCACCATGGCATAGATGCTGTCGAAGTCCTGGTTGTACTTGAACCGCACCTCGATGTCGGCGGGCGCAGGGGCGGCAGGCCGGGTTGTCTTCACCATGGGGTCGGCAAGATAGAGCTGGTGCATGCCCTGCAGGTAGCCGCGGATTGTTTCCGCCCGGAAGGGCATGGCGCCGTCCACCCAGGCTGACACCCAGGCTGGCCGGCCCCGCTTGATGTCGATTCCGAAGCCAGGAGGAATTTCGATGCTGGCCCGGATATCGCCGTTCTTCATCCGGCGCTCCAGCTCGGCATAGTCGTTCAGCGGTGCTTTTTCGACGAAATAGGGCGAGCCCCTCAGTTCTTCGAGATAGGCACGGCTTTCCGGCGTCTGGTCGCGGTCGAGCGCAGCAAAGGAAAGATTGTTGACGTCGGTTGAAATGCCGAGGCCGAATACCACCATCAGGAAGGCGGTGCCGAACAGTGCGAACATCAATCGGATCGGATCGCGTAGCAGCTCCAGACCTTCGCGAATGCTGTAGGCGAAAAGCCGGCGGGAGCTGAACGGGGAGGGCGCCAGACTTCTCGACGGCTCCGGGGAATCCTTGCTGGCCCGCGCTATGAGTGCGGGAGCCTCCTTGACCGCCGCCGCGTCCTCGAGGAAGCGGATGAATGCATCCTCCAGGTTGTTGGTGTTCTGCTGCCGGATCAGTCCGTCGGGCGTGTCGGTCGCGAGCACGCGGCCGTCGTGCATGAGCGCCAGGCGATCGCAGCGGGCCGCCTCATTCATGAAATGGGTCGACACGAAGATCGTCATGCCCTGATTGCGCGACAGGTCGATCAGCAATCGCCAGAACTGGTCGCGCGCGACCGGATCGACGCCCGAGGTCGGCTCGTCGAGAATGAGGAGGTCGGGTTTGTGGACGATGGCGACGGCGAGCGACAGCCGTTGTCGAATGCCGAGCGGCAGCGAGGAGGCGAGACTATCGAGGTGATCGGCGAGGTCACACTTGTCGGCGAGTTCGGCGATCCGCCTGTCCGCAAATTCGGACGGCAGATGAAACAGCTTGGCGTGGAGGGAAAGGTTCTGCCGAACCGTAAGCTCGCCATAGAGGGAGAAAGATTGCGACATGTAGCCGACATGCTGGCGCGCCTCGAGGTCCCCGGCCTGCAGGCTCTCGCCGAAGATCAGGGCTTCGCCGCCGGTGGGCGGTAAAAGGCCCGTCAGCATCTTCATTGTGGTGGTCTTGCCCGAGCCGTTCGAGCCGACGAAGCCGAATATCTCTCCTCGCTTGATGGCAAAATTGACCTTGTCGACCGCCGTGAAGTCGCCGAAGCGGCAGGTCAGCTCCCTTGCGACGATGACGGGCGCTCCGTCTTCTCCGACCGGCGGCCTCGCAGCAGGCTCCACTGGCCGGTTGCGCTGCCGCTCGGGCAGCAGTGCGACAAAGGCATCCTCGATGGAGGAGCTGCCGGTTTGACGCTTCAGGTCCGACGGCGATCCGACCGCAAGCGGGCGGCCCTCATTCATCGCGATCAGCCAGTCGAACCGTTCTGCTTCCTCCATGTAGGCTGTGGCCACGACCACGCTCATGGTCGAGGCGCTGCGCGCCCTCAGGCGATCAATCAGATCCCAGAATTGGCGACGCGACAGAGGATCAACGCCTGTGGTGGGCTCATCCAGGATCAGCAGCTCCGGGTCGTGAATGAGAGCACAGCAGAGCCCGAGCTTCTGCCGCATGCCGCCGGACAGTTTCTTGGCCGGGCGGTCGGCAAACTCGGCAAGCGCCGTGCTCTTCAAGAGCTCGTCGATCCGCCAGTTGCGTTCCTGCTGCGACTGCCCGAACAGCCTCGCGAAAAATTCGATGTTCTCGCGCACGCTGAGATCGGGATAGAGGTTCTTGCCCAGGCCCTGCGGCATGTAGGCTATGCGCGGACAAACCAGCGCACGGGCCCTGGCGTTCGCGATATCCGCGTCCAGCACGTTCGCTCGGCCCTGCTGAATCGCACGTGCACCGGCCAGGATCGCAAGCAGTGACGACTTGCCGACGCCGTCCGGACCAATCAGCCCGACCACGCATCCCGAGGGAAATTCGAGCGAAACCCGATCGAGCGCCTTCACACGGCCGTAACGTTGCGAAATGTCGGTAACGACGGCGACCGGACGCCTGCCGTCGCTCATGGCGAACCTTGCAGGGCCTTGGGCCAGGCCACGCTCTGATCCCAGCGGACATACCCGACACCGGGGAGGCCGCTTCGAATGGCGTCGATATGCGCGCTGAGGCGCTCCTTGTCGATGCGGGCCCGAATTCTGAACATCAGCTTGTCGCGTTCGGTCTGGGTTTCGACCGTCTTTGGCGTGAACTGCGCCTGACTCGCGACGAAGGAGATTTTCGCCGGGATCGGATGATCCGGGTAGGCGTCGAGCACGATACGGGCATCGGAGCCGACCTTCACCTTGCCTGCTTCCTGCGTCGGCAGATAGATGTCCATGTAGACTTCGGTAAAATCCAGCATGGTGAAGACCTTGCCGCCCGGAGGCAGGACCTCGCCGAGATTCGCGAGCCGGTACTGAATCCGTCCCATCTTCGGGGCGACCAGCGTGTTGTCGGCAATCTCCACCCTGTAGTAGTCGGCGTCATGCTCGGCGGCATCAAGCGCGTGCTGCGCCTGCGATATTCGCTCCTGCGCAACGTTCAGCCCGGCGATCGCCGCATCAAGCGCCTGCCTGCGCTGATCGGCGATCTCCTGCGTCGTCCAGCCGTTCTTCAGCAGGTTGTTGGCACGGTCCATCTCCTGCTGAGCCAGGAGCTTTTGGGTCCGTTGTTGTGCAAGAGCCGCTTGGGCTTCGTCGACGGCATGTTGCGCCTGACGCCTCTGCGCTTCCGCTTTTGAGAGCGATTGCTGCAAGTCGCGCGTGTCCATCCGCGCGACGACCTGTCCGGGGGTGACCATGTCGCCAAGATCGGCAAATAGCTCGGAGACCCTGCCTGCGAATTTCGTGTCGATATCGATCTCTTCCGCCTCGATACGGCCGTTGCCGAGGCTGATGCCGGCGGGCAGCGGCGGATGCATGAGGGTCCACCAATAATATCCACCTCCGCCGCCAATCAGCAGGGCGGCGAGGAGCGGAACGCCAAGAATCCACCTGCGAATCCATCTGGGCCGCTTTGCCGTTGACGGCGGCGATACGGTCGCGGGCAGTGTCGTGCGATTGACGACGGCAACTGCATTCGGCGCGGGAGTGCCGGACGGCTGTGCCCGTTCCAGAACCTTGTCTTCCTGGTTGGTCATGATTGGCCTCGCCGCCCCGTTCAGTGCGACATCAGGGTCGGCACGGTCATGTTGTGGAACATTCCGCGCGTCACACCGCCCATCACGGTCTCCTGCAGGCGCGAGTGGCCAAAGCCGCCCATCACGAGGAGGTCGAAGCCTTCGTCGGCCGCAACCGACAGGATGGTCGGCTCGATGTCGGCGTGATCGGCGTCAAGTGTCACCGTTTTCGCCGTGATCCCGAGGGTCGCCAGATGCTCGACGAGACGGGCCTGAGAGGCCTCCTCGGGAATCTGCGTGCCTCCGCCGATGGTGATTGCCGTAACGTCATCGGCACGGGTAAGGAACGGTATTGCATCGCGAAGCGCTCGTGCAGCGAGCCGGCTTCCGTCCCAGCAGATGCCGATCCGGGCTGCGCTGAAAGCGCCGTGGAAAGTGTAGGGCACGACCAGCAGCGGACCGCCGCTCTGAAACAGGATGTCCTGCGGAATCTGGTTGTCGAAGGTGCGGCACGCGAAGTCCGGCTGCGAGACGATCGTCAGATCATGGACGCGTGCCATCGGGCTCAGAAGCGACGTGACCTCGCTGATCGTACCGGTGAGAGCCCCACACTTGTAGGAAATGCCGGCAGCCTTGGCTTCGAACTCGAATACGCGCAATGCGTCGTTGGCCCGTTGCTGCGCAAACTCGCGGTCCGCATCGTAGATTGCCGCAACCGCCGCACCTCCATCGATGGCGATCGGAGGAACTGCATAGGTTGTCTCGAAACCCGCGGCAACCGCATTGACCTCGGCACCGCAAGAGAGGGCTAACGAGACGGACGCGTCGACCGCGGCGCGTGGCGATCGTTCCGTTGGTATATGAGCCAGAAGAGTCTTGTACATGGCCGAACTCCGTTCGCCTCATCTCCATCAAACGGAAGCGAAAAAGCCACGGGCAAGCGGCGAGCGCGTTGACCCACGTCAAACCAGCATCGCCGCCAACGTGGTTTGTCAAACCAGCAACAAAGGGAGATGGGTATGGCACGCTTGGCGCTGGTTACCGGAGGCACCAGGGGAATCGGCGCGGCCGTGTCGCGTGCACTACAAACGGCTGGCTATTCGGTTGCCGCCACCTACGCCGGCAATACCCGTGCGGCCGAGGCATTTCAGGTCGAAACGGGGATTCACGTCCATCGATGGGACATTGGGGACTTTGATGCCTGCGCGGCAGGCGTGAAAGCGGTCGAAGCCGCACTCGGCCCGATCGATATCCTGGTCAACAATGCCGGTATCGTGCGCGACGCGGCGCTTCACAAGATGACCAAGGCGCAGTGGGATGCGGTCGTCCGGACCAATCTCGACGGCCTGTTCAACATGTGCCGTCAGGTGATCGAGGGCATGCGGGCCCGCAAGTTCGGACGCATCGTCAATATTTCCTCGATCAATGGCCAGAAGGGACAGTTCGGGCAAACCAATTACGCCGCCGCAAAGGCGGGCGATCTTGGTTTCACGCGGGCGCTGGCCTTGGAGACGGCTCGTTTCGGCATCACCGTGAATGCTGTCTGTCCCGGCTATATCCATACCGAGATGCTTGACGCCGTGTCGCCGGAGATCATGGAGAAGAGCATCCTGCCGCACATCCCTGTCGGCCGCCTGGGCAAGCCCGAGGAAATCGCGCGCGCGGTGCTGTTCCTGGCGGCGGACGAAGCCGGTTTCGTCACCGGATCGACGCTCTCGATCAACGGCGGGCAGTACATGAGCTGATCGATTGAGCTCTCGTTCATTAACTCGGCGGCCCGCCAGAAAGGCGGGCGGCGACAAACAAGGAAGATGGGCCGTGACGACTTCAGCATCAATCACCCGATTGCCCGTTGAACCACCGGCCGCAGAGCCGGAAGCGATCCAGCCGACGCAGCCGCCCGTCGACGCGCAACGATCGGCCGCGCAGGAGATGGAAAGTCGTTCCGCCGCTGTCGACCGTTCGTTCCACGCCGAGCTGGCGCGCTTCACCGGCGGGCTTTCGCCGGCGGCACTCGCCCTGGCTTTCGCCGATTGGCAGCTGCATTTGCTCGCATCGCCGGGCAAGCGGGCTGAGCTCGCGGGAGAGGCCCTGCAACATGCGCTGCAATTCGCGCAGACGTTGGGGACAAGACAGTCGATAGTACAGCCGTGGTTGCTGACCAAGCCGCTGCCGACGGATCACCGCTTCACGGGTCCCGACTGGGAGCTGCCGGCCTTCAACTGGATGGCCGAGGCATTCCTGCTCAGCGAGCAATGGTGGCACTCCGCGACGACCGGTATCCGCGGCCTGTCGCGCGCGAACTCCGCGATCGTCGATTTTGCGCTGCGTCAGTGGCTGGATACGGTCGCGCCAACGAACTTCGCGTCCACCAATCCAAAGATACTGCGCGCCTGCTTCGAATCCGGAGGAGCCAATTTCCTATCAGGTCTGCACAACTGGATCGAGGATTGCAAGGCGCTGCTGGCGACCGGTCGCATCAGGAGCGACCAGACGTTCGTGGTCGGCAAGGATGTGGCAACGACCAAGGGCAAGGTCGTATATCGCAACGAGCTGATCGAGCTCATTCAATATGCGCCGGCGACCTCGGATGTTCGACCTGAGCCGGTGCTGATCGTTCCGGCCTGGATCATGAAATACTACATTCTCGACCTCTCGCCGCAAAACTCGTTGGTCCGCCACCTCGTCGAAAACGGCTTCACGGTCTTCATGATCTCGTGGAAGAATCCGACCGCGGGCGACCGCGATCTGAGCCTCGAAGATTACCGGCGCCTCGGTGTGGATGCGGCGATCACGGCGATCAACGAGATCGCTCCCGGGCAAGCCATTCATGCCGCCGGCTATTGTCTCGGCGGAACGTTGCTTTCCATTGCCGCCGCTCGCCTTTGTCGTGAGCGTCCGGATTGCCTGCGCTCGATCACGTTGCTGGCGGCGCAGACCGACTTCACCGAAGCAGGTGAACTCACGCTCTTCATCAACGAGAGCCAGGTGTCCTTCCTGGAAGACATGATGTGGCGGCGGGGCGTGCTCGACACCACCCAGATGGCGGGTGCCTTCCAGATGCTGAGGTCGAACGATTTGATCTGGTCGCGCATCGTGCGGGACTATCTGCTCGGAGAGCGTGCACCTCCCAGTGACCTGATGTCGTGGAATGCGGATGCCACCCGGATGCCGTATCGCATGCATTCGGACTATCTTCGTCACCTGTTTCTTAACAACAATCTTGCCGAAGGCCGCTATCGTGTCGACGGCAAGCCGATCGCTCTGTCGGATATTCATGCGCCGATGTTCGTGGTCGGCACGCTGCACGATCACGTTGCGCCCTGGCCGTCGACGCACAAGATCCACTTCCTGACCGATACTGATGTCACCTACGTGTTGACGAGCGGTGGCCACAATGCTGGGATCGTAGCGCCTCCCGACGAGGACGGGCACAGCTATCAGGTGATGACGAAGAGGGCCGGCGATTGCTATGTCGGACCGGAGGACTGGGTCAAGCAGGCGCCGCACCGCGAAGGGTCCTGGTGGAGCGAGTGGATCCGGTTCCTGGCGGCTCATTCGGGGCCGGCCAACGCGTCGCCACCGCAAAGCGCGGCATCGCTGGGAGACGCGCCGGGGACCTACGTCCTGCAACGCTAGAGCGTTCAAAACAAGAAGCCAGAGCTTCGGTTCTGATTCAATCAGAATCGAAATGGCTCTGGTGAGTCAACCCGAAGCGATTGGGCTGGAGTCTGTCTTGAAGGCAGCTCGATCGTCTTGTCGATCTCGGCTCACGAAACAGAGCGCGCCGGCACAAGGGCAGCGCGCCGGCTTTCGACGTGTTGCGTCAGGATGCCCTGACGGAACGCTGTTTCCAGACGCGTGCCGCCAGCACGATCATGAGGAGGCCCGAGAGCTCTGCCGATATCCAGGCCAATGCCTTGAGCAAGAAGGCGATCTGACGTTGCCACGAGACGGCTTCGCTTTCCCCGACCGCGTAGGGGAGAACATCGGGAAAGAAGACTTGGCAAAGTGCGTAAAAGACAACTGCCAGTATGGCGGTAGCAAGGATGATGACGACGAGCGTCCTGGTCATCGGTTTGCCTCCATCGGTCAGCGAGAGCCGTGCCATGGGGGCTGCCGGAGCGCTACTCCGTATCGTCCCTTAGCTCTCCAGCGCAACACGAGGTCTGATCGGCACTCCTAGCAACACAAGCACGCTTTGCCTGAGCGTGTCGTCCGGCGAACCCGAGGCGTCGATCCGTGGCCAGTCGAGTTGTCCGATACTGTAATGCTCCTGCTGTGCCGCGACTTCAGGCGTCGCATCCGAAGCATCCCGACTTCGCGATGCTACGCGGGTCAGCCGGATAGCCTGATCTGCGTCCAGGAAGATCGGCTTGTAATCCGCCGCCATGGTGCGGGCTCGCTGGTCGAGGGCGCGGCGCTCGCTTTCGCACAGGAAGGCCGCATCAAGGATCACTGAATATCCCTGTGCGGTGATCTGCCCGGCACGTGCGAACATCGTCTCGTAGACGCGTTCGGTCACCGCGGCACGATAGGCCGTCTCGGGCAGCGGGGTGAGCGGGTCAACGTCGAACAACTCCTTGCGGATGACGTCCGAACGCAGGATGACTGCGCCGGGCGGAGGTCGCAAAAGCCTGGCGGCGTTGCGCGCCAGCAGGCTTTTTCCCGTTCCGGACATCCCGCCGACCGCGACCAGCGAGGGGCGCGCCGGAGTGATCAACCGCAGAGCCAACTCGAAATAGGAGTCGGCCTCACCAAGTCCCGCGGAGTCGCGTGATTGCTTCCATTTCGTGATGAGAACCAGGCTGCGAATGGCCGCTCGCATGGACAAAAAAAGTGGTAGCAGCCGCAACGCATCGGCGTTGTCGGCCCAGGTCTGCTCCAGATAGCGGTTCAGCAATCGGTTCGCGGCGCGGCGCGAGCCGAAATGGATGAGGTCCATGAGCGGGAAGGCGAGGTCATAGAGAACGTCCGTGGTTGCCATTGCGGGATCGAATTCGATGGCATCGAACAGCACGGGCTTCTCGTCGATCAGCACGATGTTGCCGAGGTGGGCGTCGCCATGGCAGCGCCGTACCTGGCCTTTCGAGGCGCGCTGTTGCAGCAGAGCATGGCTGCTTGCCAGCCACCGATGACTTCGTTCATGCAGGCGCTTGACGGCATCGGCTTTGAGCGATGGCTGACGGCGAAATACCTCGGTGTTGCGATCGATGATGGTGGCGAGAGAGACGACGCGGGCCCTGCCATCCGAAATCTCTGCCTCCTGGTGCGATTTCCGCATCGCCTCGGCGAGCGCTTCACCGATCTCCGGCGCAATCGCGCCAGTGACCGCCAAATGATCGAGCGTGCGCCGTTCGTCGAAGCGCGCCATCTCGACGGCCCATTCGAGCACTGGTCCGCTGCCGCCGATCTCGGGGCCCGTCGGCCCGTTGGTGATGGGAACGGTTCGACGATAAATCGTCGGCGCATTGCGCCGGTTGACGGCAAGCTCGGCCTCGCAGGCCTGCTTCCGCTTCTCCAGTGTCGAGTAGTCGAGATATGGCAGGCGCAAGGCACGCTTGATCTTCAAGACGCGATCCGGCTCGAGGAAGACCGCCGAGATGTGGGTATCGACTCGCCTTGCGGCGCCGCTGCGGACGCGCTCATCCATGAAGGCGAGCACCGCATGTTGATCGCCCCCGCACTCCTTTGCGCCGGCGGGCATCGTCATGGGCGCAGCACGGCCGCCCCGACCAGCCGACCCTCGCGCAACTGCGTCAGGGCTTCGTTGGCCTGGTTCAGCGGAAACACCGTGGTGTGCGTTCGGATGTCCGCGCGAGCCCGGGCGTTCAAGAAATCAACGCCGTCCTGCCGCGTCAGGTTGGCGACTGAGACGACCTGCCGCTCGCCCCAAAGGATGTTGTAGGGAAACGATGGAATGTCGGACATGTGGATTCCGGCACAGACCACACGCCCGCCTTTACGCACGGCGCGCAGCGCTTGCGGCACCAATGATCCGACCGGCGCGTAGATGATCGCGGCATCGAGTTCGACGGGTGGCGGGTCGTCAGAGGCACCGGCCCAATCGACCCCCAGGGAACGCGCAAGGGACTGGGCGTCCTCGTCGCCCTTGCGGGTGAAGGCATAGATCGAACGACCCTGCGACCGCGCAACCTGCGCCACAATATGTCCGGCCGCGCCGAAGCCATAGATGCCGATGGCTTTGGCATCGCCGGCCATCACCAGCGATCGCCAACCGATCAATCCGGCACAGAGGAGTGGGGCAAGCGCCACGTCCTC
>Ga0153933_1000242_pt1 | contig 24416 bp, 19 predicted proteins | sample TSNJ017MetaG_FD_102275 | JGI IMG/M metagenome (GOLD analysis project Ga0153933, IMG submission 102275) | Attine ant fungus gardens microbial communities from New Jersey, USA - TSNJ017 MetaG | ecosystem: Host-associated > Fungi > Mycelium > Unclassified | place: USA: New Jersey, Wharton State...
ATGGTGTTCAGCACATAGCCATTGACGCCCTGCGAGCGATCGCCCTCCGGCGCGCCTGTCCCGGCCGGCGCGACGCCGACGTCGATGTTGACCGTGCACGGCGCCTCGAAGCGGATGATCTGCCAACGGTCGACCGGTCCCGGCTTCTGCAACTGCTTGGCCCAGAACGGCGGCGCCTCGATGCCCTGCATCCAGCGCGTCACGGTCACAGTCTTCTCGCCATGGGTGACGTCGAACGGCGCTTCGGCGACCGCTTCATTGCCAATGCTGGAGCCGTGCACGAAGGTCTCATGGGTGAGATCCATGAGATTGTCGACCACGAGGCGATAGTCGCACTTCACATGAATGGTCTTGCCGTCGCCGGCCCAGGCCGGATCGTCGTTCCAATGCATGTCGGGCACCAGCGCGGGATCGGCGAGCGCGGGATCGCCCATCCAGAGCCAGATGAAACGATGGCGTTCGACCACCGGATAGGCGCGCACGCAGGCCGACGGGTTGATGGTCTCCTGCGAAGGCATGAAGGTGCAGCGGCCCTGCGCATTGTATTTCAGGCCGTGATAGCCGCAGATCACGGTGTCGCCGTCGAGCCGTCCTTTCGACAGCGGCACCAGCCGATGCCAGCAGGCATCCTCCAGCGCCACCACCTCGCCGCCGCCGGTCCGATACATCACGACATGCTTGCCGCAAATCGTACGCGGCAACAGCGCATGCTTGATCTCGGCATCCCAGCCCGCCGCGTACCAGGCGTTCATGGGGAAGGATTTTGGCATTTGGGCGCTCCCGGGGCATCTTATGAATACTTACTGTATACATCAAGTCGCTTTCGTCGGCAATATCGATTGATAACCGCGCAAACAAGGCCTTTTTTTGTATACATTTCAAAGATAACTCGCAGTCATCACCCGCGCATGCGGGTGATCCAGTATTCCAGAGACGGCTGTGCTTGAGCCGAGAGGCCGCGGCGTGCTGGATCGCCCGGTCAGCCGGGCGATGACATCTGCGAATGGGGTGGCAGCTTCGCATTCTCGCGACAGGATTTGCCCGAGCTTTGCATCTCGTTCCGCCCTCTTCGCTTGCAGAGGGCGCAGCGAAAGCCGTGGCACTGGCCGTGACGATGGCTCTGGACGATAATCGAAGCGATTCCAGCCGGGAGCGAATTGCGATGCATGAGTTTCGTTTGAACGATTATCTCGCGCGGATCGGATTTCGCGGCGACGCGAAGCCTGATCTCGAGACCCTGGCGTCGCTGCATTCCCACCATGTCAACGCGATCCCCTTCGAGGACCTCAACCCGTTGCTGGGCCTGCCCGTCGGCCTCGATCTCGCAACGCTGCAGACAAAGCTGATCGACGGTCGGCGCGGCGGCTATTGCTTCGAGCAGAACATCCTGTTCAAGGCCGCGCTGGAGACGATTGGCTTCAGCGTCACCGGGCTCACCGCGCGCGTGCTCTGGATGTCGCCGCCTGACGCTCCGCTGGGGCCGAAGACGCACATGCTGCTGAAGGTCGATCTGCAGGATGGACCGCGCCTCGCCGATGTCGGCTTCGGCGCGTGCGTGATGGACAGCCCCTTGGCGTTTCAGACCAATGTCGAGCAGCGCACCGCGATGGGCACATATCGATTGAGCGAAGCCGGCGGCTTGTTCGTGGTGAGCGCATTGCAGCCCGCCGGATGGCGCAGGATGTACACTTTCAATCTGGAGCCCCAGATTCAGTCCGACTACGAGATCGGGAGTTGGTTCGCGGCCACCCATCCGGGCGCGCCGTTTTCATCCACATTGATCATGGAGCGCGTCAGCGGCGGCAAGCGCTACAAATTGCTCAATCGGAGGTTTGCGGTCGAGGCGCGCGACGGTCAGCCTCTCGATGAGAGGACGCTCGGCACTGCCGCGGAGTTGCAGCAGGCTCTCGAGGAGACGTTCAACGTGGCGCCGCCCGAGCTGGTCGAGCAGGTGTTTTCGCGGCTTCCGCCGTGACAGGAATGCCCTAAAGCACGATCCGGAAAAGTGTGTAGCGGTTTTCCGAAAAGATCATGCTCAAACAAAGAGCTAAAGCGCGATGATGATTCAACCCAATCTCATCGCGCTCTAGCCACCCTCGCCGACCAGCACGAACGGCGCCCATATCGCGGGATCGGCATTCCTCGGATCGGACGGATCGGCGATCAAGGCCAGCATCGATCGGCGCAAAGCCTCCGCGCGTCCGATCTCCTTGTGTTTGGCGAGCTCGGCGAATGCGCCCGTGGTGAGCCTCACGGCGGCGCTGGAATCGACCGGCCAGTGCGACACCAGCAACGCCCGCGCACCGGCGTAGAAGAACGCGCGCGCCAGCCCGGACAGACCTTCCGCGCCAGGCCTGTCGCCGGCCGCGGTGTTGCAGGCCGACAGCACCGCCCAGTCGGCGTCGAGCGTCAATCGCGCCACCCGGCTCGACGTCAGGAGGCCGTCATCATCGGCGGTCGGACGCGCCGGCAAGGTCAACACCAGCGCCGGCTCGCTCAAGCCCTTGACCTCGCCGGCGACGAGGCCGTGGGTCGCGAAGTCGATCACCCGGTACTGATCGAGCTGCGCGAGCTTCACATTGGCCACGGTCGCATCCGCGCCGAGCCGCACGTCGCCATCGGAGGCGCCGAGCTGATGCGCAACCGCCAGCAGCTCGCCGGCGGTCTCCGGCAAGGGCGCGAGGCCCTTGCGCAGCGTATCGATATCCACTGTCGTTCCCTTGTAATAGGTCGAATAGGGATCGACATTGCGCGACACCCGGGTCTTGCCGCCATCGAGCTGCAGCACCGGGTTGCCGAAGCCGATGAACGGCTTGCTGGCGCGCGAGGTCTTGGCATAGAGGCGCAAGGCGCGCAGGCTGCTCACCGACGGCAGGACGTCGATCGCCTTGTCGCGGATCAGCCAGGCCGCCGATCTGTAGCGATCGGCCTGTGCTGCCGCAGGATCGGGCTTGCGCGTCACCAGCACCTGGAACGGCAGGCTGGTCAGCGCGCCCGTCGGCACGATCAACAGCTTCGGTTTCGCCGCGACGATGTCCGAGATCGGCGAAAACAATGCGGTGTAGAGCGCGTGGGAGGCATCGAGATCGAACGGTGCGACCTCCGCCTCGCCGTTGAACAGCCCCTTCCGCAAACCTGCAACGCGATCGGACAACTCTTGCGCGCGCAGCGCAATCTCGCGCATCGCGACATGCTCGCGTGTGACCGCGAAGACGAAGCTGCGATCGCTCATCGCAAGGAACAGCAGCTGCGCCTCGTCCGGCTTCAGCAATGCCTGGACTTGCGACAGTGACAACGGCGCCGGGCTCGACAGCTCGGCATAGGCCGGAAACTCGCGCGCGATCAGCGCCGAGGTCTCATCCAGCGATTTCCGGACACCCGAGCTCTCGGTCCGCAGGCTCGCGATCAGGCTGTCATTGCGCTTGCCGTCCGGCGCGCCGAGCTCGGCCGTGATGCGCTTGTCCAGGCTGTCGAGCGACGCCTTGAGGTCCTGCTGGCGGCGCACCGCTGATGCAACCGCATCATTGCCTGCGGCAAAGCGCGCCGACATCAGCGTGACCGCGGAAGCCGCGCTGGTCTCATGCAGGCGCTGCGCGGACGTGAAGGCCTCATTGATCGCCTGATCATCGGGCTTGCCGTCGGCAGCCTTCCAGATCGAGCGGATCAGACGGCCGTCGAGATCGACCAGCAGGCCCGCCGCCTCGCGGGTGCCGGCGCGGCCCGCGAACCGTTCCGCGGCCTGCCGCAGCGTTGCCAGCGCCTCGGCCGATTTGCCCTCGCCGGCCGACACGTCGGACAGGTTGATCAGGATCGCCGCCGTCGTCAGATGATCGGCGCCGAGCTTCGCCTCCGCGATTGCCCTCGCGTGCTCCAGCGCGCTGCGCGCGGCCGGGTAATCCCTGGTCCGGAGCGCCAGCAGGGCCTGGGCGCGCAAGGTCGGCAGCAGATTGGCGTGGTCAGGGCCGAACGCCTTCTCCTGGATCGCGAGCGCGCGGGCAAGGCTCGCGCCTGCAGCGTCGAACTGACCGGCGTCGAGCTGCTGGCGTCCGATCGCGCCCAGCGCGTCCGCCGCAAAACTGCTGTCGCTGCCGAGTCTGTCCGAGAAGATCCGCAGCGCACGCTGATAGAGCGGCGCCGCCTCGGCCGCACGGCCGGTCTCGTTGTAGGTGCTGGCAATCGCCATCAGCACGCGGGCGACGTCCGGACTGTCGGGGCCGGCGATCTTCTGCTGGATCGCGAGCACGCGCTGCTGCAGCGGCAGCGCATCCGCCGCGCGCCCCTGATCGGCATAATTGTTGGCGAGATTGTTCAGCGCGTAGACCACGGCCGGATGGTCGGGCCCGAAGGTCTTTTCCCGCGCCAGCAGCGTCCGGTTGAACAGCACCTCTGCCTCGGCGTAGCGCGACTGCTTGTTGAGGACGTTGGCGAGGTTGCCGAGCATCGAGCTGACATTCGCATCGTCCTCGCCGGCGTGTTCACGTCCGAGCGCATAGGCCTTGCGCAGGGTCGCCTCAGCCTCCGGCAGACGGCCGGCGTCGTTGTAGAGGTTGCCGAGGTCGTTCAGGATGTTGAGATAGTTGGGCGCGCCGGCGGCCTGCGCGCCATAGGCCTGGTCGAGCACGGCCAGGCCCTGCTTCAAGAGCTTCTCGCCGTCGTCGAACCGGCCCTGCAGGCCATAGAGATCGCCGAGATCGTCGAGCGCCATCGCGATCTCGGGCGGCGACATGTTGGGCGACCGCTGCTTGATCGCGAGCGCACGCTCGAAATAGTCCTGCGCCTCGCTGTAATTCTCCTGCGCCTTCGCGATCGTGCCCATCGATTCCAGCGCGCCGGCGAGCCTCGGATCGTCGGGACCGAACGCCGCGGTGCCGATCGCCAATGCCTGCTTGCCGATTGCGAGCGCATCCGGCCGCCGCTCGAGCATCATCAGCGAGTTGATCAGGATGTTCGAGGTGCGCAGGATCGACGCGGCATCGTGGAAGCGCAGCTTGATGGTGAGCGCAGCATTGAGGCGATCCGCGGCTTCCCTGTAGCGGCCGAGATTGTGCAGGAACATGCCTTCATTATGCAGCACGCCGGCGAAGTTCATGTTGTCGGTGCCCTGCTGGCGCCGTACCAGCTCCTCCAGGCGCTGGGCGATCTTCAGCCCATCGGCGTTGCGGCCGGAATTTCCGGCCTCACCCATCTGCGCCGCCAGCGTATCGATCGCGTTGGCGGCAACGGCCCGTTGATCACACGCGCACGCGACGGCGCCGATCAGGAGCGCCGTGACGATGGTTCTGCGAAAGCGGCGTAGAGCTGTCATCGCGACCTCGCGAAGGTCACCATGTTTCGCAGACGACGGACTTGAGGGGAAGGCGGATTCGATCGCCAGCAATGCCGGCGCAGGAGGCGCGATTTACGAGTTCGACGGCGCGCGCGACGCCGCCGACTGCGTGTCCTTGATGTTCACGACAACGGCGATGCGCTTGACCGTGCCTCTGCGATAGGCGGCCAGGAACCGGTCGTAGTTCTTGACCGAGATGCAGCCGTTGGAATCGCCGTTCGGTCCGAGCATGTAGGGATGGACCAGCAGGCCGACGCGGCCGAAGGTGTCGCTGCCCTCGACCGGGGTCATGCGCAGCGCGGGAATGCCGTGGAACAGCTTTTCGCGCGGCTTCATTTCGTAGACGCCGGGCGGCGTCGCGCCGGCATTGCGGGCGTTCACATGCGCGGGATCGTCGAGCAGATTGCCGAGGCCGGAATGCGCCTCGAACTTGGTGCCGTCGGGCATGTACACGATGCGGGCGGTGATGTCGTAGACCGCGGTGGTGTTGTCGTAACCGAGTGCGCCAAGATCGGGGCTCGGACCGGACAGCACGACATCATTGGGATCGAGCGAAGCCAGTTGCAGCTTGGCCGGCATCATGTCGGCGATCTTCTGCAGGAAGCTCCGGTTGTCGGCCTGCTGCGCCGGGGGTGGCGGCGGCGCCGGCTGATCGTTGCGCGCGAGCAGGTTGGCCTCGGCCGGTCGCGATCGCGGCATCGGGATCGCGGCAAGGGACGGCGCAGCCGACGCGGCCGCCGGAGGCGTCTGGCTCGGCAGGTCGGTTTGGCTCTGGCGCAGCTGGCCGGACAGCGCGTCCTCGATTTGACCGAACTCGGCGTTGAAATCGGCGCGGTCCGAGCGGACGCCGCGGCGCGACGGGTAATAGAGCGAAGCCGAGTTCAGCGTGGAGCGGGAGCCGAAGCGATCATCGAAGCTCAGCGCGGCGGAGGTATTGGCAAGGGCCGGACCATGCAGCCAGGCGGTGGGATCAAGGCCGACCATCCAGGCGGCGAGGCCGGACGACAAAACGAGCGCGCCCACGGCAAACGCCGTGCTGCCCACCAGGGACATGCCGAGGCTCAACCGGCGCCCGGCAGCTTTCGTCGTTCGTTGACCCATCCATCCCCAAGTCGGTGTTCTTAGGGGCCTGTGCCGGCCCGTGCAGGATTCACCGAATACTCATCATATCAGGGAACGAGAGTAAGGCATATTCGAGACCGATAGCTTTTTTGGCGGCCCTGGCAGAAAAAACCCTTGAGAATCAGTGCCAAGGCGGCCGAAACGCCGGGAGGGCGTCTCGATCCGGGACGAATCGCCGCCTTCAGGCGATCTTCTCTTCCCGCAAGGTGAGGACCGGGACCGGCTTGCCGATCGCATAGCCCTGGACGTAGTCGACCCCGATCTGGCGCAATTCGTCCAGGATCGCAACGCTCTCGACGAACTCGGCGACCACCTGCTTCTGCATAATCTTCGCGGTCTTGGTGATCATCTCGACCATCGCCCGATCGACCTTGCTGTGCAGGATCTCCTTCACGAAGGAGCCGTCGATCTTGATGAAATCGACCGGCAGATGCTTCAGATAGGCGATCGACGACATGCCGGTGCCGAAATCGTCGAGCGAGAAGCTGCAGCCCATCTCGCGAAGCCGCGCAATGAACTTCTTGGCTTCATCGAAATTGGCGACCGCGCTGGTCTCGGTGATCTCGAAGCAGACCGACGTGGGCGGGACGTCATGCTCCGCGAACAGGCCGGCGACGAACTCGACGAACTCGGCATCGCCAATGGTGGCTCCGGAGAGGTTGATGGCGTAGCCCGCGACCTTGCGCTGGCTCGACCTGCGCTCCGCAATGATCTCGAAGGCGCGGCGCACCACCCAGCGGTCGATCAGCGGCATCAGCCCGTAGCGCTCTGCCGCAGGCAGGAAGCTGCCGGGCGGCACCAGGCCGCCGCTTTCGTCGCGCAGCCGCAGCAGCAGCTCGCGCCGGTCCTGGCCCTTCAGCAAGCCGCTGACCGGGCGTATCTCCTGCTCGTAGAGGCAGAAGCGCTCTTCCTCCAGCCCCTTGCGGATGCGCTGGACCCAGCTCATCTCGGCAACCCGCAAAGAGAGGTCGGTGTCCGACGGCCGGTGCTCCTGGACGCGGTTGCGTCCCTTGTCCTTGGCGAGGAAGCAGGCGACGTCGGCGAGCCGCAGCGCGTCCTGCACGCCGGCGCAATCGTCGAGCCTGACGAGACCGATGCTGGTGCTGATCCGGAAGGCCGAGCCGTCATGGACGAAGCTGGTCTGCTCGACCACGGCCCGGATCCGCTCCGCGATGTCGGAGGCGGTCTCGCGCCCGCGGCTCTCGCGCAGCAGGATGCCGAACTCGTCGCCGCCGAGACGCGCCACCAGCCCGCTGCCGCCGACCTCGCCCGCCAGCAGCTTGGCGACCTGCTTGAGCAGCCGGTCGCCCGCCATGTGGCCGCAGGTGTCGTTGATGATCTTGAACTGGTCGAGATCGATCAGCATCAGGTCGCCGTTCACATCGGGCGGTCCCGACATCAGGGCGTGAAGCTCGAACTCGAACTGGCGGCGGTTGGCGAGCCCGGTGAGGGCATCATGCGCGGCCGCCCAGGCGAGCTCCTCGACCAGCCGCCGCTCCGCCGTCATGTCATGGATGATCATGACGCGGCCGGCCCATTCGCCGACATGCGTGATCGGGGTCTCGACCACCGAGACCGGCACGCTGGTCTGGTCGGGCCGCACCAGCAGCCGCTGCTGCGGCCGGCTTTCGCCGTCGGCCTCGGAAGGCCGAAACGCCTGCACCGGCTGCTCGGCGATGCAGAACAGCGAGGACAGCGGCCGATCGGTTGCATCCTGCCCTGCCGTGATGAGCTGCTGCGCGGCAGGATTCATGTAGCTGACGCGGTCGTCCGGTGTCGTCACGATCACGGCGTCGCCGATCGAGGCCAAAGTGAGCTGGGCGCGCTCCTTCTCCACCGCAAGCGCGGTCTCGGCGAGCCAGCGGCGTTGCAGCATGCGGCGCGTGTGGAACAGCACGATGCCGGCGAGGCACGCCGCGATCACCGCGTTGACCAAGAGCAGCAGCGACGAGACCTGACGCGAGGCCTTCCCCAGGTTATCGGAGAAGTCGACGGCGAGCGTGCTCAACGCTGCGTCGATCGTGCCGATCCGCTCGGCCCAGTGCTTGATGGTCGCAGCCGACGGATCGTGCAGCGCGACGTCGTTCTCGGCCTCGCGACGGATCTGCACGAGCTGGTCGAGCAGCGCATCCGAATTGCGCCAGGCCGTCACCGCGCCCGCGACGTAGTGCAGACCGCGGAAATATTTGAACAGCCAGATCAGGCCACCGATGTCGTCTTCATGAATGTTGCCCCTGGCAAAGGCAGCGCGGGCGACCGCGTCCTTGTTGCCCGATTCAAGCGCGATCCGGGCGGTTCGATCGGCCAGCGGCACCGCGATCGCGGCATCGAACTTGTGCAAATAGTCCGGCGTGCCGGTGCCGACATAGATCTGCAAATAATGGATGGCGTCCTTCTGCCCCTTCGACCAGAAGCTCTCGCCGCCTACATAGGCGCGCACCGCGGACATGACCTGAAGGCTGCCGGCTGACAGGCTGGCCTGCAGCAGCACGATCGCGAGCAGCGGCCCAACCACCCGCCAGAGGGACCAGCTTCGAAACGAAAAGAACATTCCAATACGCCCCGAATGAAACTGTCGGTTCAGCGTAGGAACAGTGACTTAACCTCACGTTGCAAAACGCGATGAGTTTGAAACGACTTGGTTGTAGTGAAATTGGCGTGAATTTTATGGAATTGGAGCGTTTTCGAGCGAAGCGGATATCACTTCGCGTGAAGAAAAACGCGTAAAATCCACATCTTGATGCGCTGCAGCGAAGAGGTTCAGGGACGCAGCGTCGGCGTCGTGTTCGGCGCCGGCGCGTGCTCCAACTCGGACTCCTCGGGCAGCTTGTCGGCATGGACGGCGAGCGCCGTGCCGATCCAGAGCGGATCGGCGTGATGATCGCGGCGCGGATTGGTCGTGTTGGGATGCACCAGGATGCTGAGCGTGCCATGGTTTAGCATCAGCCAGGGCACCAGGGTCGGAAACAACTCGGTCGCAAACGCCACCTGATACATGGCCTGATCATGCGGACCGACCTTGACGTCGTGCCAGCGCCCGAGCGTGACCAGGAAGCGCTCGCCGATCCAGTTGCGCAGCCGCTCCGCCTCGCTCCGGCTGGTCGCGGGGTCGTAATAGATATGGGCGTGATAGCTCGCGATCTCACTGACCGTCCGTGCCGCGTCCGTCATCTCGCCATTTCTCCTTCTCGTGTTTTACATCCGCCGCAGCACACTGAACTGGAACGACTGCGTCGCGCCCCAGGGCGTGACGTGCCGATGCGGCTCGTGTGCGATCAGTTCGAATGCCGGGCCGATGGTGCTGCTCAGCGCCGCAGGATCATAGCGCGCGACCGATAGCCCGCTGCATTTCTCCGGGCCATCGAGCGCGAAGGTGCCGATCACGGCGTGGCCGCCCGGCTTGACGCCGCGATGCAGCCGATCGAGATAGGCCGCGCGGTCGCGCGCCTCGACCAGGAAATGAAACGCCGCGCGATCATGCCAGACGTCGAACGCCCGCGCGGGCCGCCAGACTGTGGCATCGCCGGCGATCCACTGCACCGTGTCGCCGGCCGCACCGATGCGCGCCCTTGCGCTCGCCAGCGCCGCCTCGGACAGATCGAGCACCGTCAATGCGTGAAAGCCCTCCTGCACCAGCGCGTCGACGAGGCGCGAGGCGCCGCCGCCGACGTCGATGATCGCGGCATCACGACTCGCGGTCACGGATTCGATCAGGCGCAGCGACGGCTGCGGATCCGCCTGCGACCAGCTCACGTCCTGCTCGCCCTTGGTCAGGTAGACGGTCTGCCAGTGTGCGTGACGGTCGGACGCGGTCATGAGGGGGCCTGTAAGCAAACGGCGGGCGCGCAGCCATCCGCATCGCGCCGTCCCCATGACTTAGGAGGGGGGATTGCCGCCGTCAATCCGCAGGGGCAAGGCGTGCGGCATCCCTTCTGCTGCAACTACAGGATTTGCTTTGGCGCATTTTCGATTTAGCCTGACGCCAGGTTGAGCTCAGGGCATCCGTATGGCTTCCTTCGGCTGGACACGTGCCAATTTGCCTGCCAAGTCGGCTGACAAGTCGCCTGCGTCGGCGCCGGACGCCGATTTCGGTTTCGGCGGCCTGACCGACCCGCTCGCCATGCTCGCGGCCCTCGACAGAGCAGTGCCGCGCTATCTCGACCTCGCCGACAATGGCGCGCTGGTCTATCCGGCCAGCAAGCGCAAGCCCGGCGACATCAAGGGCGACGCACGCGCGATCTGGGAGCATACCCGGCTCGAGGCGATGCGCTATCTCCCGATGGTGCCGCGGCAGGACACCTCGCTGCTGGTCGATCCCGCGCGCCAGGCCGAGATGATCGACGCCTTCCTGCGCCAGCAGCCGCACGAGAACACGGTGATCGATTTCACCGGAACGGCCATCGAGGACTACGGGATCGCGATCTATGCCGCGCTGAACTGGCTGAACCATTGCGGCGGCATCGCCGGTGCCGATCCGCAGAAATTCTCCGGCATGCTGCGCAGCTTCCGCAAGGTGATGGTGGTGGCACGGCAATGGTGGGCGATCGACGGCGCGACGGAGCGTTGCCGGCAGATGCTCGAGGCGCACGAGCGGCCGCCGCTGGTGTTCTTCCTGCTCTGGGCCGAATGCACCAATCTCGCGCGGGAGATCGCGCTGGCGGCGTCGCGTGGTGCAGTCGTGGGAGACGACACGATATTGCGGATGCAGTCCGCGCAGGATCCGGAGGATCTCGCGCCGTGATCAGGCGAGATGCGAACGACTAGACCAGCGTGTCGCCGCGCGCCTGCCGCGCCGCCTTCCTGCCGCGCTGCAGGAAAGTGACCCCGATCTGGTCGCCATTGACCCAGGCCAATTTGCAGCGCCGGTAGGCGAGGCCCGTCGACGACAGCAGCAGGAAGAATTCCTTCAGATGCAGCCCTTCGATCGAAGACCCCACCGTCAATTTCGCGCCGTCCTCGGAGACGTCGTCCATGGTGCATTCACGCCGCCAGGTGCCGTCGATCGCCATCAATTGCGCCGGCATCGGGTGCTCGAACCTGACGCGCTGGGACAATCGTCGCTCGTGGCTGGCCATGGTCATGCCGCCGTTTCGGTATCGGCGGATCCCGGCTGAAGCTCCCTGCTCTTGCGCGAGATGAGGCGCAGCAGGTCGCTCTGCCGGTAGCTATCGACGAACCTGATCGCAAATCCATTGGGCAGGTGCCTGATCACGCGCCCGACGCACGCACCGATCGCAAGCGGCGTGCCGATCGGCGGCTGCACCTCCGACGACACCGCCGCACCCGACAGCGAGACGTCGATGATGAAGCAGCCCCTCAGGCTGCCGTCGGCCAGCGTCAGTACCGCGTGCGGCGCCGATGGCACGAAGCGCGGATTGTCGCGCGCCTCGAGCAGGCTCGGATCCTTCTGCTTCTTCTCGATCCAGGTCAGCTTGTCGGCGAGCTTCTCGCGCATCGCGCGCGTCATCTCGAGCTCGTACAGGAAGCTGCCGTTCATGGTGTCGGTGATGCAGCCTTCGAACTTGCCGAACTCCTCGAAATAGGAGGTCAGGCGGTCGCCGATCTTGCCGACCACGGGAACGTCGACGATCATGCGGAAGGGTGAGACGCGCGTGGTGCGGCAAGCGAACGTGCGCAGCCGGCCTTCGGGGTCATACCAGTTCGGCAGCGTATAGCTGCCGTCGACGGTGACCTTGACCGCGCGCTGCTTGAGAAACCTTTCAACAGACACGGCAAGTCCCCACTGGACGCGATCTGATCGTGCGAGTTTCGATGAACTGGATTTCCTAGTCGACCCGGCTGACAGGCCGTCCGTACCGACGCGGCCCCGGCAGCGATGCTGCGGCTCGCGCCACGATGCGGCGCACGGTCGGTCCCGGCGCGCAGGGCGTACTTTTGTACCGGTGAATTGCTAAGGAAAGCTGAACCCGGACAGAGGGCCGCGGAACCTTAAGGCGCAACCGTTGCGCGGAAGTTTATTTTCCATACCGCACAACTACGGGGATACGTCGATACCGCCTCCGCCGGAAAGGCAGGTTGCGGTTTCCGGCAGATGACTGATCCCAGGTTTCCGTTAGACTTGAGCATCACCGCGCTTGAACCCGACTGGACCTCCGCATGCACAACACTCCCCAAAAATCCCTCGCCGACGGCAAGATCCTGCAAAGCGTGACCGACGGCGTCGGCATCATCACCTTCAACAATCCCGACAAGCGCAACGCGATGTCGCTGGAGATGTGGGAAGGCTTTGGCGAGGCGCTGACGGCGTTGCGTGACGATCCGGAGGTCCGGGTCGTGATCCTGGTCGGCGCCGGCGACAAGGCTTTCGTGTCGGGCGCCGACATCAGCCAGTTCGAGAAGACGAGGCACAACGCGGCAGCCTCGGAGGAATATTCACGGCGCAGCGCCGCCCAGCGCGCTTTGCTGGCCGACTATCCCAAGCCGACGATTGCCTGCATCCGCGGCTTCTGCCTCGGCGGCGGCATGCAGGTCGCGATGATGACCGACATCCGCATCTCCGGGGCGAGTGGGCAGTTCGGCATTCCCGCCGCCAAGCTCGGCATCGCCTATGGTTATGACGGCCTGCGCCACCTGGTGTCGCTGGTCGGTCCGTCCTGGGCGCGGCTGATCATGTACACGGGGATGCGGATCGATTCAGCGGAGGCGCTGAGGATCGGATTGGTCGACTGCGTCGAGCCGGATGCCGAACTCTGGGATGCGACCATGGCGATCGCGCGCACGATTTCGGGCAACGCGCCGCTGGCGATCAAGGCCGCCAAGATCACGATCGCGCAGGTGCTGAAGGACCCTGATGCGCGCGACATGGCCGCGATCAGGCAGATCGGCATCGATTGCATGGACAGTGAGGACTTCCGCGAGGGCCGCCAGGCGTTCATGGACAAGCGCAAGCCGCAGTTCAAGGGGCGGTAGTCTGATTTCGCGGCTGGCTTGACCCGGCTATTTGGTGATCATCTTCGCGGCGGCCGGTGGAGGCGGCGGGGGGTTGGTGATGGCGAATGTCAGCCAGGTATTCCAGCCCTTCGCGCGGTTTTCGGTTTCAATATCCCAATAGCCCTTCACGTTGATAACGCCCTGCATCGTGCCGATCGGGAATACATAGCCGATCTGCGGTCCGACAGACTCGACGCGCGACTTGAATGGGCCGAGCTTCGCCCCCGATCCGGTGTCGCCGCTCAGCTGCTCATAGGCGTAGCCGACGAGCCCGACAAAGACCTGCTTTGATACGAACTTCGAAGTTGCCAGATCCAGATGGAAATCGACGCCGTTTTGATAATCGGTGGCCGTGTTCTTGAAATTGTAGGTGAATCCCCCGACCGCGGAAAATTCGTTCCCGGTCTGCGGATTGAAGTAGGTGTAGCCGCCGCCGCCATCGATCGAGCCGTGACCGATCCCTAGATTGATGATCCGTGTGTGGTCGTAGGCACCGACCGGCGCGTCGCCGCTCATATAGACCATCCAGTTGTTGACCCCCTGATTCCATTTCAGGGTGGCTATCGGATACAGATCTCCAACCCCGGTCACGGAGTCGCTGATCGAATCGGTCCGTAGCAAGCCAAACGGCGGGATAGTCGCAGTCAGCGTGCCATTCAGGTTCGAATCGGCGTGCCCCATCACGCCGGTGAAGCCAACAGCAGCTTGTCCCCCCAGCACCGGCGTTGCGAATGTGTAGGTCGGGGCAAAAAAGAAGAGATCGCCGGTCGCGTTCAGATTGGCCGATAGAGATGCGGTCGCAGTCGGAGTGAACCGTCCGATTTCGAGTTCGCGCGAGGCCGCCACGTTGCCGCTCGCGCTGAGCGAGGTGTGATAATAGACCGTTGCGGCCGACCAACCCGGCCCCGTCGGCACCGCCGCCATCGATCCGAATGTGCCGGGAAGCCAGGCGCTGACGCCGGCCTCGTCCGACCGTGCCGGCGTCGCGGCGCTGGCAACGAGCCCCGCCGCAAGCGCAAATCGAAGCGTTCTTTTCCGGTTCGCGAAACTTCCCCGCATTCCACCCATGCTGCCCTCCTGGCCGCAACTACGAGCGTATCGTCGAACGGTGAGCCTCTTGATCGGGTCAATCCGAGATCGTGAAAAAATCCTCTGGCGTTGACGGCGGCCTCGAAAGTGACGAGCGCAAAGCGTCCGTGAGGAAAAACGGCGTGACCATCTGCGCCGCCAGATCCTTGATTCGACCTTGCAGAGCCTTGACCTTGTCGGGATTCGCGTCAACGAGATTCGTCTTCTCCGACGGATCGGCGGCTAGGTTGAACAGTTCGACATTGCCCGGCAGGAGCGCAAGCCACACAAGCTTCCAGTCGCCCTGCCGAATGGCTCCGCCGGAGGGATCGATATTGTAGACCATCTCCGTGCGGGGTGACGGCTGCCCCGCGCTGATCGTCTGCCACACGTCCAAGCCATCCACGGGCTTGCTCTTGTCGAACCTGCCTCCGGCGAGGCCGATCAGCGTCGGAAACAGATCGATGACGTGGATCATCTCGTTGACCTGCCCGGCCTTGATCCTGCCCGGCCAGTTGGCGACGGCGACGACCCGCGTGCCACCTTCATAGAGCGTGCCCTTGCCTTCACGATAGGGTCCGTTGTTCGGCGGCAGCTCGCCCTTCACCGCGGACTCACCGGTGAACTTCGCCGATCGCGTCCCGCCATTGTCGCTGTGAAACAGGATGATCGTGTTGTCGCGCATCTTGCGCTTCTCGAGCGCGGCAACGACCCGTCCGATCTGGTCGTCCATCGCGGTGATCATGGCCGCATAGGCCCGCCGCGCCGGATCGGCAATGGTCTTGTAGCGGTCGAGATAGTCCTGCGGGGCCTGGTAAGGCGTGTGCGGCGACGTGAAAGCCAAATAGAGATAGAGCGGCTTGTCGGGATCGTGCTTCTCGATCAGCCTGACCGCATCGTTGCCCAGCAGGGTCGTGACGTAGCCTTCCTCCTTGATCTGCCGATCGTCACGATACCAGTCCACGATGCCGTGAGCCGAATGCGTGAAATAGTCGAGTTCGCCAACCAGAGCGCCGTAGAAATAGTCGAAGCCGCGGTGGCGCGGCCAGAACTCACGCTTGGCGTGGCCGACATGCCACTTTCCGACCAGGGCGGTCATGTATCCGGCCTCCCGCAACGACTGAGGCAGGTACCATTCATCGGTCGGAACGCCGTAGTGAGCGCCCGAGGGAATGGCTCCGATCTGCATGCCGTAGCGGAACGGATACCGGCCGGTCAGCATCGCGGCCCGCGTCTGGCTGCAGAACGGCTGCGTGTAGAATTCCTGCAACTCGGCGCCCGTCCTGGCGAGTTGGTCGATGTTGGGAGTCATGATGTCGGAGCCGCGGAATCCGACATCCTTCCAGCCCTGATCATCCGAGACGATGTGGACAATATGCGGCGGCTTGGGATTTGGCGCGGCCAATGCCGACGATGCGCCAAACGTGCTCTCAAGAACCGGGCTGGCGATGGCTCCCATCGCAATGAAGGAGCTTGCGCTCAACAGAAGGTCGCGACGCCTGATGCCGGCCCTGGGCTGCGGCTGGGCAGTGGCTTGTGGCGCAACCATGTCGCTCATGCTCCGTTCCCTCTCCATACGCAGCGAAATCCAACATGGCTGGTCGAGGTATCGATCGGCTGGGGATAGCGGGCGGCCGGGCGATAGCGGCGGCAATAGTTCGGCGCACAGAGATGCGATCCGCCCTTCAGCACCTTGCGCGGAATCCTGATCCCGGGCTGGAACCGATCGTAGCTATCGATCTCCCGACCGCCGCGCGGGTTGTGCGGAATGCAACAGGCTTTGGCAGCGTCGGTCGCGTGCGTCGGCGCGTACCAGTCGGACGTCCATTCCCACGTATTGCCGATCATGCTGAAGAGCCCGTAGCCGTTCGGCGGAAAGGCATCGACAGGGCAGGTCCGTTCGTAGCCGTCGTCCGCCAGGTTCTGGTGCGGAAACGTGCCTTGCCAGGTATTGGCCATGCGCCTGCCGCCGGGCGCGAACTCGTCGCCCCAGGCGTATTCCGCGCAGTTGAGCCCGCCGCGGGCCGCGAACTCCCATTCGGCCTCGGTGGGAAGGTCCCTTCCGTTCCATTCGCAATAATTGGCCGCGTCCTCATACGTGACATGAACAACCGGGTGGGAGTCGAGGCCCTCAACGGTACTCGCGGGCCCACAGGGATGCCTCCAGTCTGCGCCCCGCATGAAGCTCCACCACTGGCGGGAGTCCTGAAGGTCGACCGGCACCTCGGGCGGAGCGAACACCAGCGAGCCTGCGTAGAGCATCTCGGGCACTACGCCGGGGTAATCGCGTGGATCGGGCGCCTCTTCGGCGGTCGTGACATAGCCCGTTGCCCGCACGAACTCCGCGAATTGTCGATTCGTGACCGGCGTCCGATCCATCCAGAAGCCATCGATTGCGACCTGATGAACGGGTGCCTCTTCGGGATAGTGGGCGTCGGATCCCATCCGGAAGCTTCCACCGCCAATCCAGATCATGCCCGGAAACGGAGCTGCGCCGGCGCTTCCGGAGCACCGCTCTGGGTGTCGCGTGCGCATACCAACATCGGTGTCGTCGATCCGAGGCTGCATCACGGCAGTCTCGGGGAACTCGTTGAGCGCCGCTACTCAAAAACCGCAAATCGTCGCCGAAGCGACGGTTCAGGAGCAGCAGCCTCAGGGACTAACGGCTCCCGAGATGCCGTCCATCAGCCAAGTTAGGGCGCGGTTATAGTCGTCGGGGTGATATGAGCGGACGCGGCACTCTCTCGTTCGCAGCAGCGCCGCAAACCATGCGGCCTGCCGTTTCCAGGCGCGGTGATGCACGATCGCGAGCCGCTCGATCGATTCGGCGACCATGAGCCAGCCCCGGACCTCTTGTTCGAACGGAGGCGCAAAGCTCCACGAAATGATGTCGGACCAATCGAACAGGATGTGCGAGGACGGCTGCGACGCCGGTTTGACGCTGAGGAGACCGCTGGTCGCGAGAAAGTCCGCCATCCGGATGTGGCCTCGCAGATGCAGGACCATCGGCTCCGGGCGCGACATCTCGGTTGCCATCGGCTATTTATGGAGGTGTCGCCAGACGCCGTTCCAATCCGCCGGCGGAGGCGAGGTCCGCATCACTGCGATGCGTTCAAGAAACAGGCGCGTCGGTCCATCATCCGGAGCCTGCTGCAGGCAGCCTTCGAACTGCGTTTGCGCACAGTCCCAGTCTTGGCGGCGATAGGCGGCAAGGCCATTCGAAAAGGCCTCGCGCAGCTCGGCCTTCTCGGGTTCAAGTTCTCCTGCCAGAGACAACAATTCATAGACCCGGACCGGCTCCGTCTTGCCGGCCACGATGATCCGATCGACCTCGCGTGCCTCCACGGCCGTTTGCGCCAGCCGATAGGTTTCCTCGCTGACAAGGATCAGTGTGCCGTAGACCTTGTTGATGCTCTCCAGCCGCGAAGCCAGGTTGACGGTGTCGCCGATCACCGTGTACGAGCGCGCCGCGTCCGATCCGATCGTCCCGACGACGGCCTCTCCCGTTGCGATGCCCATCCGGATCACGATGTCGGGGGCATTGCGCCGCATTCCGGTGATCTCGGGCAGCCGCGTCCTGAGTGTTGCGATCGCCTGCTGCTGCGCCAGCGCAGCGCGGCAGGCATCGCTGGCGTGGTCGTCTCCGGCGGAAAACGGCGGGACCCAGAACGCCATGACGGCGTCGCCGATATACTTGTCGATGACGCCGCGGTGCTCGTGGATCACATTGGCGACGGCGCCGAAATAGTTGTTGAGGAGATGGACCACACTGCTCGCCGTAAGCTGTTCGCTGATCCCGGAGAACTGCTTGATGTCCGAGAAGAAGACCGTGAGGCTGCGCCGTTCGGCCTGATCGGCGCCGCTGGCGATCAACCGGCTCACCAGCCGCGGATCGAGGAATTTGCCGAATGTATCCTTGAGACGGTCCCGCTCACCGAGCTCCTCGATCATCCGGTTGAAGGCAAGCGCGAGCTCGCCCACCTCGTCACGTGTACGGATCACCACCGGCTGCGTGGCCTTCCCGGATTCAATCGCCCTGGCGCTGACGACGAGCTGGCGAAGACTGGAGACGACCTGGGTCGAACCCACCGCGCTGACGCCGAGACCGATGGCGCAGGCCGCCAGAAAGACGGCAAAGGTCAGGTAGGCGTCGAGTCGCTGGCGGGCGAGAACGGCGCTGGTCGACCTGTTCGTCAGCTCGGCCAGCTCATGGCGGATTTGCGAGAGGTCGGGACCGAACATTTGGCCAAACTTCGCAAACCCGAGCGACGTGGCGCGCGCCTCCTCGATCCGGCCCTGCGAAACGGCGGCCAGGGTGGCCTCTCCGACGGAGAAGAAGTCTTCCAGGCTCCGGCCCATATATTTGAGGACGCCCGCCATCCGCGCCAGCTCGACACGTTCCTCGGTCTGGTACGCGGGATCCCGGGTTGCCTTGTACATCAGCGCCCCACCCGCCTTGATGATGCTGCGCAGGTCTTCGGCCGTCTGCCGCGCCGACGCCGCGGCGGCGTCGCGATCCGTGCCGTCGCCGCCAGCCGATCTCAAGGCGCGCAGAACCTCCAGTTCGTACCTGTCGGTGTAGACATCGAACTCGGCGACGAGGCTCGAAAGCGGCAGCTCATACTGTGAAATGTTGGCGAGCTGATCGCTGTCGAGCTTCTGAACGAATGCCAGAACGCCGACGACTGCGGCAAAGAGCGCCAGCAGGATGCCTGCAAGCAGAAATATCTTCTTGCGAATGGTCATCGGCAACCGCCTGCCCGCGCAGGGGCACCGCGCGGTCTATCTGTCCGGAAAGCTACGGCAGATGAATATCTGGCCCGGGCGAAGCCTTGACTACTCAAATCCTGCAACTGACGGCGCGCCATCTCGCGCAGCGTCTTTGTCGCCGCTGCGCTCATCGAGGAGACAGGTGCTGCGCCACGCAGCGAGGTCTCAAAATGGCTCACACCTCCGTAATTGCCCGGAGTGTCGCCCCGGCAGGGCAGGCCATAGGCTACATTATTGTTTTGAAGCAGTTTTGCGCGGCGCTTTCCTTGAATTGGTTCGTCCGATGGCCGATGATCCGACGGCGCATCATGCCGTTCCACTGAAGTCATTTCAGCATCTGAATACGAGCAACCTCGGCGTGCTCGAACGCGGCGTTGGCCGCTTCTTTCCAGGCGCAAAGTTCGAACTCAATGGCAGGGAAAAGCCCCTCCACGTCATCGCCAACAGGTGCCAGCTCGATGGCATTGCACTCGCTTACAGCAGGCTCGGTGCGGCCGCGCAGATCAGGATCCCCGATCTCGATTCATATGCGCTGCTGTTTTCGTTCGCCGGCTGTGCGAGAGCGCGGACGGGGCGCGGTGACGTGGACATCGGCGCCAACAAGGCATTGATAGGCTCCCCCACGGGCGCGGTCCGGTTGGACTACGGCGCCGACTTCGAGCACCTTCTTCTGAGCGTCCGACCGAAGGCCCTGGCATCAAAGCTCGAGGCCATGACGGGAGCGACGATGGGCGAGCCGCTCAGATTTGCCGAGCAGGCCGATTTCCGGCACCCGGACACCGAAAACCTCCGACAGATGTTCATGCTCCTGGTCGATGGCCTGGATATCTGCGCACCCGATCTTCGCCCCTTGGGACTGGCTGAGTTGGAGCAAGCGATCATGGTCTCGTTCCTGACAGCGAATGACAGCAACTACAGTCTTGTGCTCCGTCGCCCTGCGCGGTCGGCGGCCTCCTGGCAAGTTCGCCGGGTCGAAGCCTATATCGAGGCCAACTGGGACCAGCCTCTCACCATCGAGGCCCTTGCGCTGGTGACGGGGGTCAGCGCACGCACCCTTTTCCATTCGTTCAGGAAAAGCCGCGGCTACTCGCCGATGGATTTTGCCAAGCGGATTCGACTAGGGCATGCACGGAGAATGCTTGAAGAAGGCGACGCTTCGACGGCGGTCACGACGGTTGCCTATACCTGCGGGTTTGGAAATCTTGGCCATTTCTCCGGCTATTACCGGCGAGCTTTCGGCGAGCTCCCTTCTGCCACATTGCGCCGCTCGCTAGGTGCGCCGTGAAGCACCTCTCGCCCAAGAGGGCAAGAGCGACGTCCTTGCTCTTCACTCCGCACTACAGGCACTGACGGATGTAGTGGCCGCTCGCGTATATCCATTGGCACCGGCTGGGTGGCGGCTCATGAATGATTGGCCAGCCGTGGGTGTCGATGTTGGTTGGCGCAGTGACACCTCGCCAGAAGACGGCGTTCGCATCGGGGGGATTGAAGGTCATCGCAGCGGCAATCGATGCGATGCTCAGGCAGGCCAAGAGAAATCGGCGCACGATCCTTCTCCGTCGAGCGCTGCGGATCGGGCTGGTCGACCGCGTCGAGCCGGATGCCGAACTCTGGGATGCGACCATGGAGATCGCGCACACGATTTCAGGCAACGCGCCGCTGGCGATCAAGGCCGCCAAGATTACGATCGCCCAGGTGCTGAAGGACCCCGATGCGCGCGACATGGCCGCGATCAGGCAGATCGGCATCGATTGCATGGACAGTGAGGACTTCCGCGAGGGCCCAGGCCTTCATGGGCAAGCGCAAGCCGCTGTTCAAGGGACGCTGATCTCACGACGCGACGCTCTCCATTCGTCGTCCCTGCGCAGGCCCGACACCGAGTGATTGGCGGGTCATACGCCCGCATTCTCGCGGCATGATTTGCCCGTCGCGGTTCGGCACAGGGCCGGGACCGGGCTTTTAACGCTGTCGTGCCGGACGATACCCGATGCATTTGGCGGTCAATGCGGCTACCATGTCGTCGATGACCGAAAACAAGCTTAAACGGCGGCTGACCACCGTCCTGTGCGCCGATGTGCAGGGCTATTCTCGCCTCATGGGGGTAGACGAAGCGGGAACGCTGGAGACGCTCCGCCGCTGCCGCGCGGCCATTGCAGGATTGGTCGAGCGCCATGACGGGCGAATCGTGAATACTTGGGGCGATGCCGTGATCGCCGAGTTCGCGAGCGTCGTCGAGGCCGTGCAGTGCGCGGTCGAGATTCAGCAGGAGGTTTCCAACCAGACCTCGGACCCGCCTGGCACGACCCCGATGCGATTTCGCATCGGTGTCAACCTGGGCGATGTGATGGTGGACGGTACCGACATCTTTGGCGACGGGGTCAACATCGCGGCACGGCTGCAAGAACTCGCCGAGCCCGGTGGCGTCGTGGTCTCCGCGTCCGTCTACGACCAAGTGCACAACAAGCTATCGGTTGGCTTTGATTGTCTCGGCCAGCAACCGATGAAGAACGTTGCTCCCGTGACCAGCTATCGCGTGACCGTCGGCGGCCCAGACATTGGGCGACGTGGCGAAAACCCCACTTCCCAGGTTCGAGTGGCCGCAGCCTCCGAAGCCGACGCGCAACCGAACCGCAGCCGATCCGCGTCATCCACCTGGATCGACTCCATCTCGGATCAGTTGGCGAACATGCCGCGCCCGCTTGCAGTGACCCTCACGGTTTCGGCCTTTCTGGTTCTGATCAATGTTTTCAGCGGCCTGCACAAGATCTGGTTTCATTGGCCAGTCGCAGTATTGCTCTTCATCGGCATCCTGCGAACCGTGCTGGGGAAGAGACCGGCTTCTGACAGAAATGAGGGACGCCGAAGGCGACGAGACTGAGCGGCGCTGAGTCGGCAGGAGCCGACGCCCCAATGATCTTTTCGGAAAACCGCTACACGCTTTTCCGGATCAGGCTCTAACTCTTCTCGCTGACCGGCACCGTGTAATTCAGGATCAGCCGCCGGAAAATTTCATGAGACGACCTCCAGGACAAGATGTTCGTCGGAGCAATAGCGCAACAAGCGGCAACAAGGAACGTGACGGATTTGCCCTCCACGTCGCGAAGGGCTATCGCACGGCAACGCCGCGCAATGGCTCCTTGCGCTTGCCCTTCTGAACCGCGTTCCAGAACGCCTCCGCCGCCCTGGTCAGACGGGCGCGCGAGCGAAACAGGCAGATGCTGATGTCGATGTCCCAATCGGTGTCGCCGGCGCGCACGAGCCGGCCGCAAGTCAGGTCGCGCTCGACCAGGCTCAACGGCGCCCAGGTGATGCCGCGTCCCTCGCGCGCCACGTCGATCAGCAGCATGGTCGGTGCGGAGAAGCTCGGCGCCAATCGCGCGGTCGGCGTCTTGCCGGCAAGGAACGCCGTGACGATGCGCCCGATGCCGGATCCCGGATGGTGGGCGAGAAAAGGCAGCGGCGCGTCGGTCGAACCGGGGAGCAGGTGACGGGCGCCGGTCTGAGGGCGACGCCGGCCACGGCGCCCGGTCTCCTCGGTTGCGGGGGCGCTGACCGGGATCAGCGTCTCCCGGCCGAGTTCCAGATGACGAAACTGTTCCTCGTCGAGCCGGGTTGCCATCGACGGATGATGATGGGTCAAAAGAAAATGGATCTGGGCCTCGAGCAGAAGCTTTTCGCAACCGGCAAAATTGGCCGTCACCAATTGGACCGCCGCATTCGCCCTGGTGCTTTCATTGCTGCGGATCCAATCGGGGAAGAACGTCTGCGACAGCGCATGCGTCGCGCCGAAGCAGACCGTTTCCGCCTTCAGCCGCGCCACTTCGCGCGCCTCGTCGCGCCCGCCATAGACCCGGCGCAGCACGTCTTCCGCCACAGGACGAAACGCCTCGCCGGCCGGGGTCAGCACCACGGTGTGCGTCGAGCGCTCGAACAGCGGCGTGCCCATCCATTCCTCGAATGCCTTGATGCGGCGGCTGAGCGCCGGCTGCGTGACATGACGGCGCTCCGCCGCGCGGGAGAACCCGCCGCCCTCGGCAATGGCGAGGAAGTCCTCGATCCAGCTCAAATCCATCAGGTCAAATCCATGATGACGTTTTGTCCTCAAATCATGCCGATACGGCATTAGCTTCCGCAGCGCCATTGGTCCAATGTCGCGACCGCAAACAGACCTGCCACGATGCATGGCGGTCATCGCCGGGAGGATTATGAAATTGCAGGCTGCCGAAGCTCCGCTTTCCCCACAGGTCTCGGCGCCCGACCGTGCGCGATCGCGAACGCCGCTCTGGCGCCGGCAGTATGTCCAGGTGGCGGTCGGCGCCGTGCTCGGCGTGATCGCCGGCGCGCTGTTTCCGATGGTTGCCGTCGATTTCAAGCCGCTCGGCGATGCCTTCATCTCACTGGTCAAGATGACGATCACGCCGCTGATCTTCCTGGTCGTCGTCACCGGGATTGCCCAGGTCGGCGATATCAAGGCTGTCGGGCGGATAGGGCTCAAGTCGCTCTTGTATTTCGAGGCGGTCACGAGCTTGTGCCTGCTGTTCAGCTTTTTCGTGGTCCATTGGGTGCAGCCTGGTGCAGGTGTGGCGCACGCCAGCGCGCAGCAGGCCGAAAGCGTCGCCAAATATTCACAAGCGCATGTCGGATCGCTGTCGGCCTATTTGCAGCACATGATCCCTGACAGCTTTGTCGGCGCCTTCGCCAGCGGCGACGTGCTGCAGGTGCTGGTGCTGGCGCTGCTGTGCGGCATCGCCTCGCTATTGCTCGGCGAGCGCGGCGCGCCGTTGCGCACGGGCCTCGAGCGGATCACCGAGCTCGTGTTCAGCGTCGTGCATATCGTCGTGGCGCTGGCGCCGATCGGCGCGTTCGGCGCGATGGCGTTCACGGTGGCCAAGTTCGGGCTGGCGACACTCTACGCCCTCGCACTGCTGGTTGGCACCGCCTGGGCGATGATGGCACTCTTCATCTTCATAGGTCTCGGCGCGCTGTGCCGGTTGGTTGATATCAGGCTTCTCGACCTGCTGCGGCTGTTGCGCACCGAGCTGTTGGTCGTGCTCGGCACCTCGTCGTCGGAGACGGCGATCCCCGGCATGATGGAGAAGCTGCCGGCCGCCGGCGTCGGCCGCGCGGTGGCGGGGCTCGTCATCCCGTCGGGTTACTCGTTCAACCTCGACGGCGTGGC